>LWDU01036791.1_pt1 | contig 13728 bp, 14 predicted proteins | sample 727161 | NCBI WGS metagenome assembly LWDU01 (sample SAMN04566230, study PRJNA314399) | hydrothermal vent metagenome | isolation source: deep sea hydrothermal plume seawater | place: Mexico: Gulf of California, Guaymas Basin | collected 2004-07-11 | reverse complement strand
GCATAGGGTTTCAATAGTCACTTACTATTGGAAACGCTTCACCCTACCAACTAACCAGCCTACCCTGAAGAACATTTTGTTTGCTTAATTTAAAGGGGTAAAAGTGGTTTTTGATGCAGTCATTTCGACCGGTAAAATGTAGAATACACTTATTACCCGGTCGAAACGATTTGATGAAATCCAAGAAAAAAACGTCCCTCCAGCAATCCTTCCTAATGCCATCGTTGGAAGAGCAATGCGATCCCCGTCAGTCTTTAAAGAAACTGGCAGACCAATTACCATAGTCGACTTTCGAAGAAGCCTTCGCAGAGTATTACAGTGATGAAGGTAGACCCGCCAAATCGATACAACTGATGGTGGGTTTGCTACTCATAAAACAACTTGAATAGGGGTTTTATTTCAGCAATTGCTCCATGCCGGACATCAATACTTTCTCAACTTCAGGTGCCACTTTTGACGCACCCGGACTGTCTTCGTAGCCACCTTGCTGGTAATGCTCTTCCATGCAGATGTATCCCGGCGCATATTCGCCATAGGCGCCCAATGCAACGAATAGATCCGGTCGCATTTTCTGCGCTGCCAATTGATATTCAACCGCCAACTCACCCGGCATATTCAGAATCCGTGCGGGACCAAGCGTTAAACAAGTCAGATCAATCGTGTTACCCGCCTGACAGCGGCGCAACCATACCAGATCCTTCGCAGCGTAGGTGCGGGTTTGCGGGTCCGCACTGTCGTCATTGAGTATTACCGTCAATGCTTCCTCGTTGAGATACTTCGATGCAGGCAATGCAACGGGCAAAATGCTCCAGTCGACGTCTGCTGCAGAGATAATTTGCTTTTGAGTCGACTGTAACGCTTTGGCCATGCTGTCCGCTAAACGCACCGCCAGGACTTGTCGGTTCTCGGGAGATCCATCGTTGTACTTGCCGGCACCCACATTACCACCGGCGCCGGTGAAATGGATATGAGTGAGACCATTGAGTGTGCTTTGCCGCAAAAAACGAGCCATGCCGGGAAAGTCGGGATGTGCCACTCCAGTGAGATAGTAGCTTTGCGGATGAGTGGCATAATAGGTCAACACCACGATTGGCTTTTCTTCATTCCAAAAACTAATGGACTTCACAAATGGATCGATGATGCCCTCCGGTTCGGCCCGCAACTCCGGATCGGCACAGGCCGTATAACGCACGGCGCGCACTTTCCCATCCTCGCCCATGATACGCCGACTGGATGCAATTTTTTCAACCTTCGCCTGCCCGAGCCCCAAGTGAGTCACCACTTCCGCATTCTTCAGCGCTTCGGTCGCCGCTTCACTCGCCCTTTTAATTGTTGCATGGGCAAAATCCGCATCGAACATAACCCCTCCCAGGCCCTGCTCCTTCAACAATTCTAATCGCAGCGGGGTGCATCATGCTGGTGCAGTGAGTGAACCGAAACTCGATTCGCCGAAGTTCCCACCGCTTGAGCAATTGATTCGCGCCAAGCATCATATCCGCCATTGCTGATACCAATCCAGTCCACTGCGCAGAGAACAATCGGTTCCCCCACTCCCGACAGAACGATTCCACGTGCCGTAAGCGGCATGCCGATCTTATCGCACCGGTTGTATGCCAGCGCGCTTCCAATCGGCGGCGAGGCATCAACAATAAATGTCCCTACACGCAAGGGATTGACTGCGTTTTCCGCCACACCTCCTAAAACAGATACACTGGTTATAAAGGCACAAGTTAAAACCTGAAAACAGCGATTCATCGGTTCCTTAATTCTATAGTTGTTCATGTGGATACAATAAATAATGTTATCAATAACTCGCCAATGCTCCCAGTAAAACTTTCCGTAAGATAAATTTCTGCGAGCGATGAATTTGTATAATGGTTGGGCACGCTCCACTGCCAGCCCGTTATGGACAAAACGAACCTTCTTACCCAGCTAATCCATGACTCCGTCCAGATCCCAAACGGCGACTCCGTCGCACGCAGTCCCAAACCTATTGGAGAATCAGAGCACTTTTGCCAAACGCGTCAGCGTTACCAGTAAGCGCGCGGCGGTGTCGCCGCTTTCATATTGCTCAGATCAGACATGTTCAACCCTTAATCCAATGGTAGTGCAGGGCACCTTACCCATTTTCCAGACCAGCAAAACCATTCAGCAGCTCGACATGATTATGAAGCGAATGGACACTCAACCCCAAACGACATAGACTGCAGGCATGACCGACAAAGAACAAAAGGATAACAGAAATGGTCTTCTCAAATCCTGGCGATATCGTATCTTCGCTTCCACTTGGCTATGTTACGCAGGGCTTTATTTTTGTCGAAAACCCTTTTCCATTGTCAAAGCGGATTTGGGCGACGCGTTGGAATGGGACGCCTCTTTTCTAGGACTCATTGGTACGGTTTATTTGTTGACCTATGCCATTGGTCAATTTGTCGCCGGACTTGCAGGTACAGCATTGGGACCCCGTCTCATACTGATGCTTGGGATGAGTGGCTCCATTCTGGCCAACGTAGTATTCGGCATTAGTGATTCCGCCATCACTTTCGCGATTTTCATGGGGGTCCTGGGCTTTTCCCAATCAACCGGCTGGGGATGTACGGTTGGCACCATGGCAACCTGGTTTCAAAAACACGAACGTGGGCGAGTCATGGGACTATGGTCCACCTGTTATGCGATCGGTGGAGTCGGATCGGTCCTGTTGGCATCCAAAGTACTCGGAGCCTATGGATTCCGATACAGCTTCTTTGCAGGATCACTGGTGATGTTGGCGATATTGGTTTTCTTTGCATTCAATCACCGCAATCGCCCTGAAGATCTTGGTCTCTCTCTGCCGAAAGATGAAGAAGATCTACCGGATTCCCCCTATGTTAAAGGGAAATTGTCCCTTAAGGATCGTATCAAGAGGCTTGGCTGGGATAAGAACGTCATTACTACACTCATGCTCGTCGGCATATTCTATTTCTTCGTGAAATTCATCCGCTATGCATTGTGGTCATGGGTGCCGTATCTATTGACAAAAAACTATGAGCTGGAGAGCGATGACGCCGGGTACATGTCAGCCCTTTTTGATCTTTTCGGTATCGTGGGTGTCATCGCGGCAGGGTGGATATCGGATAAACTCATGAAGAGTCGCCGCACCGGTGTGAGTCTATTATTTCTTTTCGGTATGTTCGCGTCCTGCGGGTTACTGTATTTCTTTGGACAGAACAGTCTTTTAATTTTTGGCATCAGTATTTCGCTGATCGGGTTTTTCTTGTTCGGTCCTGATGCCTTGATGACCGGAGCGGGAGCTCAAGACATTGGAAATGCACGGGGGGCAACGCTATCCGCTGGTATCATCAATGGGATGGGCGCCTTTGGTGCCGTGGCACAGGAATTAATCATCGGTCGACTCTATGATGATACCGGAGGAGATATCGGCCCCATATTCATGCTGCTCCTCGGTTCGGCGGCCTGTGCTGCCATCTGCTTGAGCATTGTCAGATTTACTAAAATATCCGATGTTTAGGAACTTTTCAGATACCCCTTTAATTCCCCTGCCTGGGTTTGGGCGGCAGGGAGGATATTATCGTAACCATTCAACCAGCGAGAGATTGTAATGCCTTCAGACAGTAACAGAGTTTTCAAGCATTTTGACGACTTCCATTGGCTCAACAAGCCTCTGACCCACTCGCTAAGCGGAGGCCTTTTGACAATTCGATCCAATGCCAAGACGGACTTCTGGCAGCGGACTCACTATGGATTTAAAAGGGACACCGGACACTGTTTCTTAAAGACCGTTTCGGGTGATTTTTCGATTCATACCATGGCACGGTTCAAACCGAAATCACAATTTGACCAGTGCGGATTAATGGCACGAATCGACAGTGAGAACTGGATAAAGTGTTCGACGGAATACGAAAACTCTGAGCTCAGTCGATTGGGTTCAGTCGTGACCAACCTGGGCTATTCGGACTGGGCAACTCAGGAAGTTTCTACGGAAATATCTTCCATGTGGTACCGACTGAGTCGTTCCGGCAACGATGTTTTTATTGAACATTCGTCAGATGGAAAGGTCTGGCAGCAAATGCGCGTAGCTCATCTGCATCAATTGGAACGTTCACTGGATGTAGGCATATACGCCTGCAGCCCTATAGGAACCGGCTTTATTTGTTCGTTTCAACACATTGAAATCAGTCATAACAAGTAAAAAAGCGTTGCCTTCCCCCTCCCTCTTGACCGATAAAGCCCACATGGGTATCCGTTTAAAGGTCGTCTTCTTATGTAACTGTCTCCTCGTCCTCTCCTGCCTCGCACTCGTTGCGGAGCCGGGCGACACGCTCGAAGCTATCGATAAGGATTACCTGATGGCTCACTACACAAAGTATGAGCATATGATTTCCATGCGGGACGGAATCAAACTGTTCACGGCGTTTTATGCACCCAAGGACATTTCCGAATCCTACCCTATCCTGCTCAAACGGACACCTTACAGTGTCCGCCCCTATGGAGTTGACAACTATCCCAATCCAAGCGGTCCCCTGAGCGCATATGGTCGCGAAAATTTCATTTTTGTCTATCAGGATGTCCGGGGGCGAAACGGATCTGAGGGTGAATTCATTCATATGCGTCCACATACGGAGAGCAAAGGTGATCCGGTGACCACCAACGAGAGCACAGACACTTATGACACCATCGACTGGCTGGTGAACAACATACCAAACAACAATGGAAATGTCGGTATGATGGGCATTTCCTATCCAGGTTTTTATACGGCGGCCGGAATGATTGATTCACATCCCGCTCTCAAAGCCGCCTCACCCCAGGCTCCCATCTCCGACTGGTTTATCGGTGACGATTTCCACCACAATGGGGCCTTTTACCTCGCCCACGCTTTTCGTTTCCTTTCCGGTTTTGGGCAAACTCTGGAGGAACCTACTCGAATGCGATCAGTCCCATTCGATTACAAGACTCCCGACGGTTACGAATTTTATCTCAATCTCGGCCCTCTATCCAACGCCGAGGAAAAGCACTTCAAAGGCAACATTTCCTTTTGGAAGGAATTGATGGAACACGGCACTTACGACAGTTTCTGGCAGGATCGTAATATTCTTCCACACCTCCACAACGTGAAGACCGCGACCATGACTGTTGGCGGGTGGTTCGATGCTGAAGATTTATATGGTCCACTCAAAATCTATGAATCGGTTGAAGAAAAGAACCCTGACGGTTTCAATGTGCTTGTTATGGGCCCCTGGGCTCATGGTGGATGGTCAAGAGGCGACGGCGATCACTTAGGAAACGTGAGTTTCCATTCCAAGACCTCCGAGTTTTATCGAAACAATATTGAGTTGCCGTTTCTCAGACACTTCCTCAAAGATGGCGAAGATCCAAATCTGCCCGAAGCTTACGTCTTCGAGACCGGCACCTGTCAGTGGCGGCGCTACGATTCATGGCCCCCCGAAAACACGAAAGAAAGATCACTCTATTTCCATGGCAATGGAAAACTATCCTTCGAGCCGCCCAAAGCCAATGAAGGCTTTGACGAGTATATCAGCGATCCTGCCAAACCAGTGCCTTTTATCCCCAACATAGCCATTGGGATGACACGTGAGCATATGCTCGACGATCAACGCTTTGCTTCAACTCGCACCGATGTCATGGTTTATCAAACCGATGTTCTGGATGCTGATATCACCTTAGCCGGCTCCATTTCGGCCAATCTTCAAGTATCGACCACGGGTACGGATTCCGATTGGGTGGTGAAATTAATTGATGTTTACTCTGGTGATTTCCCCAACCGGGACTCCACTCCCGCAGGTCTCCATATGGGAGGATACCAACAGCTCGTCCGTGGGGAAGGCATGCGCGGCAAATTCCGCAACAGTTTCGAAAATCCAGAACCATTCACTCCGGGAAAAATAACGAAAGTTGAGTATGTCATGCCCGATGCTTACCACACCTTTCGTAAAGGTCATCGAATCATGGTTCATGTACAAAGTTCCTGGTTTCCGTTGATTGACCGCAATCCTCAGAAATTCACTGATATCTATAAAGCAACCGAAAGCGATTTTCACAAGGCCACCCAACGCATCTACCGTAATCCCAAAACGCCATCCCATATTCGATTACGAATATTGAGCCAATAATCTGGAGCCAGGCTTCAGAAATCACGTTCATTCGTTATCGATCGCAGCTAAGATGTCATGGCTTCTTTTCACCTCTTTGATCCGCATTTCCGACGGCGGTGCTTTCGGATGAAAACGCTTCCCATGTTCCCTGAGATCCTGATTTTGACTTAAGATGTCTGTCGAAAAACTCAAGAACCATCGCTTCGATATCAGGAGCACTGAATCCGGGCCTACCATGTCCGGCTCCATGGATTGTATGGAAATGGGTGCTTACTCGAGCATTTTTCAATGAAACGAATAATAGCTGACTCTGGTTTATCGGCACGATACGGTCCTTATCTCCGTGGACGATCAGGAAGGGAGGATCATCCTCTGTCACATAGGTAATGGGATTCAATCGTGCGGCCTTTTCTTTGTTCGCCAACACGGCACCACCAATCAGCTTTGCCTCGGGAGAATGGGTGCCGGCATGCGACTCGTAACCCGTCGTTGTCACAAAGACTTTGAAGTCAGTCGGCCCGTAGTAATCACACACGGCTTGCACTTTACTGGATTGTTCGAGATTTGCACCTACGTCGAATTCATTCACATCACCACTGGTACCAACGAGCGCAACCAAATGCCCGCCTGCGGAACTTCCCCACACGCCGAAACGACTAGGATCCAGGTTGTTTTCCTTCGCATGTGCACGTAACCATCGTATGGCGGCCTTGCAGTCTTCAATCTGTGCCGGAAACTTTGCATGGCCACTGAGACGATAATTGATACTTGCCACGGCGAAACCTCGTTCCGTATAGCCTTTGCGGAGTGGAGGGCAGCCGTCCTTACTACCCTTTTGCCACCCGCCTCCATGAATCCAAATGATTAACGGCAAGGGGCCATTAGCCGTTTTAGGAACATAGAGGTCGAGCATATGACGCTCGTGACCATTAACGACATAAGAGATGTTGCGTTGCGCCGTTACTCCTTCAGGGACACGAACTGTCTTAGGCTTTTGTCGTGATTTCCCCTTGGCTTGTTGTTGAGAAAATGTAATCAATCCAGTGGAAAGAAAAAGCAGACAAATGAGGAGTATCGATTTTTTCATAGCGTTTACACATTCAGTTTTGCCGCATCTGCCGCCATCGCAATTGCGCCGTGAACAACGACTTCTTCACCCAGAGCAGCGGGAATAATTTCGTAACATCCTCGAAGGGGCGGAATAACGTAGCGCTCGACTTCTAAGCGAAGGGGTGCAAGGAATCGAGCCTCCCCGATTTGAGCGATGCCACCGCCAATTACAATGACATCGGGGGCCAACAGCGTCACCGTCTGAGCAAGTGCCCAACCGTAAGTTCGAATGGCTTGATTTAAAATAAATTCTGCCACCCTATTTCCATCGACAACCGCTTCAACAACTATTTTTCCAGTCAAGCGATTGAGATCACCATCGCAGAGGTTTATTAAGTGATCCCTGGAATCTTCCTCCCCTGCAGTATTCGAACGCAATCTTGCCTTCAATTGTTCCTCAATACCCCAACCACTGGCCATGGATTCGACCGTCTGCTCGGCTGATTCAGCGTCGAGGCCGGGTCTCAGGTGCCCAATCTCAAGGACGGCTCCCCTGCCACCGCCAAGGTATAATTCACCATTGATAGCCAAGGCGCCACCAATGCCACTACCTATATTACTGTAAACCACTACTTTCTTCCCTTTTCCTGCACCGAACCGTGCTAGTCTTTCCGGACCATTCGCTGAGGGGGAAATTGTTCCATCCTTCTATCTGAAAACTTCTAATGGTATGTCCGCCCGTCGCGTTGACGGGGCCCCCGAAACCAATTCCTATCGTTTGAACTCCGTAATTTTGAATCAACGCCGGTGCTATCTGAACAATTTGCCGGCGAATGCCTTCGGCTCCTTTGGTCTTGTCTACATCTGTTCGTTCCCGGGCTTCAAGCACTCCTCCATTACCAGTCCCGACTCCAAGTTGGAGTTTGGTCCCACCGATTTCAATGCCTAGAAACATAATTTGTAACCCGTTCAGCCATTCTTTCGTCTTATACTCGCATAATCCTTAGTTCTTTATATTTTACCTGTATACCGGTTAATTGGAAAACCAAAATCATGAAGTCAAATTATTCTACAGTCTGGTTGAGTGCCCTATTTGCTTTTTCAACCATTGAAGCGCCTGTACATGGGGATTGAAGAAAGTGAGAACGAAAGTATAAATCCTGTAATACTTGCCGACAGGATCCCTTTCCATATTAATAATTTCCATTCGACCCGTTCGGCATTCGTCCCCAGGCCAGTCGCCACCGCCTTGCCGCTGGACGCCACTATTTGGGCACGTATCGGCTCGGATGTAGAAACCTCTTCGGCCTCAACCCCGGTTGAGGCCGCGGGGCCGTTTTGTTGCGTCACATTACTCGGTTCCTGAGCCTGATTGTAGCAGTCCTCGCAATAATATCTTTCCTGGTCATCACGAACCCTGGGTAAATCAGACACATCGGTGCCACAGATAATACAGATTTTATCCATAAGAAACTTTCATTTTCATGGTTTGCCTATCGGTTGCTTGGGTTTTCAGGTAACTGGAGCCAGTCTTGTTCTGGTAGCTGACGCAGGTCAATCAGAGCTACTGTTTCGTGCTGTCGCCCTGATCGGAACTGCACATAATGTCCTAGACGATCAAAAGAGGAATGAGAATGGATGCGTGTCTTGTCACGTAAGCCGGTTGCCAGCAATCGAATGTTCCCCGTAGCGGATTCCATCAGCCATAATCGGCCATCGAAATCATCTGCTACAATGAATTTGCCATCCGGTCTAGCGGCGCAGTGCCAATAATGTCCTTCCCGCACAATTCGCGAACTACCGTCCTTATTGACCAGCATCACACCGACCTTATCGTTGATCATTGTCATTTCACCGGTATCGTTAATCCAAGCCTCGTGAGTGACCCATTCCTTTGCAGACGTAAACCATTCGTCCGGTTTGGTCCGAAAATAAAAGGGACGATTTCCAGTACCGTCGGTGTTCACCAACCAGGAACGTTGTGGAGCAAAACCGCCTGTTTCCCAGACGAAAAAAATAATGGAATCGGTTGGACTGTGCTGTACATGTCCCATTTGAAAACCTTGAGTAATGACGGTACGATATTCTCCTGTTTCAATTTTCATCAGCCCAATCTCCCACGTCGTGGAATCTCGACGTTTTCCCAATGCTAACCATTTACCGTCGGAGCTTTGTGTCGGTTGCTGAAATCCACCCATATGAGGCTCCGGTATTTCTCCCACCACGCGAGTCGTGAAATCATGAATCTGCAAGGCGATGATTTCCGGACCACGTAAATAGTAAAGTCGACTCGCTACAGTCTGATCCGGACAGGCGGATCGAGCATTTACTTCCGCTTCATCTGTCAGTTGTACAATACGTCCGTTTTGAACATTTGCCCGGTACAACTGTTGAACTCCGGAGCGATCAGAAGTGAAAATCAGAAAACGGTTGTCGGCCGTAAAATTCGAGAAATGGAAATAGAGATTATCGGCCGCAGCTGGTCCTCGTGTCATTTCCCAAATTTCCACTCCGGTTACCGGATCCAGGTAGGACTTCCGCTCCACACCCCAATCCTTGCCAACATTGGACGCCGGCAAGGATATATTTGACATAACCAGAAATTGACTGACTATCAGGTAAGGACTGATTCTTCTCGATGCATTCATGGACTTACTATGGAGGTTTCGAGTACAAGTTTTGACTCAATGAAACTATTCAGCAGTGCTTGTTTCGTCCACAAAGTGGGTTTGAGTTTGCGCTGAGAATAGAGCTCGCGGCCTTGGTCCATGAAATGCGGAGATTGGGGATCGGCGTTTTGGCCCCAGGGTACACAGGTATGAGACTCGATGCCATTTTTGCTAAAGAACATCAGCATCATGGCCATGGAACCGCTGTAGGCAATTTCCAGTTTTGGATTGGTTTTATCGGTTTTTGATTTCACATCAAAAAGTGTTTCCGAGAAATTAGGACCGTCGACTCCGCCATTGAAATCGGCACCGGGAACGGGGAAAAATTGCCCCTTTCGTCCGACCTTATGTATGTCGCCCCATGCCATATCCCATTTGCCGTATTTCTTTTTCATTTCAACAATCGTTTCTTGCAGAATTTCAAGAATAAGCAGTTCCTGTTCAACGGGTAGTTCTTCACTTTTTGAGATGGCAACTACATCCACTTTGCCGTTACGCGAACAGTTGATTCGCCAGAATTTGTAGAGAGGAACGCCGATGGCATCAACGGTAAAACGTCCATCCCAAGCGAGGATCCTTTTCGCTGCTGCATTAATGTCTGGATAGTTCTGATGCGCTTGCCCCTTTGCAGCAATAGCCTGTCGCAGGGCACGCTGCCACGGTTTCGAGAGAATGTCGTAGATATCCGTCGTATAAGCCAAGGCATCCTCTGGAGTGACTTGGGGGTTTTCGTGAAGGAGTTTACGGATGCGTTTACCTCGAGGGTTGGTGATGTCCCACGTGACATTATAGAGATAATCGATGTATTTGTCCTTTGTCAGGGGAGATCCGATCATCATGTTATTGGGGCTGATATTGCAATTCTGCATGTAGCCCTGTTCGGGATTGAGAATCTGCACCAAGTCGTCAAACGGGTGAATGCCCAGCCAGGCCGTGGCGGATGTATGGCCCGGCACCGGTGCATTCCAATCGTAACCCTTGGGTCGAACCGGAGCACGTCCAATACGCACATAACCTATATTACCCGATGTGTCGGCGTACATGAGATTCTGTTCCATGAGTTCGTTCATAGCGATCGCATGGGCAAATTCATGCACATCCTTCGCCATACACATTTTCAGAATTTGATCAAAAAGGCCGGTCGATTCGAGATAGGGAGACGCACCGACATAGGCAACACCCTTCTTAAAATCGGGTTCACTGATGAGTGGACCCAGATGGGTGCGGAGTATCGGCATGAGCACATCCGTTCCCTCTTTGACTTTGATGGTCGCAACGGATGCCTCCATCATGCGCCACCTGCCATCGTATTCATATTGAGGTAGAGGTCCCCACATTCGTATTTTCATTTGGTAAACATCCCCTGTATCCGGGCCGCCAGTAGTCGGTGCCCAACCGACATTTAAGCCGTGCCCATACCCCATGATGGGAGATCCGACCAGGAAGAAACCATTCATATGCAAGTCGCCGGCATGGACTCGTGCCTCATAAAATACAGCGAGCCCTTTCCATGTCAGGTGTGGATCAGTTAAGAGGATCGCGCCTCCGGTAGCAGAGCGCTTAGGAGAGACAGCCCATTGGTTGGATCCCATATCAGGTTTGGGGCGTTTGTCCTTATTCTTCAAGTCACCCATGATCGTCCCAATGGGCCAGCGCATGATCATAGCTCTGCCAATGGTAATCAAATGCCAAGGCTCCAGGTCAATGGCGAATGCGGGTTTCTCTTCTGGATGATCGGCAACATAGGCGTTTATTCCTGGTGAGGCCTTTCCCAGGCAGCCTCCGCCAATTCAGTGTTGCGGAATAACCGTACCATATAATCCATTTGGACATGCTCTGCGCCAAAAACCTCTGCATTAGAACCGACACCGGTTCGGACTGCTTTGTAAATGTCTTCCAATCGATCCTGGGCCTGACAATAGCCAAGGGCGTATATGCCCGCCTCACGCGTGTCGGCGTAAATGTGTGGTACACCCCATTGATCGCGGTAGACCATTGCTTTGCTACCCTTTATCGACTGATCATTAGCAGCTTCTGTCGATTTGACGTCGAAGAAACAACAGTAAAAAAAAGAGAGGAAAACGCAGAAAGAACCCGAAAAATTTGTATGTTTCATGAGTTTGTGGCGAAAATATTTTTCAAAAAATACTTTATCAAATATAACATGGGTCTACCAGTCCAACCTTACTGCCAAGGATGCGATTAAAAGTGCGGGAAATGATTTGCTGTAGCGTCGGCTGTCCTCAGCCGAAAAAACCGCTGATTTCATTGGAAATGCGCTGAGGACAGCGCACATTACAGTTCAAGTCGTTAACCTGACCTCTCCACGCACTTTTAACCACGCCCTTCTCAAGGTCGTAGAAGAGAAGCAATGGATCGCCATTTGTTGGGATTGTCCCCCGGAGTCTGACTACTGGGATCGCCACCGGTGCCGCCCCACAATACGGGATTAAAGGCTGCCGGTGTTGAGGTGAATGAAACATGGCCATCCCCCCAGATGACATTCAAGCCTTGAGGTGTTTTTCCAGTCGTATGTGCGAGAGTCCCGTAGGTGTATATCAGATCGGTGACCATCGAGCGGTCAGCCGTAAGTTCCACTTGTTTCCGGGCGACTTCGGTCCACCCCAAGCGGGCGCGGGCGCCGTTAACTTTCTTGTTTGTCTGAGGGTAGTACATGTAGGCGGTTCGCACTCGCGGACTCGCTTTGGTGCTGTTCATCGGCCAGGGTACCTGAGCGCTTTCGTAATGCTTTTTCTCAAGAACAATCTGAATGTTGTCGTCATGTTTCAAGCTCGGACAATAATACAATTCACCGTTTTTGACATAATTCCCGACTATCAAATAGCCGAGGTTCTTAGGATTGTTCTGATCGGCGGGTGCTCCTCCCCGCCCACCTTCGAAAACAACATAGCCACGCCACGGATCTGAATTGGGCAATCGTTCCGGATCAAATTCAGGCGGAGGAAGTTTGTCGTTGTTGTCACCGGCATAGAGAATAATTCCCATGCCCAATTGTCTTAGGTTACTGGAACACTTCGCGCGTTTGGCTTTCTCCTTGGCTGCTGAGAGGGCCGGAAGCAGCATGCCCGCCAAAATAGCAATGATCGCAATAACGACGAGTAGTTCTATCAAAGTAAACGCCGCATCAGGAACTCTCTGTATGATTGCTTTCGGTTTTGAGACATTGCATCGGTTTTTCATATCAATCATAAAATATCGGCACTCAGTTGGGATCTCCTAATCCTGAGCAAAGAGGAGACCCTGCGCAATAATTGCAGGTCTCCTTCATTACAATCAACCCCATAAGGATTGCGCATGCCACCGGCAAATAGTTGACCCTTTCCTTCGCAATAGAAGTCTCCGGTGAACTTCCCAGGACCCACCTCCTGAATGCCATCACCTACTCCTCCTAATTTAATCCTCCTTTCGTCAGGTTTAGTGAGCGTTGCCAATTTGGCAGGCGCAGATTCCCCCGGTTCAGTGTATACCCTCGGATACGCAAACTCCGGAAGACAACCCTCAATCGGATCATTGCTACTGATCCCGACTTCCGCGACAAGCATCCTTACTGCCACACTCGTAATCGCTTTGGTCATAGAGGCGATGCGGAACAAGCAATACACTCGAGCAGGGAAAGCAGATTTCTCATTTTTTCAATACCCAACAGATCCGGATGTTCAAAATAATCGCAGTCCCTATCAATTTGATGAGAATATGGCATGCTATCCTATTCGAAAACACAATGCCAGCCTGATGACGGTTTTTCTTTTGGCTTATCAGTACACCCCGTCTTGTTGCCTATAGTCAATCCTCATTTATCTGGTTCTCTATTACTAAAAATGCTACCTATTTTCGATGAGTTCTAAGAAGGAGCTGCCGACGACCCGGTTTGCATTCAG
>LWDU01039278.1_pt1 | contig 13742 bp, 13 predicted proteins | sample 727161 | NCBI WGS metagenome assembly LWDU01 (sample SAMN04566230, study PRJNA314399) | hydrothermal vent metagenome | isolation source: deep sea hydrothermal plume seawater | place: Mexico: Gulf of California, Guaymas Basin | collected 2004-07-11 | reverse complement strand
GGCTGGCGTTCTACTGTGGTGGAAGGTTTTGAAACCGGATGGGCTTTAGCCCGTTTCTGGCGGATATCAAGTACGGCCTGTTCGATCAAGGCGGTTATATGCTGTTTGCCATTGCCGGTGTGTTCCAGTTGATCCAACACGCCCGATGCTTCCACCATGTACTCCGACTGGAGCTGTTTGTGGTCCTCTTCAGACAGCTTACCCATGTTATAATCGATGTTCAACTCACGGATCGATGTGTAAAGATAGTCTTTCCTCTTCAGCAAATCGTTCGTATGCTGTCTTTGGCCCTGCAAACGCTGCTGGGAGTCATCCAGCAAAGGACTGATCAGAAAAGCCACCACCCCCAGAGCCAGCAGACCGCAGACTATCGCCACCATAGGCTAATCCAACTCCTCTAACTCGTTCAGAATTCGACTTTGATGTTTGACGACCGTTTCATCCGAAACCTCGGAATCAGGATGATCCTGGCTCCGTTTCTGAGCACGCCAGCGCACGACCGTCGTCTGAATGACAAAACCACCGATCAATATGGCAAAAATCGGCATGAGCCAGGCTGTAAGATTAAAACCGGAAGCAACCGGTGTGGCCAGACCCTTCTCACCATGTGTGGCCAAATATGCAGCGACAATCTCTTCTTTGGTCTGGCCGCTCTCCAGTTGAGCGGCGATATCCTCTTCTATTTTATCGGCCGTGGCACAGCCGCACATAGCGACCACCTTGCTGGCGCAGCCGCAATAACAGATCGCGTTACCGCAGCCGACACAGGCGCTGCATCGGTCAAAACAACTACCGCTACAAACATCGATAAAATCGTCAGCCTATGAACGCGTCGCTGACTATGTTTTAGCCGGCTCTGCTTGCTCGTACTGTTCATACTGGTCTATTCCTTCACTCTCATATTTCGATGGACATTTGGCATACAATGTGTGCGCTGTAAAGGTACCGCTTTTGCTGTATTTTCCTTCGACGACCACTTCGGAATCGTCTTTAAATGTATCAGGAATCACACCGATATAGACGACCGGAGTCTCCATATCCCCTTCGCGCGCTCGAAATCGTACGCGCATCGAGCCGACCTCATCGCGCTTGATCGAACCGACTACCACCGTGCCGTGCATACGCATATTTTTTTCATACACGGGATCCGCCTGCAACTCACTCACCGTTTTATAGTACATCGTGGCCTCTGTCGCACCGGTAAATATCAGATAACCGATAGCAACGATCACCAGGCCAAAACCGACCAGAAACTTCTTCTGCTTTCTCTTCATCATGTCTATTCTCCTCATAAGACCTCATGGTCATTGCAATGACCGGCCTATCAGGAAGAATATAGGTATTATTCCATCTACCGGCAAGCATTATTTGAGAGGGCGTTTCCCCTGTAACATAGGCAGTCCGGCCAAATGCCTTCCAAAGGATGTGTACCGCGGTAACATGACCTAAATTTTCTTTACCAGAATCTCCATAACTTGTTGAGAATTTAAAGATTAGCTCATGATACCGCGCACCTTACTTCATACGTATTTATGCTTGACACCTTATATAATGTCCGGTACTTTGCCACTAAAACAAGTGTTCAAAATCTAATTCCCTACCCCAGGAGGATCATGCCTGCGTTCAATTCGGTTCAAGATGTGATTCAAAAGTTCGATACACAAAGCTATATCTGCGGTGCAGACATTGCGACCCCCATCTATCTGATGGAACAACTTAAAAAGCCTTTGCTGGTGGAAGGCCCTCCAGGTGTCGGGAAAACAGAAATTGCCAAATCGCTTTCCGGTGCGCTTGACCGGCGTCTAATTCGTCTGCAATGCTATGAAGGGTTGGACGAATCTAAAGCGTTATACGAATGGGAATATACCAAACAATTACTCTATACCCAGATGCTCAAAGACCGAATCGGTGATCTTCTGGGCAATGCATCCACGCTTGATGAATCCGTCGAAGCGCTCAACCGGGTAGACAGCGCCTTCTTTTCACAACATTTCCTGCTGCCACGACCGCTTCTTGAAGCTATTCTATCGCCGGAACCGGTCGTCCTGCTGATTGATGAAGTCGACCGATCAGATGACGAATTCGAAAGCTTTCTTTTAGAGATATTGAGCGACTTCCAGGTCAGTATTCCAGAACTCGGTACCTTGAGCGCGGTCCAGCGGCCGCTGGTTGTTCTGACCAGCAATTCCAACCGGAATCTGTCCGAGGCGCTCAGAAGACGTTGTCTATATCTATATATCGATTATCCCTCTTTGGAGCAGGAAGTCCGGATCGTCTTGCGAAGAACACCGGATATTAACGAAGATCTGGCGCAGCAGATTGTTCGATTCGTTCAAAAAATAAGAACGCTCAACGTACGGAAGACGCCCAGTATCAGCGAAACCATCGATTGGGCGGTGGCACTGGTCGTACTGAACGCCCAGAACCTGTCGCGTGATGTACTGGGTACGACGCTTAATGTGCTGATGAAGGATAAAGAAGATATCGAACGCATTATGCGAGAAGGTGTGTGATGATCGAACGGCTGGTCGAGTTTGTACATACCCTGCGTCATTCAGGGGTGCGTGTTTCTATGGCCGAAGCCATGGATGCGGGTGAGGCGCTGAGACATACGCCGATTACCGATCGGCAGATATTCAAAACAGCCCTTCAGTCCGTCCTGGTGAAAGAGCATCAGGATATACCGGCGTTCGACGCCGCCTTTGAGCGTTTTTTTCTGGTACAGCTCACCGATCAGGACGATCTGAACGGCCCTGAATCAGACGAAAACAAAGAGTCGCCTGAGACCCAACCCAATTTGTGCAACGAACAGGACGACGGTGAGCAGGAAGGTGAAGTGACTCAAGAGGATGGTGAACAGGAAGCCTCGATGCCCGGAGAGGAAGAGGGCGATTCTTCCGAGGAAGCCGAAGAGAGCGTCTACGATGTAGAAGAAATGCTGGCCCGTATTCAGGTGGGGGAACTGACTTCTGAGGCCATGACAAAGCCCGGGAAGCAACCGCGTCGTAACGGTACAGAGGACATTGACCTGTACCAGGAACTACCGCCGGGACAGGTCGAGAACCTGTATGACGCGGTAGAAGAGATGGCCGCTAATCTCGTAACGCGGCGATCATTACGCTACCGAAATGCGCGTTACGGTCAGGTGGATATCAAACGGACACTTCAGAGAAGTTTTCGCACCGGCAACATACCGTTTCATATTGTTCGCAAACGGCGTAAGATAAATAAGCACGAATTGGTCGTCCTGTGTGATATTTCCGGCTCCGTGTGGGAAGTCGCCCGGTTTTTTATCAAATTGGTGCAGGAAATGCAAAATCAATTCAGTCGCGCCCGCAGTTTCCTGTTCGTAGACCGTATTAACGAGGTTACGGACGCTTTCGATGGTAGACCGTTTGACGAGATTATTGAACAGTTTAAGGATGATCACTCGCTGAATTTTTTCGGTCTTAGCGATAACACCTCATGTCCCTGTCCCGAACTACGGTGCTTGTCATTCTTGGCGACGCCCGCGCCAACTGGTTCGATCCGCAGGAGTGGACGCTGGACGAAATGAAACGCCGCGTCCATCAGGTGATCTGGTTGAACCCTGAACCCAGGCAGTACTGGGATACAGACGACTCGGTCATGGCCCAATACGGTCCGTACTGTGATCATGTCCTCGAATGCAGAAACCTGGAACAGCTGATGCACGTTGGTGAGTTGATACTACAGAGCTGAAAAGGAAACGATGAATCCCCCTCTATCCTCCAATGGAAAAGAAAATGATACCGGACAGACGTCCCGCCGAGAATCCTCCCCCCTTTACAATAGGGGACCAGGGAGGGTTTGTTGGTGACGGCCATAACAGGATTTGCCAATGATGGTAGAGGACAAGATAATGACTTTACCTTTGGCCGCGTGGTCTATCAAAGCCGAAGTAGTTTTTTCCGCGGATTCGGGTATCGTTGGGCGGTGGATTACCCTTCCGCCGATGCCAATGTAATCCGGGCCCTGCGGTCAGCCACCACGCTGAAAATCAACGAACCTAAGGCGATCGAACTGACCGACCCCGATCTCTTTGAAATTCCGTTTCTGTACATTCTCGAGGTAGGCGCCCTTCAGTTCAGTCAGGAAGAAGCGGGCGCCCTGCGGGAGTATCTGCTCCGCGGCGGGTTCATGATGGTCGATGATTTTCATGGGTCCAGACAATGGGCGGGCTGGGAATCTCAAATTAAAAAGGTGTTTCCCGATCGGCCCATAATAGAGGTCCCCGATGATCATCCGGTATTTCATTGCTATTACGATTTTGAAAAATATCCGCTCGTTCCCGGTATAGTCACGATCTGGAATATGACGGATTATGAACGGGATGGCGCCCTGTACGGCCACCATTGCCGGGGTATTTTTGATGACCAGGGCCGCTTGATGGTCCTCATCAACTGGAACGTCGACCTTGGCGATGGCTGGGAACATGCGGCTGATCCGATCTATCCACGGAAATTTTCCGTGATCGCCTATCGCCTAGCCGTTAATTATGCCATTTATGCCATGACCCACTGAGAACCTTTGGCTCAATTAAGGAAAACTCTCTTGAAAAGATCCTGGCGCCTTGTGGCCCTATTTCTTGTCGGTATCGGTGTTCTAGTGTCCGTATCCCTGGGTCTTGCGCGTGAAGGCCCTGGTCGACATAACGATTTTACGTTTGCACGGGTAGCCTATAATGGGGGAGGAGGAGGCTTTTTTCGCGGTTTTGGAAGAGGTCGCAGTCAATGGAATATGGATTTTCCTTCCGCAGATCTAAACATTATTCGCGCCCTCCGAGACCTGACTTCCCTCAAAATAAATGATCCCCAATACATCGAACTGACCGACCCCGAACTCTTTGAGATTCCATTCTTGTATATTCTCGAAGTGGGTTCGCTTCAGTTCGACCAGGAAGAAGCGGACGGCCTGCGGGAATATCTGCTGCGCGGTGGGTTCATGATGGTCGATGACTTTCACGGCACGAGTGAATGGAATAGGTGGGAATCTCAGATCAAAAAAGTGTTTCCGGATCGGTCTATAGAAGAGATTCCCATGGATCATCCGGTATTCCATTGCTATTACGATTTCGACAAATATCCTCAGATCCCCGGCACACGCGCCATCTTCAGCGGACGAATGTATGAACGCGACGGAAAAGTGCCCCACTGCCGGGGCATTTTCGACGATCAACGCCGGCTGATGGTCCTTATTAACTGGAATACAGATATTGGAGATGGCTGGGAAGAAGCCGTCAGCTATTATTACCCGCGGGAATGGGCGGAAACAGCCTACAGACTCGGTGTCAATTACGCTGTGTATTCGATGACGCACTAAAAACATCGCCGTAGGAACCATGAGCGGTTTGATAAATAAGGAAGCCCTTCCAATGGCCTGGAAGGGCTTCTCTCATTATATCAACTTTCCGCAACCTGCCACGTGCCCTCATGGGAACATCTTATGCGTTACAACATATTTTTATATAACTCAATCAGTTGAAGTACTGACGGCACATATGCCTGGGTTTCCTGGTAGAGGATACCGTCTTTCTTCCCCTCTGCCAACCATATACGGGCACGAACCTCACCACCGTTGTAAGCCGCCAGGCCGCCTTCAAGACCGTACCTATCGATCAGGGCCGACATAAAACGTGTACCGATCCGGATATTATAAATCGGATTCAACAACACATCTTCAGCACTGGTCCAGTTTATGCCCCCATAGCTGGCCATAAACATGCCTGTTACAGGCATAATCTGCATCAATCCCATTGCGCCGGCCGGGGAGACACGATCGGTTTTCCAGGCCGGACCACTCTCCTGAGTAATCATAGCGCCGATCAGTTCTACACTTAAATTGGTGTATTTTTGACTTGCAATATATACCTCGTTGGCAATTTCGTATTTTTCCCTTGGCGTCAACGTCTTATTACGCTCATCGAAAATACGACTAATTTTTTGAATGTTGTATTGCCGGATGCTGTCCACATTCATCGCAGATTTGATGTTCAACATCTGCTGTTCCAGGTCCGACACGCCGCTCTCCAGCGAATTTACACGGCCCATCGCGATATCATATAACGCATGCAATCGTGATGAGAATCCGAATGAAACGAAGCTGATCAACAGCAAAGCGCCGAAAACACCAGCTGCCCGACGCCATTTTCTCCATAGCCAGGGAAGAGACATAATAACCTACCTCCAGTAAAATAAGCCCCCTAAGGGATTTTGTATGCCGGCGGCATACATCCAGGACGGAAGTGGCTCTCCTTTTTATCCTTTTATAACGAAGGTTCGCCCTTATGTGACTTGAACCCGTTTCATAGCCTACGCGTTGAACGCCCATACCCCAGTGAAATCTTTGTTTTTCTGGAACAGCCATTAAATCGGCCCTGGAACAACAAAACACATGTTTAGTAAAACTAACTCCTTTTCGATTCTTGTCAAGTATATTTTTCTGAATCTTTTCGTCCCTTTACATATTTCTTATACATTATATGTCGTACCCTATACAGGTATAATATACACTATTTTCTATTTGTTTGATGTGATCTCCGCCACATTTTCCTTACTCACTCTACGTTCCGTCCTCCCCTTTAACGTCAAAACAAGGCAATGGTTCCCATCATTGATGTGTCCTTCGCCCATTTTCAATGCACTCGTCAGATAAGTTGTTTTAATGCAAACGTCAAGACGTCGATCGCTCGCATATATTCATCCAACACCATGTGTTCATCAGGAGTATGGTCCAGCTTGGAATCTCCCGGACCATAGGCCACAATCGGACACATCCAGGCTGGCCCTATCACACACATATCGGATGTTCCTGTTTTTTTCTTGAACGTTGGTTTTCCTCCCGCTTGCCGAATTCCCTTGAGCAACGACCGAATAATCGGAGTATTTTTCTCCGTAACGATCCCTTCCAATCTTTGATTACAGGTTATGTCAGCCCCATCGGCATGATCCTGGACGAAGTTAATTAAGGCGTCTATATCATACGCGGGAGGGATGCGCACCGCATAATGCGCCGTTGTACCATCTATTATTCCGTCGTCGGAGGTATTGAAACGCCGTAACTCGAGACGGGGAGAGTCAAATTCCCGCCCCGCGCCCTGCCTTGCCACATAGCCGCTTATATCATTATATAACCGTATCGCTCTTTCGGAGGCACGGATATTATTTCCGGCAAAGTGGGCGTTCGGTTGTTCCAGATGGTAGTCGAAACACACAATGCCCTTATATCCGATCGTAATGCTGTCCCATCCACTCGGCTCACCGATAAACACACAATCCGGTCGCGTCTGATCTACCAGATGCCAGGCGCCGCGCGATGTGGAGCATTCCTCCTCGACAGCCCCGATGACCGTGATTCTTGTTCCTTGTACCCCGGTCAACCGGGAAACCGCGCTGACAAAAGTCGCAAAGGAGCCTTTCGCATCGACCGTACCGCGTCCATACAGTATTCCATTTTTTTCACGTACAGGTACAATCCCGGCCACCGTATCAATATGACCGATCAACACAATATGCCGGTCCCCCTCACCCACCTCACCCACCGCATTGCCCACCGCATCATGATACGCCTTAAAGCCCCGTTGCTTCATTGCCTCTATCAAAAAAGAGGACACCTCAGATTCTTCCGTTGAAGGACTGTATCGCTCAATCATACCCCTTAAGAGATCAATGTCTTCTTGACTCATGCAATACTCCATTGCAAACATCGAAGCTACGAAACCACGAACCACGATTTTATTACTTTATTGATCCGTAGCTTCGGAAACTAACCTTTAACCTCATTCAAAATCGCTTCCACATGTCCCACGACGATATCGATTTCTTCCTTTGAGATAACCAGCGGTGGTAGAAACCGCGCGAGCCATCAATCCTCGTAGGAACGGCGTGACCTTTCCTTTTAGTTCGACACCGATTAAAAAACCCATACCCCTGATTTCCCGTACGCCTGGCGTGCGGATCGATTCCAGGCACTCACGGAAATAGGCGCCCATCTCCATGGCGCGTTCGGCCAGCATTTCCTCTTGGATGACGCGTATTGTGGCCAGTGATGCTGCACACAATACGGGATTACCTCCGAAGGTGCTGCCATGAGACATCAACGGTACAGCAGCAGCAGCGGTGGTACACAGTGTTGCTCCCATCGGTAGACCGCCCGCCATGGCTTTGGCCACACACAAGATATCAGGGTGCAAATCATAATGGTCACATGCGAACATTTTGCCCGTTCTACCGAACCCGGTCTGCACTTCGTCGATGATCAATAATGCGCCGCGCTCCCGACATACATTTTGTACCTGCTGAAAATAATCGCCGTTGCCTGACCTGACGCCACCCTCGCCCTGCACAATTTCCAGGATAACCGCAGCGGTCTGCTCAGAGATTGCCCCTTCCATCGCCTCGATATCATTATACTTCACATGCGAGAATCCGGAAAGAAGCGGTTCAAACGGTTTTCTGTATTTAGGATTCCAGGTTGCACTCAAGGCTCCAAAGGTACGCCCGTGAAACCCGCGCATTGTTGCGATGATTTCCTGACGACCGGTGGCCGCCCGTGCGAACTTCAACGCCGCTTCGATGGACTCCGTCCCGGAATTGCATAGGAAAATTTGATTCAGTCCTTCAGGCGATATATCCGCCAGTATTTTCAACAACTCGGCCCGCACATTGTTGTGAAACACTTCGGGGCAGATGGTCAACTGCTGCGCCTGCATTGTAATGGCATCGATTATCGCCGGATGACAATGGCCGACATTGGCCGTACCATGTCCACCGACGCAATCGATATATTCCCGACCGTCTTCATCCCAAACCCGTGCCCCGTGCCCCCGCACAATGACGACCTCCCGCTTGGGTATGATCCCCATCGAATATTGATCTTCCACCTCCATATAATTCATCTTGTACCCCGCATCCTGTAAGAGGCCGTCTCTATCTTTTAATGACTGTTCCTTTACCCGACAAGCCTGCCGTGATCGAACCCGGTATCCGACCGTCGGCCAGAATGACCTCGCGCACGCCGCCGTCCAGTGCTTCACGGGCACCCAGCAGCTTTTTCTTCATACGGTCCTGCGCATAGATGTCTATCGATTCGGCAATACCCTCTCGATCCAATGTGGGAATTAGAGAGGCCTCATCATCTACGTCTTTCAAAAACCCGGGGGTGTTAGACAGGATAAGCAGTCGATCCGCCCCAAGAGCATTGGCGATTACCGCCGCCGCTCGATCACCATCCGCATTGATCGCTTCCCCTTCGTAACTGATAGCCGGTGGGCTGATAACAGGCAGGTAACCGTTATTCAGAAGGATATTCAAGAGATTGACATTTGCTCTCTCTATTTTCCCCGTGAAGTCGTCCCGCAATATCATCTTACGGCCATTTTCTATGATCCGGACCGAAGATTTGCGTTTACCCTCGAGCAAACGGCCATCAACCCCACTTAATCCTACCGCATTAACGCCAAGCTGTTGCAACTTCTCCACAATACGCATATTGAGCTTGCCGCAATAGACCATTGCAAAAATATCAAGGGTCTCCCTGTCGGTATACCGGCTGGTATAGCCCGATGGAGAAGTGACCATCCGCGGAGGTTTGCCAAGCTGCGTCGAAATCTGATTCAACTCATCCGACGCACCATGCACCAGCACCAGCGGTTCCGTCTGATGCGCCAGATCCTCAAGCACATAGTCGAGATTAATCCCTTTACTGCCTCCGATTTTTACAACAAACATAAAATTCCTTTTAAGAGAGAAGGAAGGGCTTATCCTTCCACCCTTCCCTCCTGATACTATCCTTCCAATGGATTCCTACCCTGAATAACATCAACGATATCCGAAATCGGCACCACGCCCTGCGTACTATCGGTCATACGACGCACCGTGACGGTCCCATTGTTGATCTCGTCTTCTCCCAGAATCAACGTGTATTCGGCGTTAATGCGATCCGCATGCTTCATCTGCGCCTTCAGGCTTCGATTTTCCCACAGAACAGCCGTACCAATTCCCTGCGTACGGAGATCATGGACCAACGCAACGGCTGAAGGCTTAGCTCCTGTGCCAAGATAGGCGACACACACCCTGGGTTTCGGAATCTCCGGCGGCGTAATACCTTCGTGCTTCATCGCCAGGATAATCCGTTCGACCCCGGAAGCGAACCCGATGGCCGGCGTCGATGGACCGCCAATCATCTCTATCAAGCCATCGTACCTGCCACCGCCGCAAATCGCGCTCTGTGCGCCGATGCCTTCCGCCCAGACTTCGAATACGGTCTTGGTATAGTAGTCGAGTCCCCGTACCAGACGGTGATTGACGCTGTAAGGCCGCCCAAATGCATCCAGATAAACCCGCAGCTCGCCGAAGTGCGCCGCACAGGCCTCACAGAGCGAATCGACAATCTGCGGCGCCTGTTCGATGAACGGCTGACAGGGGTCGTTCTTACAGTCTAAAAGCCTGAGCGGATTCTGTCCTAACCGCCGCTGACAATCTCCGCAGATCTCGTCTGTGTGTCCGCCATAATAGGCTTTTAACGTCTCAAGATAGCCGGGCCGGCAGACGGGGCAGCCCGTGCTGTTGACCTGAAACGATAGCCCCTTTATACCGACGTCCTCATATATCTGCCAGGCAACCTGCATGACTTCCAGGTCAATCGCCGGATCCTGACTGCCGATCACTTCCACATCAATTTGAAAAAACTGACGAAATCGACCGGCCTGAGGACGCTCGTAACGAAACGCCGGACCGAAGGTGTAAAACCTGAGCGGTTGCGGCCGGCCATGTAGCTTTTTGTCAGCATATGCCCGGCATATGCCCGCTGTAAATTCAGGTCTTAATGTCATACTGTCGCCGCTGCGGTCCGAAAAAGTATACATCTCTTTCTCGACAATATCGGTCGTCTCGCCGACCCCTCGTTCGAACAAACCGGTGTTCTCGAATATCGGTACGTCGATCTGCTCATAGCCATACAATTGACAAACACGCCGAGTGGTTTCGATCACATAACGCCAGTACGCTTGCTCTTCAGGTAAAATGTCGTACGTACCTCTTGGAGCTTGATATTTCATAATATTTCCCCTACTTCCATATCCTTAAAGTGTGCTATTTGCCCTCTTGCCCTCCTGCTTGCATCTCGTCTCTCTAAACCGGATGTAATCCCGGAAACTCGAGGCCGGTTTTCTCATCCCAGCCATACATAATATTCATCGACTGTACGGCCTGGCCGGCAGCGCCTTTTACCAGATTATCGAGTGCGCCCATCACCACAAGCCGGTCGCTGTGCGTGTCGCGTTCAAAACCGATATCACAGTAATTCGTGCCGGCCAGAAATTTCGGTTCCGGATATCGGAAGATGCCCTGGCGTTCTTTTATAATCCGTATAAACGGCTCCTGGCCGTACATTTCCCGGTAAATGCCCCAGATATCCTTTTCTGTCAGATCATCCTTTACAAACGTATGCGTGGTCATCAGAATGCCCCGTACCAGTTCAATAGCTGTCGCAGAAAAATGAATCTGCGGCTCGGTGCCAAAGTTCAATTCCTGGATCATCTCGGCTGTATGCCGATGACCAGTCGGTTTGAATGACCGTACGGCGCCGCTGCGTTCTGGATGATGGGACGACTGATCCGCCTTATTTCCGCTCGCTGATGAGCCGATTTTTCCTTCCATAAATATACGTGTCGGGTCGATAGCGCCTGCTTTTGCCAGCGGCCAGAGAGACAGAATTGCCGTCGCAGCCAGACAGCCGGTGCAGGCCACGTGCTTCGTCTCTCTGATCTCATCGCGGTGCAATTCCGGAAGGCCATAGACAAACTGCGACAGCATCTCCGGATGCGTGTGCTCATGGCCGTACCAGAGGGGATAATCCTCCAAATCTTTCAACCGGAAATCTGCGCTCAGATCGATAATTCGGTCGCCCAGATAGAACAGCGACTCACAGCGCTTCATCGACTCCCCGTGCGGCAAGGCGAGGCATAACACATCACACGGTTCCAGATCGGCCATTCGGCTAAATTTCATATTGGTTATCTTGCGTAAATTCGGATGCGCACGACCGACCGGTTTACCAGCGAGACGTTCTGAGGTCACCTGTTTAATCTCGACTTCCGGGTGGAACATCAGCAGGCGTAACAACTCCCCGCCACCGTAACCGGAGGCGCCAACGATTGAAACTGTAATCACGATGCAGCCACCTTAATTAAATAATCAACAATTTTTCCCGGTATATCTATACCCGTCGGGGCACTGCTGTTACGAAATTCCATGGTATAGTTTACTTCGTTAACCGTAATGCCATCCGGGGTTTCCATCAGGTCAACCGCTAAGATACCACCCCCGACGGCCTCGGCCGCACGCTCTGACAATTCACCGATCTCCCCATCCACCGGGCAGTTGGTCGCCTCACCGCCAAGCGCGGTATTGGTTTTCCAATGCGCAGAATAACGGTAGATCGCGCATATGGTCTCGCCATCTATCACAAACGAACGAATATCACGATTCGGTTTTTCCACATATTCCTGAATATAGAAAATAGAATGATAGAACGAACCTAAAATCTCCTTATGCTCTAAGATCGCCTCGGCCGCCTCCCTGTCGTTTACCTTGGTAATCAAACGGCCCCAGGAACCGATGTTCGGCTTGAGCACGACCGGGTACCCCAGATCTTCTATGGCCTGCAAAGCTGATTCGACGGTAAATGCGATGCGGGCTTTGGGCGTGGATACGTTGTGGTTGATCAACGCCATCGTCGTTAGAAACTTATTACCGCAGATGCGGGCTACATCATAGGTATTCACAGTGTTCACGCCATGGGCGTTTAAAACCTTCAGCGCGTAAAGTGAACGGGAATGATTAACACAACGCTCCAGGATGACATCAAAATCATACATGCCGTTCCCAAGATCGAATATGATCCGACGATCATCCAGACGTTCGAAAGTTATACCACGTTGTTTCGCCGCTTCAAACAAGAGTTTCTGTTCCTTAGATACGGTAGAAAGCAGCATGCCGATTTTCATATTCATTCCCCTCCCTCATGGACGGTCTTGACAACATAATCCATGATGTGACCCGGAATATTCACGCCGGTCAGCTCAGAAGCCTCTGTCAATCCGGTAGCCGGTCCTATTTCCACGACATACCACGCATCTTTTGTCTTGATAATATCTACAACCATAATACCACCACCTACCGCCTGCGCCGCAAGGACCGCCAGCTCATTTAATTCTTCCGATACCGGATAGTCGGCCATCAAACCACCTGCGGAAATAGGACTGATCCAGTGGTCGGTCAGGACAGACACGGCAGCGACCGTTTGATCCCCGACCACATAGGCCCGAATATCATAGCCAGGCATTTCAATATATTTCTGCATAAAGAAAATGGAATGGTGGTACGCCCCCAGAATCCTTTTATGCTCCAGAACCGTCCTGGCCGTATACTTATCCTGTATCCGAGATATCAACTGCCCTTCTGGTCCTTCTACCGGCTTCAACACAACTGGATACCCGATATCTTCCATCGCTTCAAGCGCCGAGCCAGGGGTGAAAGCCATACGCAATTCCGGCGTCGGTACCCCCTTTTCCTTCAAGACCAGAGCAGTTAACAGGCGATTGCCATACGTCTCGACAACCGCCTGGCTGTTTACGGTCGGTATCTCCCAGCTTTCCAGTACGGTCAACGCATAGACGGCACGGTGATGATCCACACAACGTTCCAACACGACGTCCATATCCA
>LWDU01041400.1_pt1 | contig 13743 bp, 14 predicted proteins | sample 727161 | NCBI WGS metagenome assembly LWDU01 (sample SAMN04566230, study PRJNA314399) | hydrothermal vent metagenome | isolation source: deep sea hydrothermal plume seawater | place: Mexico: Gulf of California, Guaymas Basin | collected 2004-07-11 | reverse complement strand
TGATCCTCTCGCGCAGCGTCTGCGAGGAGTTGGAGGAACCGGGGTTCCTGCTGCGAACCGGCTACACCTACTCGGGCCACCAGGCATCCTGCGCCGCCGGCATCGCCAACCTGGAGATCATGGAGAGGGAGGGACTCGACCAGCGTGCCAACCACGTCGGCGAGCGGTTCCAGGAGGGCCTGAGGGCCCTGCAGGCCGATGGCCTCATCGAGTCCTGGCGGGGAATGGGCGCTGTCTACGCCGCCGAGCTGGGTCGGGACTCGATCCCGGTCCGCAACGAGATCCTGGCCAACGGGGTGATCGTGCGACCCATAGGAACGTGCCTGGCCATCTGTCCGCCACTGGTCATCACCGACGACGAGGTGGGCCGGGTCATCGACACCATGGCCGCCGCCCTGCGGTAGCCACGCCGCCCAGCAGACGAGTTACCCCTCCGTTCCGGTCATCTCCGGAGGGTGGCGATTATCGGATTCGGTGCGTTCCAGGCGGTCATTACCGCCTCACGGAGCGAATCGCCCGACACGGGCGCCGTCACGAGCGTCGTGCCGAGGAGGAGGTCCATGTACCGGAAGGTCTTGGGTTGCATCAGTTCGATCACGATCGGGTTCTTCGGGTGGCACTTCCGCATGGCCTTGAAGGCCTCCCGTCGTCTCGGGCTGACCTCCCGGAACGAGAAGAAGATGACGTCCCGCCTGCCGACGCGCTCCTCAGGATCGGCGGGGGCCAGCGGATGGTACTTCCCCGCGTCACTGCACTCACAGTCCACCACCGTGAACCCCGAGAACCCGAGGAGGTCGATGACGGAATCCCGGATCGCGTCGTCCTCACCCTCGACGATGACCCGAGGCATCTCTGTGTCGATCGGCGCCGACGTATCGGCGGAGTCGTGGAGGGAACTGTCAGCATGTGTATCCATGCCACGATCGTCGCCGGACACCGCACCCACCCGGTAGGGACGATGGTCCCTACCGGGTGGCGGGACCGGATCGGGACGAAGGTCCCGTCCTCCCGTCGGGTCCCGTAACCGCGCGTCCCCTACGCTCGGCATGGTGGATCAGCAGGCGGAAGCGAACGTGATGTTCGGTGTATCGGTCCAGAACCTGTGGGAGAACTCTCCAGATGCCCTCTTGTTGGTCGAGCCCGGTGGGATCATCCGAATGACGAACTCGAGGGCATCCGAGATGTTCCGCTTCGGGGCCGACGGGCTGACCGGGACATCGGTCGAGGAGCTCATTCCGGACGCCGCCAGGGATCGCCACCGCGCCCAGCGCGCCGCCTTCGAGGCGGATCCGCACCCACGCCCCATGGGAACCGGCTTGCGGCTCCATGGGTTGCGGAGCGACGGCTCCGTCTTCCCCGTGCATGTGAGCCTCTCACCCATCGGCGCCGACGGCATGACGCTGGCAGCGGTGCGTGACATGACCGACTGGGTCGCTTCCGAGCACCACCTGCGACAGGTCGAGTGGCAACGGGACCGGGCTGAGGACCACGAGCGGATCGCACGCGAACTGCACGACACGGTCATCCAGGAACTCTTCGGCGCCGGTATCGGACTGCAGGCCCTCCAGGCCACGAGCAGCGAACCGGAGCGGATCGCAGAGATCGTCGAGGTGCTGGATGCCACGAGCAGGACTATCAGGTCGGTGATATTCGACCTGAGTTCCCCTGTTCGGAGTTCGTCGGGGCTGAGGAGCAGGGCCAACGAGCTGGTGGCCGAGATGTCCAACACGATCGGTCTGGAACCACGGTGCCATTTCACCGGACCCCTCGACACGGGGGTTCCCGACAACCTCGTCGAGCAGGCCCTGGCCGTCATCCGGGAAGGGCTGACGAACGTCGCCCGGCATGCCGATGCCGATGTGGTCGACCTCAGGATCGATGCGGGCGATTCCCTCGTCGTCGAGGTGATCGACGACGGTCGAGGCATTCCCGACGACCCGCCCCGGCTCAGCGGCATCGCCAATCTGCAGGAGCGGGCGCAGAAACTCGGCGGCTCGTGTGTCGTCTACAGGAATCCGGTGGGCGGAACGGTCCTGGACTGGTCGATCCCACTGTCCGGCGCAGTGACCGATGACTAGACCGGAGTCCTACTGGTTCCGGCGGCGCTCCGAGAGCCTGGCGGCGAAGGCGGCCGCCTCGGTCCGTCGGGCCATTCCCAGCTTCTGAAAGAGGCTGGTGACGTAGTTCTTCACGGTCTTCTCAGCCACGTACATGGCCTCGGCGATCTCCCGATTGGAGAGCCCCTCGCCTATGAGCTCGAAGACCCGCTTCTCCTGTGGCGCCAGCTCCTCGACCGCCGTCTCACCTGACTCGCGCAGGCGTCGCAGGGCGAGACGGGTGGTCGCCATGTCCAGCGGGCGTCCCCCAGCTGCCACGCGCCGGATCGCAGCCAGGAGCTCGCCACCCTGCACCTTCTTGAGTACATAGCCGGCAGCCCCGGCGAGACTGGCCTCGACCAGGGCCTGGTCATCCTCGAACGACGTGAGGATCAGGCAGGCCACCTCCGGGAACGAGGACCGGATCTCCCTGCACACCTCGACCCCTGAACCGTCACCGAGACGGACATCCAGGATGGCGACGTCCGGACGGGTGGCCTCGACTGTCTCCATCGCCGTTGCCGCCGATCCGGCCGTCCCGACCACCTCCAGGTCCTTCTCGGCGTTGATGAGGGCCATCAGCCCGCGTCTCACCACATCATGGTCGTCTACGAGGAAGACCCGGGTCGTGGACATGGTCATGGCTCTATCACACCTATCGGTTCCAGATCCCGCCCAACGCGAGGCCGCTCATCAAGCATCGTGGCCGGCAGCCTCAGCCCGCGCCTCGTGGATGCCGTTGCCCAGGACCGCTCCGCCCAGGATCGACACCCATATGCCCGACATGGCGCCGAGGCCCAACGCTGCCACCCACCCATGCTCAGGCGAGATCAGGTAGGTGGTGACGGTCAGGAACAGGGTGATCCCGATAGCCGACCCTGCGGTAGCGAAGACCACGGAACGAACCCGCCGTTGGCCATCCTCATCGAACATCCGGGTCTCATACATCTGCGGGGACATGACCGGTACCTCCAGATGGAACCAGGTTTCGCGGAACGAAGGACATGGTGTCGATACCGCTTGCCCGGCCGAGGCGACGAATCGTCCCGCGACCCAACTTGAACGGGTACCTCAGGCTGAGGGGCTGCAGCGATGTGTCGGCCGGAACGACGTTGTTGGACGGTGACCCGGGGAACAGGAAGTAGGTGAAGGTCACCCCGGGCGGGACGGCATCTGTCGGGTAGGCCACGGCCGTGAACCCACCGGAGGTCCGTTCACCGACCTGGTCCAGGACGGAGTCGCACTCCACGGATACCAGGTCTCCGGCTCCGATTCCCCATCGACGGGCGTCGAGCGGGTTGATCTCTATCGGATTCAGCGGCCACCGGTCGTTGGAGAGCTGCCGACGGCTGAAGTCGGACAGGTTGTTCCACAGAGCGTTCACCCGGCCGTTCAGGACCCACACCTCGCCCTTCTCCGGTCGTGGAGCCAGCACCCTGTTGCGATTCCTGACCGCCGACCAGTCGGGGAGCACGAAGTTCGCCCTTCCGCTGTCCGACTTGAACCTCAGGTCCTCATGCAGGCGGACCGTCTCCGTGATCCGGTCGCCGTCGAGGCCCAGCGGTGCCTGGAGTCCGGTCGTGCCATGTTCGGCGAGCAGGTCGTGGGCTCGTACGCCCTCTCTCCGGGCCTTTTCCACAAGCGCCCGGTAGTCCTTCCGGCTACCACCCGACCGCGGCGCCGATTCCTCGAACACGGCGTTGCTGTCGGCCCAGTCAAAGCCGTCGAAACCCATTCGGCGGGCCACCTGGGCGAAGATCCACCAGTCCGGCCGGGCATCTCCGGGCGGGTCCATGAACCGCTGGTAGAGCCTGATCCGACGTTCGGCGTTGGCACGGGCGAAGTCCTCCTCGCCCCACGTGGCTGCGGGCAGCACCAGGTCGGCGTACCTGGTGCTCTCGTTCTCGTAGATCTCCTGGTGGACGAGGACCATGCCTCCCGCATCGATGCGTGCCTTCATCTGTGCCAGGACGGTCTTCGGATCCGTGGAGGTGATGGTCGGGCCGATACCCACCAGCTCCGCGACCCGTCGGCTGAGGGCGGCCGATCCTGCCATGGCGCTCAACCAGTTGGTGCCGACCACCCAGCGGAACCGCGTCCTGCCCTCGACCAGCCACCGTTCCGTGTCCATCTCGATCGGGTGGCCGTCCACCTCGTGGGGTGACTTGGCCAGCGGATAAGAGGCCGCCTTGACACCACCTCGCTGGTGGCCGCCCATCCGCGCCGTGGCGCGACCCTCGCGGCCCACCGCTCCCAGCACCAACCCGAGGTTGGCAATGGCCGCCGTGTTCTCATAGTTGTGCGACCAGTAGACGCCCTTCTCGAACAGGACCGAGGTCAGCGGCTGGGCACCGGTTCCACCGCTGAGGAGCCGTGCCGCCTCCCGGATCTTCTCCGACTTCACCCCGGTGACCCGGGCGGCCCCGGTCAGGGTGAAGTCACGGTCGCTCCGGAGGTACTCCAGGAGTTCCTCCCTGGTGCGCCCGAACTTGACGCGTCGCCAATGGCCCTCCGCGTCCAGCTCCCGCCGGCTGGCCGTGTTCGCCCTGACGAACTCATGGTCCTCCCATCCGTGCTCGAGGATGTACAGGACAATTGCGTTGAACAGGCAGGTGTCGGTTCCCGGATTGATCTGGAGGTGTATCCCGCCGTTCTCCTCCGCGTAGGCGGCCGTGAAGGTCCGGCGGGGGTCCACCACGACCAGGGCGGCTCCTCCAGGGGACTGCCACTGGGTGAACCTGACCGTCTTCGTCTCGTAGGGATCGGTACCGGCGATCAGAATCACGTCAGCAGCCCGATCGTCGGCGAAGGCCGCCCCGAATGCGTCGATCCCGGCATCGCTCAGCCCCGGTACGTCATCGCCCTCCGCCGGGGCGTGGTGAGGGGACCAGTTCGGCGTGGCGATAGCTCCGAGGGCCAGCTTGCTGGCTGCATAGGTGTTCTCAAAGAATTGGTAGGAGTAGATCTTCATGCCCCATGCCAGCTCACCGTGTTGCTGGATCACGTGGCGGGATACGTCGGCCACGAGGTCCAGGGCGACATCCCATGGAATAGGGACCAGGACCCCGTCCACGCGCAGTTGCGGGGTGGTGAGCCGATCGGACGTCGGGCCATCGGACCTGTACAGCTTCTTGGCCAGTGCCCCACCACGTACCGAGTGCCCGCCACCCACGTTGACCACGGTGGCGTCAGGATCGGGGATCACGACGCAGTTGCGCAGCGCCCCGTCCACGCGGACCACGGTGTGCATGTTCTCGGAGATCCAGCCTCCGGCCAGCGGTCCCACCGGAAAGTCCCGACCCAACGCGTTGTCGGCCGCTTCCGGCCCGCCATCGCTACCGATCGGCCAGGTGAACACCTTGTAGCCGCAGGCCACCGGACAGTATTCGCAGCAGGTGGTGTGCTCGGTCGATCCGACGGGCGGGATCAGCGTCCTCGCCTGATCCGATGAGAACCCCCCGGTCGACGGGGCGGCGACGTTGGTCATGTGGACTCCAACACCCGGACGGCCACGCCGTGCAGCGGGTCGGAGTGGCCGTAGATCGGACGACGTAGGCCGACAGCCACTACGCCATCGCCGTCAAGTCGCAGCAGGACCCTCGGAAGGTGCTGTGTCGCCTGCCCGAAGGCGGGCATCCCATCCTTCCCCAGATCGAAGGTGGTGAAGTGGCAGGGGCAGGGCCCCAGGGTGCCCGTTGCCGGTGAGAACTCCTGAATGGGGCACCCCATGTGGGTGCAGTGCGTGGAGAAGGCCACGACGTCACGATCCGGCCCGGCACCGTGGTCGACCGGCCAACCCATCTTCACCAGCATGTTGGCCTGGCCCTCGGACGGATAGCTGAACCAGACGGGTTCGCCCTCCACCAACGAGCCCTGGTCGGTGATGACGACATCGGGGAAGCGGGCCACGACCGCTATGACCGAACCGGAGCGATCGCGCTCCCAGGCCAGGCCCACTGGGAGGACCACACCTCCACCGAGTGCAGCTCCCACGGCTGCTCCCGCTGCCACGAACTCGCGCCGGGTCATTGCCATCTCGTCTCCGAATCCATCGCCGCCTTCTGCTCCTGAGAACGTACGGACGGCCTCGCCGGCTGGGCAGGGACCAACGTCCCTGATCGGTCCATGGGGTGCAATCGCGGGACCTTCGTCCCTGCTCCCGATCGACATTGCTCCCTACCTTGGACCCATGGACAACGGGAGCGAGAAGCGGCAGACCCGCAAGCTGGGGCCACCGGGTCGTCTCCCATGGGAACTCAGCGCATCCACCGGCGTCGTCGTGTTCGGCCTGGTCATCACCGTCGGGTTCTCGTTGATGGCCCTGCTCGGCCGCGATCCCTCGCCGGCCGAAGCCGAATCCGATCCCGGTGTGGTCGTGGCGAGGGAGTTCTCGTTCACCCCGGAACGGATCCAGTCCGGGAGGGCTGTGGCGCTGACCCTCCGGAACAGCGGCGCCACGTATCACGACCTGTGGATCGAAGGGGTGGACGGATTTTCGCTGTCCTCCCACCCCGGCAGGGAAGACAGCGGAACGGTCCAACTGGAGCCCGGTCGCTACACCATCTACTGCAGCATCCCCGGACATCGCGAGGCCGGCATGGTCGCCGAGCTCCTCGTGGGTTGAGAAAGGACACAGAACCGTGCACCACAGACTCCGTTACAGGAGACGAATACAGCCACCGCGATTCAGCCGATGGCGAAGCGACCCGCGGGTCCTCGTAGAGGAATCAGACGGAGCCACCCGCGAGTCGTTCCTCCGGGTCCTCGAGCAGGCCGGATTCGAGGCCGTCGGCTGCGGCGGACCGGACGAGAACTCCGGCTCGCGCTGCGCCCTGTCAGGTCCGGCCGGTTGTGCGGCCGCGGCGGACGCCGACGTGGTCTTCTTCTCCCTACGCCTCTCCGACCCGGTGAACCAGGAGGTGCTGCGAGCGCTGAAGCGTCGTTACCCGCATACACCGATCGTCGTCGAGATCCCAAAGCCGAAGGAGCTCGCCCATCACGACCTCCTGATAGGCACCCACCCCGTCTACTCGCCGATCACGCGACGGACCCTGGCCAGGTCGGTCAGGGAAGCCTGGGCGAGCTCCGTCCGGGCGGCGGGCTGAACGGCGGATCGCCAATGCCCGGTGCCTCCTGATCGCGGCACCGCTGGCTGTGGCAGGCGTCTGGCTCGAACCCGGAGACCCGTTGTCCCCCCGCCAAGTCCCCGGTACCGGGCCGGACGCCAGGTTGGATCCTCAACCGGTTCCCCATGAGAACGTCAGCTTCTCCATCTTCAGGATCGAGAACACCTCGGTCGAGACCACGCCCTCGATGGGGCGGATCCGGTCGTTCACAAGCGCCAGGAGGACTGCGTTGTCCTCGCAGAGCACCTCAGCCAGGACGTCGAAGCGACCGGCGGTGATCAGCACGTACTCGGCCTCGACCAGCTCCGCCACCGCCGCGGCGACAACCCGGACGTCGCCGACCACCGTGATGCCGACCATGGCCTGCGTGCTCAGGCCCAGGCTGAGCGGGTCCGTGACGGCCACGATCTGCATGACACCCCGCTCGGTGAGGCGGTTGACCCGCTGGCGAGCTGCTGCCTGCGACAGGCCCACCCTGGGGCCCAGCTCGGCATACGACATGCGGCCGTCCACCTGCAGTTCTGAGATGATCGCCCGGTCCACGTCGTCCAGCGGGAAGACCTCGCTACGGTCCGCACCCGTCGCTCCCACCAGCTTGTTCACATTCCCACCTCCGCCATGGCCTCGGTGAGGGCCTGCCGGAGCTTCGAGGTGATCTCGGCGAACTCGTCCGGTCCGGCGATGAGCGGCGGCGAGAGCTGGATGACCGGCTCGCCCCTGTCGTCGGCCCGGCAGATGAGGCCCAGTTCCAGCAGCCGGTTCGAGAGGAACCCTCGCAGCAGGTGCTCGCGGTCCTCGTCGCTGAACGACAGCCGGTCGGTCCGGTCCTTCACCAGCTCGATGCCGTAGAAGTAGCCGGCGCCCCTGATGTCGCCGACGATGGGCAGGTCGGCCAGGTCGTCCAGGGCGGCTCGGAAGGCCGGCTCGTTGGTCCGGACGTGTTCGAGGATCTTCTCGTCCTCGAAGATCTGCAGGTTGGCCAGCGCCACCGCACAGCTCACCGGGTGGCCGGCGAAGGTGATGCCGTGCAGGAACGACTCGCCGGTACCCACGAACGGCTCGGCCACCTTGTCGCTGACCAGCATGGCGCCCAACGGCGCGTAGCCGGAGGTGAGCCCCTTGGCGCAGGTGATCATGTCCGGCTGGTATCCGTAACGCTCGCACCCGAACATGTACCCGAGCCGGCCGAAGGCGCAGATCACCTCGTCGGAGACGAGCAGCACGCCGTAGCGATCGCAGATCTCGCGCACCCGCGCCCAGTAGCCGGGTGGCGGGGTGAAGCAGCCTCCGGCGTTCTGGACCGGCTCCAGGAAGACGGCGGCGATCGTCTCGGGACCCTCCCGGAGGATGGCCTCCTCGATCGCGTCGGCGGCATGCAGCGTGCAGTGGGGGTCGTCCTGACACGTCGGACACCGGTAGTGGTTCGTCTCGGGCACCTTGACCGCGCCGGGGACCAGCGGCTCGAACACGGCCTTGATGGAGTCCAGGCCGGTGATGGACAGGGCGCCCATGGTGGTGCCGTGGTAGGCGAGGTTGCGGCTTATGACCTTGACCCGGTCGGGCTGGCCCTTCAGCTTGAAGTACTGGCGTGCCAGCTTCCACGCCGACTCGACGGCCTCGGAACCGCCGGTGGTGAAGAACACCCGGTTCAGGTCGCCGGGGGCCAGCTCGGCCAGCTTCGCCGCCAGCTCGATGGCCTTCGGGTGTCCGTAGGTCCAGATCGGAAAGTAGCCGAGCGTCGCCGCCTGGTCGCCGGCAGCGCGGGCCAGCTCGGGGCGTCCGTGGCCCAACTGGCTCACGAAGAGGCCGGCGAGGCCGTCCAGGTAGCGGTTCCCCTCTACGTCCCAGACGTGGCAACCCTGACCGCGTTCGATGACGCGGGTGCCGTCAATGTTGTTCTTGAGGACCGAGAAGTGGCCCCAGAGGTGCCTCTCGGCCAGTTCCGCCAACCGCCTGTGTTCGCTCATCGCCTGCTCTCCACATCGTGTGTTCGGGCCTGACCGGCTGGCGCCGTCAGCTGCCCGGGGTTCGTCCGCCCCACCGGCCCGGAAGGGAGGCGGTTCTAGCCGCGTGCCCTTGTGAGGGCGTCGGTGAACTGGATCTCGAAGTCACCGGTGTCCTCGATGAACTCGAGGCGCTTCATGGTCTCCGCCGACGGGTAGATGATCTGGTTGTCCAGAACCTCCTGGTCGATGAACTCCTCGGCGGCGCCGTTCGGGCTGGCGTACCAGTTGAAGTTCGTCAGCTGGGCGCCGTTGTGGGCGTCCAACAGGAAGTTCATGAAGGCGAACGCAGTGCACGGATGCGGCGCGTCCACCAGGACGGCCATGCCGTCAACCCAGATGGTTCCCCCCTCGTCGGGCACGAAGTAGGTGTACTCGCTCTCACCCTCCTCGAAGTCCCACAGGAAGTTGCCGCTGTAGCCGTGGCCGACGATGGTCTCTCCGCTGACGATCAGCTCGCTGTACTGATCGGAGTCGAACGCAGCGACCCGGCTGACGGCATCGGCGATGACCGCCTCGGCCTCGGCCAGCTCATCGGCTGACGTCGAGTTCAACGAGTAGCCCAGGTACTTGAGGGCGGCGCCCACGGTCTCCCGGGGGTCGTCCAGCAGGGTGATGGCACCGTCCAGTCCGTACTCCTCGGCCAGGTCGGCGTCGAACAGGAGGCCCCAGGTCTGTGGCACGTCACCGGTCACCCCGAGGTCGACGCCCACGCCGGTGGTGCCCCACTGGTAGGCCGACGTATAGGCGCTGCCCGGATCGAAGGGCGGATCGGAGAACTTGTCCGAGATGTTGGACCGGTTGGGAACCGCCGCAACCTGCACCGGCTGGATCATCGCCTCCGAAATGAGGATCGAGATCATGTAGTCGGACGGGATGATCATGTCGTAGCCGGATCCGCCGTGCTCGACCTTGGCGAACATCTCCTCGTTGGACGGGTAGAAGTCTTCGATGACCGAGACCCCGAACTCGTCCTGGAACGCCGTGATCAGGTCGGGGTCCATGTACTCAGACCAGTTGAAGAACGCCAGGTCACCGTCGGTCTCACCGAAGGCGCACTGCTTGAAGGCCGAGGCCTCATCCTCATCGCTGCCGCATCCGACGGCCACGATGCTGATCACCCCCAGTAGGGCAAACGCTCGCATCCACTTTCTCATATCTTTCACCTTTCCTCCCTCCCCGAGCCTGTTGCCCGGGAGAACACCAGCGACGCCAGCACGAGGCTGATCGACGCCGTCAACATCACGACCGACACGGAGTTCACGAGTGGGCTGACGCCCTTTCTCAACATGCCGAACACGTACACCGAGATCGGGGTGGCGCCCACGGCTGCCACGAAGCTGGAAACGACCACGTCGTCCAACGAGATGGTTATCGCCAGCAGGGCGCCACCGATCACGCCCGGCATGATCTGCGGAAGCGTGACCCGCCGGAATGCCTGCCAGCGGTTGGCGTAGAGGTCGGCCGCCGCCTCCTCCATGGATGCGTCCAGGTTGGCGAGGCGGGCCCGTACGACCACCGAGACGAACGAGATGTTGAAGGCCACATGGCTGAAGACCAGTTTCTCGAGGCCGGACGAGAGGTCGACGCCGGGGATCACGTTGAACCACTCGGCCGTCTCGCCGAAGAAGACGAGCATCATCACGGCCATGGTGACGTCGGGGATGATGATCGGAAGGTAGAGAACGGCGTCGAAGGCCTTCTGGCCCCACCAGCGGAACCGTTCCAGGGCCAGGGCGCTGGCGGTGCCCAGCACCACGGCAATGACGGTTGAGAATAGGCAGACCTTGACCGACACCCAGATCGACTTCTGGACGTTGTCGTTGTCCAGGAATGCCTCGTACCAGCCGAAGGTGAAGCCCTTCCAGTTGCCGACCGCGTTGCTGTCGTTGAACGAGAAGATGAACAGGACCACGATCGGCGCGTAGAAGAAGATGAAGACGAGCAGCGAGTGGCCACGCAACCACCATCTGGAGAACCCCTGCGGTTCGGCGGTCGACCTGGCGACGCCCTTGCTCACAGGTTCTTCCCTCCGGACCGGAAGTACAGCAACGTGCCTAGCAGCATCACGCCCAGCACCACGACCGAGACGGCCGATCCGACCGGGCCGTTCCGAGCGGACAGGAACTGCAGCACGATGTAGCTACCCAGCAGGCCCTCCTTGTTGCCTCCCAGGATTGCCGGCGTGACGTAGGCCCCGAAGCTCGGCACGAACACGAGGATCGAGCCGGCCACCACGCCCGGCTTGGACAACGGCCAGACCACGCGCCGGAAGGCACCCCAGCCGTTGGCGTAGAGGTCACGGGCCCCTTCCACGAGGCTCCAGTCGATCCGCTCGATGGCCGCGTAGAGGGGCAGGACCATGAACGGCAGGTATCCGTAGACCAGCCCCAGGATCACCGCGTTGGTGGTGAACAGGATGCGGCCGTCGCTTAGACCGGTGGCCTGGACCATCTGCGTGACCAGCCCGTCGCTGTCCAGCAGGACCCTCCAGGCGTACGTTCGTATCAGGAAGTTGGACCAGAACGGGATCATGATCCCGACGAGAAGCAGGTTGCGGGTGACCGCGCTGCGCGTGGAGATGAAGTAGGCCAGCGGGTAGGCCAGCAGGATGCAGATGACCGTGGTGAGGGCTGCCACCCAGAGGGACCGCCACGCCACCGTGAGCACGATGTCGTCTCCCAGGCGGGCGTACGCGTTGAGGTTCCAGTCCCGGAGTTCCGTCCGGCCGGAGCGGGTCCGGGTGGCGAACGAGTAGGCGACGACTATCCCCAGGGGGATGACGAAGAAGACCAGCAGGTAGAGGATGGCCGGCAGGCCGAGAAGGAAACCCTGCCGGGCCTTCGCCCGTTCGGACTGGCGTTCCAGTCCCGGCGTGGCCACCTCGGATGGACCATCCACGCCCTGTGCCTCGTCCGGGGGAGCAGCGACGGACATCAGCCGGTGACCACCGCTGCGTGCCTGGGCTCGAACGACACGGTGACCTCGTCTCCGACGTCGCGCCGGTCCACCGCCAGGGTGGCGGGGCAGCGGACCTCGAGGTGCATCCAGTCGATGCCGACTCCGTAGACGATGGCGTTGCCCAGGTAGGTGACCGTCTCCACCCGACCCTCCAGGTGGTGGAGGCCTGCCGGTGCCTCGCCGCGACGATGCACCGTGAGGCGCTCCGGCCTGACGGTCACGGCCACGGCCTCACCCGTCGGACGGTCCGATGACAGGCGGAGGCGCTGGCCGTTGGCCAGGACCACCTCGTCGGCAGAGGCCACGGTCGCCGCCAGGAAGTTGCTCTGCCCGATGAAGTCGGCCACGAACCGGGTGGTGGGTCGCTCGTAGATGGCCTCCGGCGTGTCCACCTGGAGCAGGCGACCGTCGTGCATGACGCCGATCCGGTCACTCATCGTGACCGCCTCCTCCTGGTCGTGGGTCACGTAGACGAAGGTGATCCCGACCTCCCGTTGGAGGCCCTTCAGCTCATGCTGCATCTGCTGGCGGAGCTTCAGGTCGAGGGCACCCAGTGGCTCGTCCAACAGGAGGACCTCGGGCCTGTTCACGAGCGCCCTGGCGAGGGCGACACGTTGCTGCTGGCCTCCGGAGAGCTGCCCGGGCTTGCGATGGGCCATGCTGCCCATCTCCACGAGCTGGATGGCCCAGTCGATCAGCTCGGCCCGCTCGCCGGCCGGGACCTTGCGCATCTCCAGCCCGAACCCGATGTTCTTCGCCACCGTCATGTGGGGGAAGAGGGCGTAGTTCTGGAACACCGTGTTGACGGGTCGCTTGTTGGGCGGACGGAGCCCCATCTCCTCGCCGTGGATCCGGATGGAACCGGCGGTCGGGAGCTCCAGGCCGGCGATCATCCGGAGGGTGGTCGTCTTGCCGCAGCCCGATGGGCCCAGCAACGAGAAGAACTCGCCGTCGGCGATCGTGAGGTCGAGGTTGTCCACCGCCGTGACCTCGGTCCCCGACCGGTCACCGAATCGCTTGACGACGCCCTGTAGCTCCACCGCCGTTCGCGGTCCATCCGTGGTGTCATGCATCGACCCAGCTCCTCCCCATGCTTCGTCGACTCCCCCTCCCGGAGGGGCTACCCTCCAGAACGTGCCTGATGCTACTGATTCCGTCGTGCTGATGCCAGCGATACGACGGATTCAGTCTCTTTTGTCTATTTCAACGATGTTTTCCGTCGTTGTGCACCTCCGGCCAGCGAGCACATCATGAACGCCGAGGCGATCGGGGCGCGGGCACTTGCCGAAGCCCGACCGGAGGTGTTCTGGTTGGATCGACCCGAGCGACCGGAACCGTCTCCGTGCCTGGACACCCATCTGGACGCCGACCTCGTCGTCGTGGGGGGTGGCTTCACCGGGCTCTGGACGGCGCTGACCGCCGCAGAGGCCGACCCTGGCAGATCGATCGTCGTGTTGGAGGCCGACACCATCGCCTTCGGCGCGTCAGGACGCAACGGTGGATTCTGTGAGGCCTCCCTCACCCACGGACTCGAGAACGGCGTCGCCCACTGGCCCG
>LWDU01001459.1_pt1 | contig 13743 bp, 2 predicted proteins | sample 727161 | NCBI WGS metagenome assembly LWDU01 (sample SAMN04566230, study PRJNA314399) | hydrothermal vent metagenome | isolation source: deep sea hydrothermal plume seawater | place: Mexico: Gulf of California, Guaymas Basin | collected 2004-07-11 | reverse complement strand
TTAAGTCCTTTGCCTCTGCCTTTGCCTCGCTTAGACACAGGCCTTGCCTTTGCTGGAATAGCTGCTGGCCGATCAGGAAGCTCTGACCACTCATGTTCCTGCACATTGAGAGGATCAAAGTTGGCTATTGCAGAATTAGCTGGGAGGCCAATTCTCTCCTTTAAGACCACAGAGACCTTCTGTTCGTGCCTTTGAGTAGCTTCTTCCAGTCGTTGTCGCTTCTCCTCAAACGCAGCGCTGTTGCTAATAGCCTGCCTTGGAGTTTCCCTTCCGTTGCGGATAGGCCCTGGGAGAACCGCTAGCACTCGATGGCGTTTATCCCTAAAAGACTTCGTCTCCATCTTGTGCATCCAAGCAGAGTTATCAGCGGACAATCTTCCGTCTCTAAGTTTGCGACTGTAAAGTGCCTTATCAATCTCTACATAGCGACTGCTTTCCAGTTTCTGGCGTGCATGTGCAAAGCCCTTGCCTTCGGTAAACATAGTGACAGCACAATAAAGTATGCTCGCCCTATGCACACCACTCACGCAATGGGTAATCACATCTCCACCATTATCTATGTAGGACTGATAAGTTTCCAAGATGGCATCCCAACCTTGCTCTCGAGTTCTAAAGTAAGCAAAATGGTAGTGAATATACTTCCCACCATGAGCTTCCACAAGCTCTTTCTCCTTGGCATTGAACTTGTCTGTGCAGTCAATGACCACGAAGTTGCCTGGAGTCATAGTCTGAAGCCATTCTGCCTTGACATCTTCTTGCCTGCACAACCACTGCCTGCCGCGACCACAAGGGATCTCGCTAGGGTAGTTGTTGTAGGCTCGAGAGGTGATAGCTTCCATATTCCAGAAATCTGCGTCACCCTTCTCTGACTCTGAATCAGACGTAGATGAAGCAGCTGGAAACCACACACGTCCCTTTGGACCCTTCACAAAGGCTCCTTGCTCTGCCGATTGCTCTTCAGCCCTGGCAGCTGCATAGCCTGGATGTGGTCTCGGCATCTCCAGAGCGTCACCGACTGGGAAAGTTCCCAAAGAGTCGACCGAGAAACTGCGGCCGGCTACGGCTTGCTCCAAAGTTGCGTGAATCCGTTCCGGTTCCGAGGTTGGAACTTGAACCACAAGTGCTTGATCCAAATGGTCGTTAAGTGCATAGCTGGTGTTGTAACTCACATAAGGCTGGTGTTGTTCATCGTTGTTATGATTGTTGTATGCATGTGTTAAATCATACAGTTGCACAAGCTGCTGCCCACATCGTCCTGCTCCAAGACACCTGCATGTCCTGGGGTGACCCCGATGTCCAATTGCTCGTCTGCACGGGCTTGCACAGACTTCCACATTGACTTGCGATGGATCCCATGAACAAACAACATACCTATAACATGGATCCAAACAGCGTGGTACTGGCATGTTTACACAGTGCATTCCTATAACCAACTCTTCACCGTTGCATTCCGTGCGCAAATACTCCTGTATACCTTCATCATGACATGGTGCACATGTTGTGTCGGAACATTCATACACATCATAGTTGTCCACAAGCCATTGCTGGTGTTGTTCCGCATAGCTGGTGTTGTTGTCGCATGGCATACACAGCATGTTGTCGTTGTTGGTTATATCGTATTTATCATTGTTTATGTTGTATGTAGTTATTGACACATGTTGTTGCATAGCCCATATACCAGTTAAAAGGTCATCCGGATCCCATATACCACCATGATCCGAATCAGAATCAATACCTTCCAACTCACAGAACTCTGGATACCTGTATAACATGTTGATCTCATGCTCTTCCTCGAACCATTTACACACCTTGGTATATACCAATCGTAGTGCACAACTTGCTACTTTAAGGCCATATAGGGATTCTTCAACTGTTACAGGTGGTCGTTGATCAGCGATAAAGCTGTGAGCCTCCATATGTTCATACCTCATGCTGCAAGTCCCGTAATGCCTTGCCGAAGCGTAACACGGATCGCATAGCGTGTAGCGACACGTCTGACAGAGAAGAGTACAGCCTCGACAGAAAGAAACAGGTCCTGAACAATAATCACACATGTATGAGTCCTCGGGGAGCAACATGACATTGCAAAGGTGACACCTAACCATTCTGCGCCTGCGTGGACACAGCTGGCTCTCGCTTTCTGTTTTCTCCTCCGGCTCCTGTGCAGCATCAACAACAAGTGACGACACTGCAGACAGCATGGGTGTTGATTCAGGTGTTGTATACACATCGCATGGTTCGCATACCGGTACATTCCATTCTCCGTATAGTCCGATCGGATCCGCACCGTATACCGTTTTTTCCTGAACACTGCCGAACCTTGTGGGATCGGCTTGAGCCTCAAAACGTAGTGGTTCCGTGATGCCAGGACACTCGATGCATCGATGCTTCCTGAAACACACAATATGCATGTTCCTTGGTCGTTGTTGCCAGCATCGTACGCAAGGCTCGTTGTATCCCGACTGGATCTGCAAATTGCAGATGCAACACATGACAACTTCTACATCTTGAGCGGCGACACCGATAGCGTGAGTGTCTGACCCGGAAAGTCGATCGAGAAACTGCGACCGGCTAGGCCCTCCACTTCCGCTCGATTCCGCCACACTTGGTGATCGTAATGGGCACATTCGTCCCATCACTGGAGCGTATAGCTCTGTTGCAAGTGCATTGCCGTGTCCTGAGGCGAGTTGTAAGCCTTGACTCAAGAAGTTGTCGACTCCTCTGCTGTCATTGCTTGGTCTTCCCACAAGTGATGTAAGAGTACCTACCTTTCCGCCAGCACTGCGTTGCGCTGCTTCTTTGATGAAGGACTCGGCTCGTGTAGTCCGATCCAACTCAAGCAGAGAAATCGCTGCACCAACTTGCGACCCTGGCTGTGCCTCAGCACCAGCCACTGGCTCAGCTGCGGCCTTGCCTTCGGCAGATTCCGCGGCTGTACTCTCACCCTCACCTTGCGCTGAATCCCACTCAACTTCAGCTTCGTCTTCGACATCAATCTCTGTGCCATCTGCAAGGACGGCAATTCGTCTAAAGGATGTAAACTTCTTGCCCTTGCCCTTACCTTTCTTGAAGGTGCCTCCCTTGCCCTTGCCGCCAGAGGAACCTGATGATGAAGTTCCAGAACCGTCGGCTCCGAAGGGCACTGGCCTGCCAGGGTTTTCGTTCTGCCATTGCATACGGTGATGCTTGACAAAATGACCTTTGCCACCGCATGGGAACTTACCAAAGCATTTCCAATTGCATCTGGCGTCGCCACTAGGTGTAAACGATCTGTCCTGACTAGCTAGTTGCATTGGGCAAGTCTTCACATCTGAGTGAATACCTTGACACTTTGGGCATGGTGGTGGTTTCTTGCTGGGGCCTGGGCCTGGCTTTCCTGGGCTAGACCTGGAAGCGCCCTTGGCACCCTTGCCAGAACCTCCATACCTGCTTGCACCTGCTAGGTATGCTGCATTCCTGTTCTGTGAGATAGCATTGACCATGGTATTGAAGTCTCCTGCTGAGCCGACGAGCTCCGTGCTGTTGCTACCCTGCATGGAACCGGTGTCACTGGTTGCCTCAGCATTTGCCCAAGTGTTCTCACATCCGACACCTGCATAGGCTAGCTGAAGAATCGAAGGTTCTTCCTCTTGTCCTTCAACAACGCTTTCCTCATCGATGGATGGCATACCTGAGTTGATTACGTACGTTTCAAGCAGATTGATACGCCTGTCTACGCTGTTAGCAGAATATCTCTTGGGCATTCGCTCGTTCCTGTTGATCCACTTTTCGACACATACCATCATCTCATCGATAGTAGTTGGAGGAACTTCTCTGTCCAAGATGTATCCATACACCGAGCAAGACACACGCTTCTGCATAAAGCTATAGATATCTTTGCGGTAGGTGACCATCAGGCCATTGTAGTTTGGCATTACCTGGTCAATCGAGAGGCCGAACCCCATGAGCCGCTGAGCTTCAATATTTGGATTCATCGGAACCAAGCCTTCCTTGATCATTAGATACTGAGACTTGCGCCAACGCTCCAAGAAATTCTCGGCTTCTGCTACGGTATCATCGAGCATTCTTGCCTCTTCGCTGATCTTTTCGGCAATGTCCATTCGTTTCTCAGGGGTCAACCTGCAACTCTCTTCTAGCTTCTGCTTGCACAGCACAAACAATTGTCCTGCAACTGCATCTCTTTGCGCTTGCGGTAGATTGTAGGCTCTAGCATACTCCAGCTGAGCAAGCAACGTAGCTCCTGGCTCGGTTACCAACAACAAGTCTAGGACACTCCTAGCTCTGTCTTGTACCTGCGCTTTTAGCTGACGATAGCCTGCTTCACTCAGACAACTGATACCTAACTCTCCCAAGTCGATTTCTATTTGATACAGTTCAGTCATTAGTTTCTTGGCTGACTCCGCAGTAATTGCTACAAGATCTTTCTTAGGTTTCAGACCTCTGTATCCGCTGTTACTAGCTTGAGACTGTGAAAGGACTGTCGCAAGGTTTCCAATCTGTAGGTTGGTGTTATGCATACTCACACCCATGAACTGCACAAGATTCCGCACGTCTTCCTGCATGCCTGCGCCTGGTCGCATATATGGTCCACCGGCCGCTCCTTGAGCTCCAGCACCACACGGGGGCATAGCTGCACCTTGTGCTGCTTGTCCTCCCTGTTGCGCACCAGCATCGTTTGCACCAAGATTTCCGCCGTTAGCTTGTGGTCCACCGTTCGGTACAGCACCTCCATTTGGCTGGGCCTGTCCAACGTTGGGTTGTGGTCCTGCACCACTCTGTCCACCTGGAAAACCTCCAAAGGCATCGCCTACATTCCATCCTCTCTCAGCTCCTGTCGCTGCTTGTGGTGCCGCTGCTGCTGCAGCCGGCATTGGCTGTCCTAATATGTTTGTGAACACTGGCGCCTGATACGCCGTTGGTTGTGGATAAGTGCTGATCAGCTCCGACCCAGGGTGGTTGCACATTGCCACCATAGCCTGGTCGGGGTGGTACCTGGTGAGCCTGCGGCGGTACAACTCCTTGACCTCCACATGCGCCACATTGCTGCAATGTTGGAGTCGAATTTGGAAACTGTCCCCACGCTCCACCTATACCGAATGGGTTGTAAGTCATTGTGCTCTTAAACCACAGGTTGTTTGGTCGTATCCAATTCCCGGAGACACAGCCCCCAGTTGTTGAGAATAGGTTCCTTTAGGGATCTTACCTTCGATAACAGACCGTTCGTAATTCCTCTGGAATCCTGGTACTCAGATACCTTGTTTATCACTCCGCCCACGGACAGAGTCCTCCGGACACTTCTGGTTCCACCAAACTAAACCTGCTGGCCTTGAGCCAAAATACGCCACAGTAGCATACTGGCCCAAACCATCTTTATACAACTAACAAGTTCACAATCAGTCTATAAGAGTGACGAGAGTGTACTGTAATACATGAGCTAAAAGGTCCCTGTTTTGCTACAAGTACCCGCCCAGAACTCTCGAGGAAATCACCCCCATCCAGACCGTTGGCTTTCTTGTTCCGAACCAACTCACCTGGATGTCTTACTTAAACACTTACAACAACATGCAAGCATCACGACTCCAAGTGGTCAGTCCACGCTGGTGTTGTGTTGTTCCTGGTCTGCCTTGTCTAGAGCTGTACATGCCAAATAGCGTGAGGCATTTCTGATCCGAAAGTCGACCGAGAAACTGCGGCCGGCTAGATCTTCACAACCACTGGTACTTCACCTTCGTTAAGTCCAGATAGTCAGGAGATCCTTCGGGATCATCGTCGTAACGAACCAACACTTGTCCATCCATAGTCTGTCCCGTGATAGTCCCATGCCTGTCGCGTCCTCGGTCCGAGATCAATATCCTTGTCTTGGACTCGCCGTCAGGATGAGTCATAGGCAACAGATTGATAGGAGTCAATCGATTCGCCACAACTGGTTGTGCAAACCCCAAGTTGTGCCGCCGTCCAGTTAGATCTGCAAGAGTGTAAGCTTTTGCATTGTCCCCATCGCCGTGCACTTCAACAATGACATACACATTGTCACGGTTCTTGTGCTGCAGTCGTCGAGACACATCATACTCTGGAGCGCTGCACACGAAACAGTGGTCTCCAACCTTGAGACTGTTTCCAGGGCCCAATGAGCGATACTGCGCGTTCTGCTCATTTTCTCGCACAAGCCTGTGCTGCTCATCAACAATATTGTGGACCTGCTTGAGATATTTGACAAGCTGCTCCACATACTCGCTGTGAGTAATTGGCTGTATAGCATTTCCACTAGCTAAGAAGTCAAGTGGTGAACGTGGTTTCATCCCTGTAATAATTTCATAGGGTGAAAGGTGACCATTGTAGATCTTGGCTGTAGTGCGTACAGTCCACTGAAAGACAGGAGCAACCAAATCCCAATCACGATGACTGTTCATGAAAGTTTTGCACATCATATTGTAAGTACGATGTGGTCGCTCCACCGTCGCCTGAGCTTGTGGATTGTAAGCTGATCCTAGGATCTGCGAGATCCCAAATCGTTCCGCAAGACAGCGCACAACACTTTCGACAAATGCTTTGCCTCTGTCTGAGCCAAGCACCATTGGTGTACCTGCAAGGTCGCACATGACATGATTGAATAGCATCGTAGCAGCCGTCAGACTCTCCTGATCCACCGTAGGGATAGCCCAATACCAACCACTCCAAGGACATGTGCAAGTGAACATATACTTATGTCCTCTGGCCGACAAGGGATCGATGGGTCCGACATAGTCAATGATCAAATATCGAAACGGTCCATCGTACTCTCGGCTACGCTGATGTCCTGTGATTAGTGTCTGACCTTTGTTGCTGCCGCAAATCAAACAATGTCTCACAACGTTCTCGACTTCCTTGTTCATATGAGGCCACCAGAGCCCTGAGGCGTCAGAGCTGCACAATGGTAGATCAACACGATATACCTTCGCAACGTAAGTCTGCGACTCTCACCGTTGAACTCAACTGTCCTCCAAGCACCGTCTGGAATGACCGTCAAGAAGTTGTAACTGCTGTGTGTTTTAACATACTGCGTCTTCTGCATCACACCGTCTTTGAGTCGATACAGATCCAAGTTCCCAAGAGCTTCACTGAATCTGTCAATCGAAATCCCTGTGCGACGCGACAACTCCTTGAGTTCTGGTGCAGAGAACTGATTTGTCCGCGGAGCTCGACCTGCCTTAATGTCTTCTTTGATATCCTCTCCTTTCACTTCTACGAAGTCCAACGTGGAAGTCGATCGAGAAACTGCGACCGGCTCGTCGGACCTCTCGGCTCCAAAGAATATGGTGCAGCCGAAGAGTGAATCACCCGTGAGTCCTGTAGTAGCATGTGCCGGACCAGCAATCGCTTTGCCAGCCACCTCAAACTTCTCAAGCAAGAATTCTAGAGGTCGTGCATCCAATACAGGCACACCTCTCCAAGCAAGCGTAAGCCTGAAGAACACCTCTTCCCACTTAAGACCTTCGTCCTTGGTAGGTGTTGAGTACTGCAACATGCTGTACTGATTATTCAGCGGATGTATAAGAATCCCCTGAATCTCAAGAGTGAATCGTTCTCTGAAAGGTTGAACACTTCGATCAGTCAACATGAACTTCTCTGTGTTCTCTGAGAACGTCAAGATCATCAATGCAAGATCTGAATACAAGTTCTCCTTGTGTTCCTCATTTGTAAAACTCGGTAATACTGAATCACCACCATCAAGGCTAAGCCTGGATGCTCCCAATAGTAGCAGATAGAATTCTGCATTCGTGTCATGACCAACTCGATACATAGCTGGAAGTCGATTCCGCTCTAGTTGAAGTTTGGTCAGAGCACCATCAAGACCTGATACACGTAATGACTGTGGAATGGGAAAGCCCCTTTGTTCAAGCTCATCAGTATGTCCTTTGCACTGATCTCGAGAACTGTGCGAAAACACAATTCCGCTGCAGAATTCCTTGAACTCATAGCGACCGGCACCAATTACCTGCAGATACCGTTCTGGCTCCTGGAACTCACCATCAGCTTGCTTCAGCGCAACTGCTTGATTATTCCTGCTATCCCATAGCACAAGATGAGTCTCTTCTGGCGTCTCAATTCTTTGACAGTTTCTGAACAGATCGAATCCTGTCATCGGACTGTTACAGTGTGTCCAATAGAATCCAATGACCCATTCCGTGAGCTTTTCATGCTGTGGTAGCATCTCATGAAATGTTCCAAAGACTACGCCACAAGACAAGACTTTTCCAATACGTGGACCTTCTGCATCCTTGACTTGCGTTTTGATAGAGAGAAATATAGACTCCGTCTGATCACGTATCGCTCCTGCACTATCATCTGCCCAGACAATCTTTCGAGGATCATCGTGATCAGCTGCTACAGTATGCCCAAGACATCTGTACTGTTTATATTCACCGCACTTATACTGCTCCGCACAATTCCAGCAAAACGCAGACCCTGGTGCAAACGTCACACTGACAGGATCAAAGCTAGGCCTTGTAGACAGTCGTAGGAAATCACTCAACTCGTATACATAGAACTCATGTCTGTCATCCCCATGAAACTGCGTTGCTGGGTTGACAGGTCCACATCCATATTTAAGCTGAGGATCCTCAATCCTACTGGCGATGAAACAAGCGTAGGCCATGCCTGCTGCTTTGTCGCGTCCATATTTCAACACATGATGTTTACCATAAGCCTGAAACTGTATGGTCTTCTTCTCCTTGAAATCGCGGATATCGGTAATCTCATCTCTGAAATGCACCAAGTACAGCTCTTCTCCATTCTCTCTGTAGCTGTAATCCACTCGATCCACAGGAGTCTTCTGTGTTGTGATCCATTTGATTAACATTGCAAATTCCTCTTCCATCTCCTTAAGCTTCTGTTCGTCAGCTCGCTCCGGATCAGCTCGCAAGGGCGCAATGACGCCACCCGCCAAGTCTTCTTCAAACACGACATGGGTGAGACGACTGGTATCCAACTCATCAACAAGATAAGTTTCTGGGAAGTCTGGCCAATGTCGAGTCATTGATAAAGAACTAACCTTCTTATAGCCCTGACTTGGGAGCGTAATCGGCAGCCTGCTGTGCATTAGCTTAAGCCACTTGGGGGCACTCTTCAGTTGCATGGCATAATCCACACACATGTTCCAGTCATACTCCTGACTTGCCTTGGCGTGTTTGTATATCAACGGTGTATGAGAATGTGATCCATCACACAGCACACCAAGTGACATCAACCAAGGAGCATTTGTAAGGAGTCTGTGACCCTTCCAAACCAACTGACCTGTGACAGCATGTCTATAGCCGCTCATACATCTGTTGAGATCGACAAAAAACATTCCTGCTCGCCTTTGTAACTTCACATAGCAAGCAAGTTTGTACATGCTACCACGGAGAGTGCTCTCAATAGCGACAAACAAGTACAACTCCAAGATGTACTCTGAGATAGACGCAATGTTCCATGCAAGCTTCATATCACTAAGATACTCTTCTGTACTAGCAAAGTCGGGATCTGATGGGTTGTAAGCTGTGCTGAATATCCTGCACACTGGCGATAGATGTGTGAACAGAGGTCTACTCCTCTTAATCAGCTGCTTCAACTCAATCACATGCAACCGCAAGGTCAAGTCCCAACCTGTAGATAAATCTACTGGCTCCATTGCTGAAAGTCCCACATATCGCACTGCCTGTGTCAAGATAGCTTTTCCTGCACAAACTTCAAGGAACCAACAGCAATAGCTAGTACCAAAGTATATGATACCTTTGAAGCTGCGTTGTAACATACACAATGATCGCTGTAGAAACTCGGGATCATCTCCTGTAGGTTGCTCGATGACAGAAATATCCTTCCGCTTGAGCGTAGTCGCTTCTTCACAATCGTGGTATTCTTCTTGTCCTGAATCGCAATCAACAAATTCAGAGGAACTCTTTCCACGCTTGACATTGTAAGCACTACGAGACCTGTCATCTCGATCCATAGAGTCATAGACCACCGTTGTAGGAATCGTAGGAATCTCTCGTTCCCTTCCGTGGTCAGATCTACTTCGATCACTGCGATCATCGGCTCTTCCAGCACGCTTGGAAGTCGGTCGAGAAACTGCGACCGGCTGCGGCTTGGAGTCAGACATAGCGTGTTCTGACTGAGCTCGATTGTAGGTAGTTCGACGCAGAGGGGCTGCTCCTTGTTGTAGGATAACCGCTTGAGCTAGACTCCTGCGCACCATGATCGCCCTCGCCATGCATGCTGTCATCACCATCCAATTCCTCTTCTTCAGGAATAGTCTTTGATCGAGTGGTAGTGGCTCTGCTGGGATACTCGACACGCTCGCCTGGCACTCGTTTTACTTCAGGAAGTACATTGTTAGGTACCTCCTGCCAAGAACCTGAGCCCATATCAAGTTTCCGCTGCGCAATCTCGAGACTCAAACCTTTCGGGTTTCCAAACATCTTAATGATCGTGTCCCATATTGGTTGCGCTGGCACTGCCAAATGCTTTGCTACTGCAAACTCCCAATCCGCTCGAGAGCCTGCGTCAGCAAGAACATTGTTCTTCCCATCGATCCAAATTCTGACAACATTTGCAAGTAAATGCTGTGTGTTTGCAATCCAATTGATCAACTTCTTGCTGGCACGCCGACTAGCAAGCACACTCTCAGCATTGTCGATGTTCTTGTGGTCAAAAAACATGAAGAGCGTGAATCCCATGACCCACTTGCTTATTGCTTCATATCCTTCCTTGAAAGCAAAGAACTCTCGTTCAAAAGCACTCCACCTGGTGGCTGCTTCTTCGAAGCCCTTGCATACAAATGCTATGATTTGCAAGCCGCCTCCAGGGGTGTTACGCTGACACAAGACCACACACCAAGCCTCATCCGAAGCATCGATGTACGCTTCGAATGGTCTACCACTTTTCCAAGGATGAGCTGCAGCTTCCCAATCTGGTGCAACCAAAACTACATGCACCATTACCTGATGTATAAGCCATTCTCTGCCCTGCTTTGCTTCTGTATCATTTGCGTAAGCAGCAAAGTCAGCATCCTTCTTTAGGTAAGCCCGCAAAGCTTTCGTCTTCAGAGGATACTCAGGACCAAAGAATTCTCTAAGGTAGTTGCAAAAGGCATAATGTGAATGTATTGACTGGCAACTGAGATACTCAGGCCAATTCTTTAATTGCTCCACCTTCTTTGGGTCTGGCTTTCGCCCGTCCTTTCCGCATATAAATCCGAGAAGTAATACTTCTCCTTGAAGAAATGTGCACTTGACAAGACGATACTGAATGTTCACTTTTCGAGCTAATTGCAACACACGTTCCAGAGAGACGTAATGCTCTTCCAAGGTGTAATCACCGACGTGAGTGTCGTCGAAAAAGACATTGCAAAGCTTTTCACCGTTAGGCTTAAACTCTGCTCCAAGAGCGCTATCCTGCACGTGCTGGTAGATGCTGGGTCCCTGCTTCACACCTTCTGGCAGTCGTTTTGATTTGTAGACTCCAAATGGTGTAATAGTTGAAAGCAACTTCTCAGTCTCCTCATCTACACTGATCTGTGAGAATCCCCACACACAATCCATAAGACTGTGGTACACTTTCCCACAGGCATTCATGAGTACCTGATCTGCTTCTGGAGCTGGGTAGTAGTAATCTTCAGACACCTTGTTGAACATCGTGAAGTCACCTACTTTCCTGCCAATCAAAGAACCTTTTTTGTCTACCATGAAAACTGGTGTACAGATGGCTGGAGGTTGTTCACCGAGCTCGAACCGCTCGACCTTACCTTCTGCCTCAGCTTCCTCATATAAGTAATTCAACCGCGTCTGATCGAACTTACTCAGATGATATGGCTGCCTGAAAGGCACTTGCACACCTGGTTTCAGCTTAATGGTAGCTTTGAATCCTTTGATATCTGGCGCTGGACAACCCTCGTCCCAGAACCGATCTGAATATGGTCTCAAGATCCGTGCACAGAAAGCNNNNCGAACTGGAGCATTCAATTTCTTTCTGCGATCTGCTATTTCCAACTCCAATGCTGGGAACAGCTTTGCTTGCTCGTCAGTTCGCTGTGCTAGTTTGTACTTGGCTGCAGAGACTACTGGTTGTTCTGTCTCTTCAAGCCAACGTCTAGCCATAGCAATTCGTCGTTCTCCTCGAGTTGCTCCAAGTGCTCCACAAGTGATACAGTACTCTGCAGATCTGATATCACAATCTTCTCCACACACAGCACACACCCGTAGGATACCTGTGAGATCTGGTAAGTCCGAAAACAATGAATCCTGAACTGTCGCACCTCCGTCACAAGCGTTGATCTCTCCGGCGGTAGTAGCGTGTCCGCCATATTCACCGAAAGTCGATCGAGAAGCTGCGACCGGCTGGTGTTCAGCAGTTCTGGTTACCAGAGCAACTCTGAAACTTTCTATTGTTTCCAGACAATCATCATCTGCAACTCGCAACTGACAAATGCTATCTCCAGAAGTGATGATCACTTCTCCAAAGCGAGCTTTGACTAGCACATCCATTTGAAACAAACCCTTTGTCTCCTCAGTGGGTGCTACAACGGAATTGATAACCTCCAAGTTGTCAGGAACGCTGCTGTCAGCCTCCAACCACCAAGAACTCTTGTTCCCCATGGTCTCGTGAAGTTGAGAAACGTCCCATGTTGTTGTTACAGGGTGCCACCCGCCATCAGTGATGGTTAAGGTAGGAAAAGGCAACGGCCCGAATACACCGGTAGTCCGACCGAATTCTTCCATTCCGATTGTTGTTATAGACGATACAGTTCCACGTGTCTTGATTCTCCCCTTAATCTGTGGTACATATAGCCCAAACAACCATACATAGTAATCCTCACCCTCTGGCATAAGCACCTCAAATCCCTTAGATGCTTTGACACTTGGCATACCCAATATGATTCTATCGCCTAGATCTTGAAATTCATTAAAAGTGCGTGTAATCTCCTTTCTCTTCACTGCACCCTTTGGGTATGTAGTCATTCCGTCTACAGAGAATTTCCATTGGGATTTCCACTCTGTAGTGTTTTGCATAGTGTTAGCAAATCCTGCGACATCCACTGGCTGCTCCAATTTCTCTCTTCCATAGAAGCTTTTGCAGCCTAGCTGTTCCAATCGTGCAGACACACATTTGTCTATGGCATCATAATCACTCCCCGTATCTACAAGAGCTGGAAAGAGATACTCTTCAAAACGGACAAATATACGAAGAGGATGCTGATACACAAAAGTGCTACATCCTGACCATACGATTGCTGTCTTGTTGATTTGCTGTTTCTGTTGTTCACTCAAGAGTCGTGCTGCACACTCTAATCTCCTTTGTGTTGTTGGTTGGCATACACTCGCACACACAGTGTATTGCTCGCTCGCGCTATCNNNNATAGCCGAGCCAGAGAGTTGAGCAACTGGATCTCCTCCTTGCGGACGTCCTTGTGCCCTACGAAAGTCGACCGAGAAACTGCGGCCGGCTGCAGGGCACTGCAAGCTGAGCGTGAGTGCTTTGTCCACACCAGTAGTGAGATCACCCGCCAAGCCAAAGACAAAGTGACTCTCTTGAGTTGTAGTAGTGGTAGTAGTGACCATGTTTGTGGTAGTCTCTGTAGTAGGCTCCTCATCCACAAACAATGTTTCATCATCACTATCTGGGAGTTCCGGCGGCGGACTCTCGAGCGCTAACCATTCAATCTCCACGCTGTCAGCAGTCTCAGAATCTCCGCTGTCAACTCCATCAATGTTCTCTACGTGGCCAGTG
>LWDU01040523.1_pt1 | contig 13747 bp, 6 predicted proteins | sample 727161 | NCBI WGS metagenome assembly LWDU01 (sample SAMN04566230, study PRJNA314399) | hydrothermal vent metagenome | isolation source: deep sea hydrothermal plume seawater | place: Mexico: Gulf of California, Guaymas Basin | collected 2004-07-11 | reverse complement strand
AACGTCGTTACGCTATCGAGTACGCTTTCTCTGTTCCGGACCTTCTCCACCACCTGAAATTGTAGTTGAAAACTGTCAAAGCTGTTTGAATCTCGCATGTCGACGATCAAATCGATGAATCCGTCGGCGGCGACGTCCACGCGTTGTGTTGTAAATTCTGTTACTGCCTTTTTCGATATCCAAGTACCTAAGGTCCCATTTTCATGACAGAATATTGTCAGTCGAACGCCATCGCCACGATCATCCGCATGCTCAATTTTTCCGCGGAACTGAATGGTAGAATCGCTTGGGATATAGAGACGTCGGACGGCAGCGGCATCTTTCAATCCGGGATGGCCGCCCCGCTTTCGCCAGGACACGTAACCAAGTCGTTCATCGGGAAAATTCTCACCACCCTGCCAAACTTCGCCAGTGAAGTGAGCTAGTTCGGTGAAGCGAGTGACACGGCCAGTACTTTCGTCGAACGGACCGTGACCATACGACCAACGGTGCAGTCTTGCGCCGCGCTGATCGGCCTCATTTTCAATCCGCAGGAACTCCAAGCAGGATGCTCGCTCACCCGCATTGGGGGCGCGTGTTAGCACGGTGCGGTACAGATCCTCGATTCGCTTGTCGGCACTGCCGGCAGTCGTCAATTTTGCGAGTTGACGACAGCGTTCCATCAGAAACGGACTGTTCATCAGAAACAAAGCCTGTTGGGGTGACGTCGTCTCGTAACGACGTGGCGCGTGAGCGTCGGGACTGGCTAGGTCGAACGTGCGGAACATTCCTGGCAAGTTCTGGCGATCAATGTACCCGTAGACAGCTCTACGTTGCGGAAAGGGCTTCACGTGTAGCTTGACGGACGGACCACCGATGGTGAAATCGAGATCATGAGAGGCAGCAAGCAAGGCATCCCACGTCCCTTCAAAATCACGGCGGCGAATATTCTGATGGGACAGGTATCGATTTGCGGTGTCAGAACTCGCCGAGGCCGTGCCAGTGGCCGATCGGCGGTAAGCCTCCGAGAGGACGATCTCACGTACTAAACTCTTGATCGACCAATCACGTTCCATGAAACGGACGGCCAAATCGTCCAAGAGATCTTGTTGGACAGGTTGTTCGCAGCGGACGCCAAAGTCGCTGGGCGTGTCGACCAGCGGCGACCCAAACAGTCTCATCCAGACCCGGTTAACCAACACACGAGCGGTCAGTGGATTCTCTTCATCGGCAATCGCCTCAGCCATTTCCGCTCGGCCACTACCTCTCTTAAAGGGAGAGGCGTTCTTGTCGATGACGGACAAGAATTGCCGAGGAACTAGGTCCCCACGGTTGTCAGGTTTTCCGCGAACGAAGATGTATGTTTCGTGAATTTTCTTCGCGTCTTCCAAACGCAATGGCGCCGGATCATTCTTGGGTTCGTGGGAGTTAGAAAACACACCGTACAATGAGTAGTAGTCAGCTGTGGGAATCGCGTCGTATTTATGGTCATGGCAGCGGGCACAAGTCACGGTCAATCCCATCATTCCTCGCGTCGTGACATCGATTCGATCGTCGATGATGTCGTGGCGGTTGTTTAGAAACCGACGACCCAAAGTCAAGAACCCCATCGCCGCTCGCACGTCCGGACCGAAAGGGAGTGCCGGAAGCTGATCTGCCGCCAACTGATACTGGATGAACTGGTCGTATGGCAAATCGTGATTCCACGCACTGATGACCCATTCGCGGTAGGTGTGAGCATGGGTGTAGCTGCGATCTTGCGTAAAAACATACCCCTTGGTGTCGGAGTAGCGAGCCACATCAAGCCACATCCGCCCCCAGCGTTCGCCAAAACGCGGTGAGGACAACAAACGCTCGACGAGCCGTTGATAGGCTAGCGGATTCCGATCGGCGCGAAACTCGGTGACTTCCTCGTAGGTCGGCGGCAGCCCGGTCAAATCGTAATAGACACGACGAACGATCGTGCGCGGCTCGGCCAAAGGCGCCGGCTCGATGGACTTGCCTCGCAATTGACCGCCAATCCAACCGTCAATACGACTGGAAAAATCGGGCGGCACGTCCCTCGATCGCGGCTTTTGGAAAGACCAATGTTCCGCGGCTCGGGTTATCCGTGGATCGACTCGTTCTCCATCACGCGGGTCCACAGCGCCATCTTCGATCCACTGTGCAAAGTTTTTCAGAATCTCGTCGGAAAGCTTCCCACTGGGAGGCATCTGAAAGGCGTCCTCCTTATAACGCAGTGCCGTCAGGATCAGGCTCTCTTCAGTGTTACCCGGCACCACTGCTGGCCCCGTAACACCTCCCTCAAGTAAGCCGGCCTTCGCATCAACGAGAAGATTCCCTTTTACTTCTTCCGACTTCCTCGAATGGCATTCGTAGCAGTTTTCGACAAGTACGGGCCGAATTTTCTTCTCGAAGAACTCCAACAGCTCCTTGTCCTCAGCCGAGCACAACGCGGTCGTGGCAAGCACGACGCAAATAAATAGGGAGCAGCGGGAAAGAGACAAGACGCAAGAAGAAAAAAAGGCCATCGAGTTGGCACCTGGCGGGACTGTGCTGTGGGGCGATTTAGAATTGGTGGGCACACACTACTGTATTCCAAGTGTTCCGCAGCGACAATTCGAGTCGAGATAAAGCGAGCTTGCGAAACATGTGGCAACTTGAATGGTTTAACCAACTGGCGGAGTCATGTTCTGGTCGAAACGGTGATTCGATCAGGTCGGGAGTACGTCGCAAGGCCAGTTCTGGTAGGGATTTCCGTCGACTTCACGTGGGAAATAGAGGCGCCGGTGGTGCAAGAGGCTGCTACAATAGCCCGATGGAAACGGGATTACCACACTGTGTTGCCCCGCGGTCGCGGGCAAAATGACGAACTAAACGACCAGGACCAAGGAAAGTGATGTGAAACGACGATGCGCGACCACTTGGAAGTACTGGCCTGCAGGCAGCATGGTTCGTTTTTCCTCGGCTTTCGAGTGCCCCCGTTTAGGCGTTCGAACGGTAACAGCACTGCTGCTTGGATGCTCGCTGTTCTTGCCGCTTCGCGTTGCCTCGTGTCAGTCCCTGATGGAAACAGAGGAGCTGTTTCAAAAGGGTGAGTACGACCAAGTTTCTGAGGTTGCCGGGAAAGCGATCGAGGACGGCCAGTACGGCGAGTCCTGGCGCCTGCTCAAGGCCCGCGCCGATTTTGCCCGCGGTCGGTACGTTGCGGCGCTCGATACTTTGGAAGTCGCCAACACGCGATACAGCTCCAGCATCCGCCTTCGCTGGCTGGGTATGCAAGTTGCCAAGTCGGCTGGGGTCGACGAGTTGTCGAGTCGCTGGAGCAACGAAATCTCTGCGTTGGTTGATCGCAATCCGTGGAGTTATACGAATGCGGCCAGCCGGGTGACGTTGGGCCGCTACTTGTTTGCAGCCGGCGCCGACCCGCGAAAGGTGTTGGAACTGTTCTTTGACCGCGCTAAATCATCGCAACCCGGTTTCGTCGATGCGTACATCGCTGCTGGTGAATTGGCTCTCTCCAAATACGACTATGGAATTGCTGCGGAAGAATTTCAAAAAGCCGCGGGTTTTGAACCGGAAAACGCTGACGTGCTGTACGGACTGGCCCGAGCGTTCGCGTCGAGCGACTCACAAAAGGCAGATCTGACGATTCACAAAGCTCTGGAAGTGAACCCCCGTCATCTGCCGAGCATGTTGTACATTGCCGAGACGTTTATCGATGGCGAACGATACGAGATGGCCGAAAAGTGGCTCGATCGCGCCAGCAAAGTGAATCCCGAGCATTGGAATTTGTGGGCTCTTCGAGCCGTCATTGCTCATCTGCAAGCCGACCACGATCGCGAGGGGTTCTGTCGTCGCACGGCACTGGGATGGCAACCACTTCAAGCGAAGGTCGACTATCAAATTGGCCGAAAACTCTCGCGGCATTATCGCTTCGCCGACGCGGTCGAGTACCAACGTCGGTCGTTAACTATCGATGAGGATTTTCTACCGGCCAAGACGCAGTTGGGACAGGACCTTCTCCGCCTAGGAAAAAACGAAGAGGGTTGGACGCTAATCAAGCAAGTCGCCAAATTGGACGGATTCAACGTCGTAACGCACAACCTCTTAAAACTCAACCAGAGGCTGTCGCAGTTTACGACTCTCGAATCGAACGGCATTCAGGTGCGAATGGACGCGCGGGAAGCGGAGATCTACGGACCGCAAGTCGTGCAGCTAATCGAAGAGGCTCGAGAAGTCCTCTGCAGAAAGTACATCCATGAACTGCGGACACCGGTAACCATCGAGATTTTTCCCTCGCAAGCCGACTTCGCGATTCGCACATTTGGACTACCGGGTGGCGAGGGGTTCCTTGGAGTTTGTTTCGGTAATGTGATCACTGCCAACAGTCCAGCATCGCAAGCCGCCAACCCATCGAATTGGCAGGCGGTGCTGTGGCACGAGTTTTGTCATGTGGTGACTTTGCAGAAGACCAACAACAAAATGCCGCGTTGGCTTAGTGAAGGTATCTCGGTCTACGAGGAGTTGCAGCGGGACGCCGCCTGGGGGGACACGTTGTCGGCCGAGTATCGGGTCATGATTTTGGGTGCCGACCTGACGCCCGTGAGTCAACTATCGAGTGCTTTCCTGAATCCAAAATCGTCAAATCATCTTCAGTTCGCGTACTACGAGTCGGCATTGGTTGTCGAGTATCTTATCGCCAAGTACGGACAGGAAACGCTACTGAGAATTCTGATTGATCTATCCGTTGGCATGCCTGTCAACGAAAGTCTGCAGCGATATACAGGATCCCTGGCGGCTCTGGACGCTGAGTTTTCCGATTGGATTCGCGACCGTACAACGCGGGTCGGCGGCGACTTGGATTGGGCCGTCCCAGAACGTATCGAGGTCCGCCCCGACGAAGGCGTTGCGCCCTCGCCAGCGGAACAGGCAATGACCCCAGCCCAGGCGTTGGCCTGGTGGAATGCTCACCCCAACAACTACTTTGCATTACAAATGGCGGCTAAACTCTTCATCTCGCGTGAAGAATGGGATGCAGCAATCCCACCGCTTGAACAGTTGATCGACCATTTCCCTCAGGAAAGAGGATCCAACAGCGCGCTGCGATTGCTCGCCAGAGTCTACCGAGAGACGGGCGACGAAGAACAGGAATTGAAACTGTTGCGGCAGGTCGTTCGCGAGCAGGGAAACGCGCTTGACGAAGTTTCCCGCCTCATCGAGCTGGAGGCAGAGGCGGAGGATTGGGAAGGACTCGCCGAGACGGCCCGCCGGGGCCTGGCGATCAACCCGCTGCGGCCTGTCGTGCAACAAGCTCTAGCGGATGCGGCCGACCACCTTAATCGCCCCACTGACGCAATTGCTGCCTATCGCGCACTCTTGCAACTCGACCCGATCGACCCAGCTGGCATGCACTATGAGCTGGCCGAACAGTATGTGAACCTCGGGAAGCGGAAACTAGGCAAGAGGCAAGTGCTGTTGGCGCTCGAGCAGGCACCCCGGTATCGTCAAGCGTTGGCTCTCCTGAAACAACTGGCCGATGAAGAGGTGTTTCCACCAAATCCTTCGCTGCCAAATCCTGTTCCACCCAATCCTGCGCCCCCAAACGCGACCGGTGGCAGTCGGCAAGCGGAAGATCTGTTGTCCGATCGAAAGGAGTCCCGTTAATGCCGCGAACCGAGAAACAAAGTCGGCAGCCTCTGTTGTCGCTCCTCGTCCTGGCGCTACTCTGCGTTTGCATGATGACCCGCACGTCCGAAGGTCAGCGGCGCCGCCGCGGAGCATTGGACGATGGCACGATCATCGACCGTCAAGGCGTTCCCGAGTGGAACATCGAAGCAAATTTTGAAGGAGACGTCTTTACATTTGCACGTGTGCGGTACCAATCCTATCGCTGGGGCAAATGGCGGACGGACTTTCCAGATAGCGATCTCAATTTCTCGTTCCGGCTCCAACAGTTGACGTCGATCAAAGTAAACCCCAATCCAATCACATTGACGTTCGACGACCCACGAATCTTCGAGTATCCCTTCTTGTACATGATCGAGCCGGGCGACATCATGCCGCTGAGCCCAGCGGAGATCGAGGGGTTGCGTCGGTATTGTTTCAACGGCGGATTCTTGATGGTCGACGATTTCTGGGGAGAAAGGGAATACGATCAGTTTTACCGAGAAATAAAACGCGTCTTTCCCGATCGTGAACCGGAAGAACTTCCCTTGAGTCACGAGATCTTTCAGTGTGTCTACCAATTGAAAGAGAAACCACAAGTGCCTTCGATTAACCAGGCATGGGGTGGTCGCGGTTCTGGTATCACTTGGGAACGCTGGGATGCCAGAGATCCGCACTATCTCGCGGTCAAAGATGACGATCAGAGAATCATGGTACTGATCTGCCACAACACCGATCTGGGAGATGGTTGGGAACGCGAGGGTGTTGACGAATGGTACTTCCACGAGTTCTCGGAAAAACTCGCCTACCCAATGGGCATCAATATCGTGACGTATGCCATGACTCACTGATCACCACCAAACAGATTTGAATTTTCGGATTTCTAACTTGAGCCTTACAACAGGACGCCCGAAATCGTGAACGATACTCAGGAAATAACTTTTCAAGACCAGCAGACAGCCATTGAACACCTCCGAGAAAGCCGTGGACGAATTCACGCCGAGCTCTCAAAAGTGATCATTGGACAAGAAGAGGCGATCCACCAATTGTTGATCACGCTCTTCTCCGGTGGACATTGCCTGTTGACAGGTGCACCCGGTCTAGCCAAAACGTTGCTCGTGCACTCCATCGCACAGATCTTTCATCTGCGATTCCAGCGAATCCAGTTCACACCCGATCTAATGCCCGCCGACATTACCGGCACGGAGATCCTAGAGGAGACGAAGGAGGGTGGCCGCTCGATGCAGTTCGTGAAGGGTCCGATATTTGCGAATGTTATTCTGGCCGACGAAATCAATCGAACACCACCTAAGACCCAAGCCGCCTTATTGGAAGCGATGCAGGAGCACCAAGTTACTGCAGCCGGTGTCCGCTATCCGCTCGAGGAACCGTTCTTCGTGCTGGCAACGCAGAACCCGATCGAAATGGAGGGAACCTACCCACTTCCAGAAGCGCAGCTCGATCGGTTCATGTTCAACATCCTCATCGACTATTTGCCAGAAAACGACGAGGTGCGTGTTGTTCAAACGACGACGGCGGAGAAACCTAAACAGATTCAGCCGATTTTCTCGGGCGAGGATGTGCTCCAGTTTCACGCAATCGTCCGCCAGACACCGGTCGCCGAACCACTCGTCCGATACGCGGTCCAGATCGCAGCTGCCAGCCGACCGGGCCGGGCCGAGACGCCCGAGTTCATCAACAAATGGGTCAGCTGGGGAGCTGGGTTACGAGCCGCACAAAACCTGATCCTGGGTGCCAAGGCCCACGCTTTACTAGCCGACCGAATGCACGTCACCCTCGACGACATTCAGGCGCTGGTACCGGCGACGTTGCGACACCGAGTCCTGATGAACTATCGCGCTGAAGCAGAAGGTGTAACGGTCGAGGACGTGGTCGACCGCCTGATTGAGCACATACAACCGCCGGTCCAATCATGATCGATCGACCCACCAATCGAGCCCAGGCGCGGCCAAAACGAGAAATCGTTGCCGACCCCCACACATTGATGCGGATCAAAAGCCTGCAGGTGCGCGCTCGAATCGTGGTCGAAGGGTTCTTGACGGGCCTACACCGTAGTCCGTACCACGGGTTTTCCGTTGAGTTCACCGAATACCGTCAGTACAGTCCTGGCGACGATTTGCGATACCTTGATTGGCGCTTGCTCGCCCGTAGCGATCGCTACTATGTGAAACGATTCGAGGACGAGACAAATCTGCGGTGTCACATCTTGTTAGATCTCAGCCGGTCCATGGACTACGGTACGGTCGATTACACAAAGGCCGAATATGGCAAGACTCTAGCGGCAACGCTCGCTTATTTCCTCAATCGGCAACGTGATGCCGTCGGACTACTGACTTTCGACGAGACGATTGATACCTACCTGCCAGCCCGTTTCCAGTTCGGCGCCCTCGCGCGGCTGATGTCCGCACTCGAGAGGCCGACCGGCGGCAAGGGAACGGATATCAACCAACCTCTCGAACAAACAGCTCGCATTGTCCGCAAACGCGGCTGGGTCATCCTGATTTCCGACTTGCTCACCGACATCGAATCGTTGGAAAAACATTTAGGTGCTCTACGCACACAGGGACACGAAGTGATCTTGATGCGCGTTTTGGATCCTTCCGAGAAGGACTTTGAATTTAGCGATGCTACGCTATTCCATGATATGGAGTCGGGCAGAGAGTTGTACGTCGATCCGAAAGCGGCTAGATCACAATACTTGGAGAAATTTCAACAGCATGCCGAACAGATCGAGTCGATTTGCAACAGTCTGGGTGTCGACCTGTGTGAACTTACCACCGATACACCTTTGGAGTTGGCGTTATTTGATTTCCTCAATGCGAGGCAACGACGAGGGCGAACCGCATCCCGCAGCCGCAATCCAATGGCAGGAGGTGTGTGATGGGACTGTTGTCACCACTATTCATGCTCGGCCTACTCGGTGTCTCCTTGCCGATTCTATTCCACTTGATTCGGCGGACGCCTAAGGGTCAGATGCTGTTTAGTACCTTGATGTTCTTGCAGCCGTCGCCTCCCCGAATTACCCGACGAAGTCGATTGGAGAACTTGCTGTTACTGCTGCTTCGCGCAGCGGTCTTGGCGCTGCTTGCGGCAGCTTTTTCTCGGCCTTTCCTCCGCCAGGTGGCTCGACTCGATATGGGCAAATCGTTTCAGCGTCGAGTTGCCATCGTCGTTGATGGTAGTGCAAGCATGCAGCAACCGGGAGTCTGGCAGAAAGTCCGTCAAACGGTGAACGACGTTGTCGCCGGACTAGAGTCGGGTGACCACCCAGCGCTATTCGTGTTCGATGAAAAACTGACGACGTTACACGGATTTTCCGATCCAATGGAATTTGATACCGACGTACAGCAACAGGCTGTTTTGGAAGCGATGCGGGCGGCCGCACCCTCGTGGCGAGCCACAAACATCGGCGAAGCGCTGGTGCAGGCTGCAGATATCCTGACGGCTGTTTCCGAAGGGGACACTGAGGATAGCGCACAACAAATCGTCCTCATTACCGACTTACAAAAAGGCGCATCGCTGGACGCCCTGCAAGCGACACCTTTTCCGGAACGCGTTCAGGTCGATGTACGTATTGTCAGCTACCGTCCCGGCGCTAACGCCTCTCTACAGGTGCTTCGCGAAACTGAGCCTCAAACGTTTTACAGAACTCGCTTGGTAAACGGCGAGGAAAGTGGCGTGGAGCAATTCTCGTTGCATTGGCTCGATCAGTCTTTAAAGCCGGTCCAAGTTGCGCGCGTGGTGCAGATTGACAAGCCGCCGGACGCCGACCTGGTCTGTTTAGAACTCAAGGGAGACGAAGTGGCGTTTGATAACCGGTTTTTTGTTCTCAATACGCCACCCAACGCCGTCGCCGTAACTTACTTGGGAGAACTGTCAGAACAATCAACAGCTCCGCTCTATTTTTTACGGAGAACATTGAACGATACTCCATCGCTTCGGATTGATTTGGCGCATCCTCAGACGGCGGATGAGGCCGTAGAACGCCTGGGCCGCGAAGGCACGAGTCTAATTGTCATCGGCAGTGACGGTTTGGATCCGGAGATGCGAACTGACGTCTGTCGCCAAAGCGGTTGAGGCGGGGGCCCGTGTCATGTGGATTGTTGCCGACAATGACCAAGCGGCCATCGAACGAGTACTCGGCCCCGGATGGAACATCGAGGCTGCTGAACCGCCCGGCGGCGGTAAATACGCCATGTGGACGGCGATTCAATTTGATCATCCACTTTTCTCCCCGCTTGAAAATCCTCGCTATAGCGATTTTACGGGAATTCGATTCTGGAAGTGGCGAAAGGTCTCGCCCCCGAAAGATTCGTCGGCTCAAGTGCTGGCTAAATTCGATACTGGCGAAGATGCCGTAATTTACACTCCATTGGGAGAAGGTGACGTCTACTTGTTGGCCGCTGGTTGGGCCCCGGCCGACTCACAACTGGCGCTCTCTACGAAATTCCCGACGATTATTCACAGCAGCTTGCATCTCGAAGGTACTAGTAACGACTCGGCCATCCGTTTTGACGTCGGCGACGTGATCAAACCGGCCGTCGCTTCGACCGCTGGCTTGCGGATGACGATGCCGGGCGGTGAAAGGATGGCCTTTGACGGCGAGTTCACCGAGACTTCTCGTCCGGGCATCTATCGCCTGTTCGACGAACAGGACAACTTGGTGACTCGTTACGCCGTCAATGTGGCGGCCAGTGAGACCGATACTAGGCTCCGCGACTCCGTGGAGTTGGAACAATACGGAGTATCGATTGGCAGGCAACCTACTCGCGCCGAACGGCTGGCTGAGCAGCGCCAGCTGCGGGATATCGAATTAGAAAAACGACAACAATTCTGGCGGTGGGGTATCGCATTTGCTTTGTTTGTACTCCTGTTGGAGACAATATTGGCTGGCCGAACCGCCAAGGCCTCCATGAGGTCCGTAGATGTGAATCTTCAAAATGAGTAAGTGCTGTTTGATTTGTAGCTTCGTCCTCACGAACTTAGGAATCGTGTCATGATCGAACGTAGAATCCACCGCCGCCTGATGCCGGTCGCCAACCGGTTTTCGTCCTATCGCGCGGGTATCGCGTTATCGATCGGTTGGTTACTAGCCGCATTGCTCGGATCGATGCTCCTATGGGCTAACAAGAGTTGGGGCTGGTACTCACCGGTGGTGCCAGCTGTCCTTGTTTGCCTGGGCATTGTTGGGGCGATTTCCGGCCGTCTGCTTGGCTGGTGGCTTTCGCGTGACCTCTCGGTAGTAGCCAACCGCGTGGAAGTCCGATTTCCAGAATTGGATCATCGACTTCTTACAGCGATGGAACAACAACCGCGCGGCGGTCGGCAACAACTTGACTACATGCAAGAATCGGTCGTCCGCGAGGCCTTGTATCACGATTACCAGCATTCCTGGATCCAGACGCTGCCCTTTGGCCGCCTGCTTACGGCCCACGCGATGAGTTTAGTGGCATTCCTCTATTTCGCGGGAGTCCTCACGGCCTGGATCTTCTGGGCCGATGCACAACCAACTTTCGCCGAGGCCGAACGCAACGATCCCAACGCGACAATCGTCGACGGCCCGCTGACCGTGACCGTCGATCCCGGGTCAACCGACGTCGAACGGGGCGCATCGTTGGTGGTAACCGCCAGCTTCGCCGGTCCGCTCCCCGTGGATGTGTTCCTTGAATACCGTTCACCGCAGGGAATTGAGTTGGTGACGATGAATCAGAGCCTGAGGGACCCAGTTTTTGCGGCGAGAATACCGAACATCCTAGAAGATCTGCAGTACTTAGTGCGGTACCAAGACCGAGAGACCGATACATACGATGTGCGGGTATTCGAATTCCCGGGATTGATCCGGGCCGATGCAACGTTGACCTACCCCGAATACACCTCGTTACCGGAAAAGACCCTGCTGGATGTGCGACGTGTCACGGCTGTGGAGGGAACGAACCTCCACCTGCGATTCCTTACGAACAAACCGATCGTGCGCGGTTGGCTTGTCGATGAGCAGGGGAACAAGACGGAGTTGACGCAGGCTGCCTTGGATTCCGACGCCGAAATCGCCGACGCGGCCTACGAGACGAGCTGGGTGGTCTCCGAATCTCAGAGATTGACTCTTCATCTTGTCGATTCGGACGATCGGAACAACAAACAGCCGCCCGAGTTTCGTATTCGCGTAAAGCCCAACGAACCGGCCGAATTAAAGTTGTTGACCCCGGCACACGACGTCGACGTGTCACCTATTGAAGAGCTGGCGATCGGCGGAACGGTGAAGGACGACTTTGGCGTGGGACGGTATGGCATCGTTTACTATCTTCCCGAGCGATCCGAACCTCGTGAAATTGTGATTGGCGAAGGCGTCGCTGGCGGGGCCGTGCAGTCGATTGAGCACTTGATCGATTTTGAGGCCTTGCAAGCCGAGCCGGATCAATTGGTTACCTACCATTTGTGGGTGGAAGACTTCGATGCCAACGGCGAAGTGCGTCGCACGATGGGCGACATGTTCTTCGCGGAAGTGCGACCCTTTGAAGAGATTTTCCGTCAGGCGAGTGCCGCTGAGGCAGCCCAGCAACAACAACAACAACAGCAGGAACAGGAACAACAGCAAGGACAACAAGGTCAAACCGGAGAGTTGGTTGAGATCCAAAAGCAAGTGATCAACGCCGCTTGGACCGTCATGAGGCGCGAACTTCGCACCAAGGTGTCTGACCGTTTTTTGGATGACGCCACTCTGGTCACCGAAGGACAACAGAGTGCGATCGAGATGCTGATTGAAAAGACGAGCGAATTTCAGGATCCGAAGATGTTGGCTGCTGCCCAAGATGCCGGTCGCCACATGCAAGCTGCGGTCGAAGAATTTCGTTCCGCTGTCGCCGACTTGACTTCAAAACCATTGTCTGCCGGCATGTCAAGCGCTCAAGCCGCCTACCAGGCCTTGCTGCGGCTCCGTGCACGCGAGCATCAGGTGATGCAGCAACAACAGCAACAGCAACAACAAAGTCAGTCAAATCAGTCGCAGCGACAGAACTCGCGTTCGCAGCAGCAACTGAATCAACTGAGATTGGACAATGAACAGAATCGATACGAGTCAGAACGGGATGCCCAACAGCAGTCGGCCGAGCAGACAGCCCAACAACAAGAATTGAGAGACATTACCAATCAACTGAAGGATCTCGCTCGCCGACAGGAAGACTTGAACGAGCGACTTAAAGAGCTGGAATCGGCGTTGAAGGAGGCCGAAACGGAGGAAGAGAAAAGAGAATTAGAAGAACAACTGAAGCGGCTTCGTGAGCAGCAAGAGCAAATCCTTCGCGATACCGAGCAGGTGCAGGATGACGTTGAGTCGTCCAATAATTCGCGAGTTGAACAGACGCAGGAGCAAGTCGACCAGACGCGTGAGAGTGTGCGGCGAGCATCCGAGGCGTTGCGCCAAAATGAGCTTTCCGAGGCAATAACGGAGGGGACTCGCGCCGAACGGGAATTGGATGAACTTAGCAATGAGTTTCGCCAGCAAACGGCAAATCAATTCGAGGAACGGATGCGCGAAATGCGAGGCGATGTGCGGGAGTTGGCTGCAAATGAAGAACAAATCGCTCAGCAACTGGACGACATTGTCAATAATGAAACCCAGAACCTGCGTTCCGGCAGCGAACGCGAACAATTGACCGACGCATTGCGGAATCAACAGGGACGATTTGATGAATTGGTCGAGGAAATCAAAGACACGATTCAGGAAGCAGAAGAGCCGGAGCCGCTCTTGGCCAACAAACTGTACGATACGATTCGACAGACGTTACAGAATGACCCTAATCAGCCACTCCGCGAAGCTCAGGACCTCATCGAAAAGGGCTTCCCTGAAGAAGCGCAGCAGCCAGAACTAAAGGCTCGCGAAGAGATCAATCGCTTAGCAGAGGGTATTGAACGAGCGGCCGAAAGCGTCCTCGGCGATGAAACGGACGCATTGCGTGTGGCTCGCGACGAACTCGACGACCTAGTAGATCAAATTGCACAGGAATTGGCGAACGCTAGTAGAGAGTCGCAGCCGGGTGAGAATCCACAGCCGGGTGAGAATCCACAGCCGGGTGAGAATCCACAG
>LWDU01037758.1_pt1 | contig 13751 bp, 8 predicted proteins | sample 727161 | NCBI WGS metagenome assembly LWDU01 (sample SAMN04566230, study PRJNA314399) | hydrothermal vent metagenome | isolation source: deep sea hydrothermal plume seawater | place: Mexico: Gulf of California, Guaymas Basin | collected 2004-07-11 | reverse complement strand
CCCAGGGGCTGACGTACGCGCTTCCGCTCAAGGCCAAGCTCCGCCTCTCTGCCAAGGAGGACGAGGACGAGGACGAGCCCGAAGAGGCCGTCCAGCAGGACGTCTACCTCGGCAACCTGCCGGTGATGACCGAGAAGGGCACGTTCGTCGTGAACGGGGCCGAGCGCGTCATCGTCAGCCAGCTGCACCGCTCGCCGGGCGTCTTCTTCTCCCAGAAGGTCCACCCCAACGGGACGGACCTCTACAGCGCCCGCGTCATCCCTTTCCGGGGCTCGTGGATCGAGTTCTCCACCGATGTGGCCAACGTGATGTGGGCCTACATCGACCGGAAGAAGAAGATGCCGGTCACGGCGCTCCTCCGGGCCCTCGGCTACTCCTCGGACTCCGAGATCGTGAGCCTCTTCGACCTCGCCGACGAGGTCAAGATCACGAACAAGAAGGACTTCCAGAAGCTCGAAGGCCGCGTGCTGGCGGCGACCGTCACCGTCAACGTCCATCACGAGGTGATCGACGAGGACACCGGCGAGGTCATCTCTGAGACGACCGAGCGGGAGGTCATCTTCCCCGCTGAGCACGAGCTCTCCGAGGACGACTACGGCACCCTCAAAGACGCGAACGTCGAGAGCATCATCCTCCGGAAGGAGACCAACGAGGACGACGACGACCAGATCGATCGTGGCACGCTCCTCAACACGCTCAAGAAGGACCCGACCCACTCCGAGGACGAGGCGCTCGAGTACCTCTACCAGACGCTCCGCGGCGCGGAGGCGCCGGACGTGGACACGGCCCGCGCACTCCTCGACCGCCTGTTCTTCTCCGACAAGCGCTATGACCTCGGCTCGGTCGGTCGCTACCGGATGAACACGCGTTTGAACCTCGACAAGAGCAACGACAGCGTCACGCTCTCCAAGGAGGACATCGTCGCGATCGTCAACGAGATCATCCTGCTGCAGAACGGCCGCAGCCAGGTGGACGACATCGACCACCTCGGAAACCGCCGCGTCCGCACCGTCGGCGAGCAGCTGGAGGCGCAGTTCTCGCTCGGCCTCGCGCGCATGGCCCGCACCATCAAGGAGCGGATGAACCTGCGCGACGCGGACCGCTTCACGCCGCAGGACCTCGTCAACGCGCGGACTGTCTCGTCGGTGATCAACACCTTCTTCGGGACGAACCAGCTGAGCCAGTTCATGGATCAGACCAACCCGCTGGCGGAGCTGACGCACAAGCGTCGGATGTCTGCTCTCGGGCCCGGTGGTCTGACCCGCGAGCGCGCGGGCTTCGAGGTCCGCGACGTGCACTACACGCACTACGGCCGGCTCTGCCCGATCGAGACCCCGGAAGGCCCGAACATCGGCCTGATTTCCTCGCTCTGCGTCCACGGCGTCGTCAACGACTTCGGCTTCATCGAGACGCCGTACCGCGTGGTGAAGGATGGCGTGGTGACGGAGGAGATCGAGTACCTCGGCGCCGAGGCCGAGGACCGCTACATCATCGCGCAGGCCAACGCCCCTCTGAACGAGGACGGGACGTTCCAGAACGACCTCGTTCGCGCCCGGATCGGCGGTGACGTGCCGCTCGTCCGTCCGGACGAGATCCAGTACATGGACGTGGCGCCGAACCAGATCATCTCGCCCGCGGCGAGCCTGATCCCGTTCCTTGAGCACGACGACGCCAACCGCGCGCTCATGGGCTCGAACATGCAGCGCCAGGCGGTGCCGCTCCTCCGTCCGAGCGCCCCGTACGTGGGGACCGGTCTGGAAGGCCGCGCCGCCCGCGACTCCCGCGCCATCATCGTCGCCGAGGGCGACGGGACGGTGGAGTACGTGGACGCGCGCAAGATCACGGTCCGCTACGACGAGACCCCGGAGGATGCCGATGCGGCATTCGAGGAGCCCGTCCGCGAGTACCCGCTCGTCAAGTTCCGCCGCACCAACCAGGACACGTCCATCACGCAGAAGCCGCTCGTCAAGGCGGGCCAGCGCGTGAGCAAGGGCGACGTGCTGGCGGACGGCGCCAGCACCGAGAACGGCGAGCTCGCGCTCGGCAAGAACGTGCTCGTCGCGTTCATGCCCTGGAAGGGCTACAACTTCGAGGACGCCATCGTCCTCTCCGAGCGCCTCGTGCGGGACGACGTCTTCACGTCCGTCCACATCGAGGAGTTCGACCACCAGGTCCGTGACACCAAGCGCGGCGAGGAGGAGCTCACCCGCGAGATCCCGAACGTCTCCGAGGAGGCGACGAAGGACCTCGACGAGCGCGGCATCGTCCGCGTCGGTGCGGAGATCAACCCCGGCGACATCATCGTCGGCAAGATCACGCCGAAGGGCGAGACGGACCCGACGCCGGAAGAGAAGCTGCTCCGCGCGATCTTCGGCGACAAGGCCGGCGACGTGAAGGACGCGTCCCTCAAGGCGAAGCCGGGCATGAAGGGCGTCGTGATCGACACGATGCTGTTCTCCCGCCGCAAGACGGACCCCGTCACCAAGAAGGCGGAGGAGAAGCGGCTGGAGGAGATCGAGAAGGCGCTCGGCCGCGAGATCGAGGCGCTCCAGAACTCCTTCTACGAGCGGTTCTTCACCCTCGTCCAGGGCCGCAAGGTCGGCGGCGCCATCGAACTCCGCGACGGCTCGGTCATCGTGTCCGACGGCGCGAAGATCACCAAGACGGCGTTCAACGGCGTCGAGCCCGCCGAGCTCAAGATCCGCCAGCCGTTCACGCTGGACGACGACCTCAACAAGCAGGTCTGGAAGCTCCTCGCCAACTACCAACGCCGCCACCAGGCGGTCGAGGGCGCGGCGAAGCAGGAGCAGTACCGGATCCAGATGGGCGACGAGCTGCCCCCGGGCATCGTCCAGCTGGCGAAGGTCTACGTCGCGAAGAAGCGGAAGCTTCAGGTCGGCGATAAGATGGCCGGCCGCCACGGCAACAAGGGCGTCGTCGCGAAGGTGGTCCCGATGGAGGACATGCCGTTCCTCGAGGACGGCACCCCCGTCGACATCTGCCTCAACCCGCTCGGCGTGCCGAGCCGCATGAACCTCGGGCAGATCTTCGAGACCATGCTCGGCTGGGCCGGCGAGAAGCTGGGCGAGACCTACGCGACCCCCGCGTTCGACGGCGCCACGATGGCGGACATCCAGGGCAAGCTCCGCGAGGCGGGCCTGCCGGAGGACGGCCGCATCCAGCTCTACGACGGCGCGACCGGCGAGGCATTCGATCAGCCGACCACGGTCGGCCAGATCTACATGCTCAAGCTCTCGCACCTCGTGGAGGACAAGATCCACGCCCGCTCGATTGGGCCCTACAGCCTCATCACGCAGCAGCCGCTCGGCGGTAAGGCCCAGTTCGGTGGCCAGCGCTTCGGTGAGATGGAGGTGTGGGCGCTCTACGCGTACGGCGCGGCCAACGTGCTCCGCGAGATGCTCACCGTCAAGTCCGACGACGTGCAGGGCCGCTCGAAGACCTACGAGGCGATCGTCAAGGGCGACAACGTCCCTGAGCCGAACGTCCCGGAGAGCTTCAACGTGCTCGTCCGCGAGATGCAGGGCCTCGGCCTCGAAGTGAAAGTTGACTAGGGAGGGATGACGGGATGCGGGAAGGAGGGATGCCCCTCCGCCCGCACCCATCCCTCGATCCCTCCACCCCTAATCCCTCCGATATGGCATTCGGCATCAAGCCCCAGGCGCCCGCGCCGAAGAAGCAGTTCAACTCGATCACCGTCAGCCTGTCCTCTCCGGAGTCTATCCTGGAGCGGTCCTACGGCGAGGTCCTCAAGCCGGAGACGATCAACTACCGCAGCTTCAAGCCGGAGAAGGACGGCCTCTTCTGCGAGAAGATCTTCGGTCCCTCCAAGGACTGGGAGTGCCACTGCGGCAAGTACAAGCGGATCCGCTACAAGGGCATCATCTGCGACCGCTGCGGCGTCGAGGTGACGCAGAAGGCGGTCCGCCGTGAGCGCGCCGGGCACATCACGCTCAGCGTGCCCGTGGTCCACATCTGGTACTTCAAGAGCCTGCCGAACAAGATCGGCGCGCTGCTCGGGATGAAGTCCAAGGACCTCGACAAGGTCATCTACTACGAGCAGTACGTCGTCATCAACCCGGGCGGCGCCGCCAGCCTGGGCATCGAGAAGGGCTCGCTCCTCACGGAGTCCGAGTACTACGACGTGCTCTACCGCATCCGCGAGGACAACAACCGCCTCGCGGACGACGACCCGGAGAAGTTCGTCGCCATGATCGGCGGCGAGGCCGTCGAGACGCTGCTCAAGGCGCTCGACCTCGACGCGCTGGCGGTCGAGCTCCGCTTCCAGGCCAAGACCGAGACGAGCCAGGCCCGCAAGGCCGAGGCCCTCAAGCGGCTCGGCATCGTGGAGAGCTTCCGCACCGCCAACCAGCGGATGGAGAACCGCCCCGAGTGGATGGTGATGAAGGTGATCCCGGTCATCCCGCCGGAGCTCCGCCCGCTCGTCCCGCTCGAAGGCGGCCGTTTCGCGACGTCCGACCTCAACGACCTCTACCGCCGCGTCATCATCCGGAACAACCGGCTGAAGCGGCTCATCGACATCAAGGCGCCGGAGGTCATCCTCCGCAACGAGAAGCGGATGCTCCAGGAGGCAGTGGACAGCCTCTTCGACAACAGCCGCCGCTCGAACTCCGTCCGCTCGGACAGCAACCGCGCGCTGAAGTCCCTGAGCGACATGCTCAAGGGCAAGCAGGGCCGGTTCCGCCAGAACCTCCTCGGCAAGCGCGTCGACTACTCCGGCCGTTCGGTCATCGTCGTTGGGCCGGAGCTGGGGCTTCACGAATGCGGTCTCCCCAAGGAGATGGCCGTGGAACTGTTCAAGCCGTTCATCATCCGGAAGCTCATCGAGCGCGGGATCGTCAAGACGGTCAAGAGCGCCAAGAAGGTGGTGGACCGCCGCACCGCGGACGTGTTCGACATCCTCGAGAAGGTGATCGACGGGCACCCGGTGATGCTCAACCGCGCACCGACGCTGCACCGCCTCGGTATCCAGGCGTTCCAGCCCGTGCTCATCGAGGGCAAGGCGATCCGCCTCCACCCGCTGGCGACGACGGCCTTCAACGCCGACTTCGACGGTGACCAGATGGCCGTCCACGTCCCGCTCTCGCAGGACGCCATCCTGGAGGCGCGGATCCTGATGCTCTCCAGCCACAACATCCTGAGCCCGGCGCACGGCGGCCCGATCGCGGTGCCGTCGCAGGACATGGTCCTGGGCATGTACTACCTCACCAAGGAGCGCGACGGGCTCAAGGGCGAGGGCATGCGGTTCGGCTCCGTGCAGCAGGTCCGCCAGGCGTACGACCAGGGGCTCCTGGACCTCCACGCCAAGATCAAGCTCAAGCTGGATGCGCCGTCCTTCGACGGCGAGCACGAAGCGGGGGAGATCATCGACACGTCCGTGGGCCGCGCGCTCTTCAACGAGATCGTCCCGAAGGGCGTCGGCTACATCAACGACGTGCTGACGAAGAAGGCGCTCCGTGTCATCATCGGCGGCGTGTTCAAGCGCACGAGCTTCCCCGAGACGGCGGCCTTCCTGGACGACGTCAAGCGGCTCGGCTTCGGCCAGGCCATGCGCGGCGGCCTCTCGTTCTCCCTCGCGGACATCGTGATCCCGGACGAGAAGCACACGCTGATCTCCGAGGCCGAGGCGCGCGTGGACGAGATCCGGGGCAACTTCGAGATGGGCCTCATCTCGGAGTCCGAGCGCTACAACCAGGTCATCGACGTCTGGACCTCGACCAACAACGAGATCTCGAACGTCCTCTACGAGTCGCTCAAGAACGACGACGAGGGCTTCAACGCCATCTACATGATGGCGGACTCCGGCGCTCGTGGCTCCCGCGAGCAGATCCGCCAGCTCGGCGGCATGCGTGGCCTCATGGCCAAGCCGCGGAAGTCCGTGGCGGGCGCGGCCGGCGAGATCATCGAGAACCCGATCATCTCCAACTTCAAGGAGGGGCTCTCGGTCGTCGAGTACTTCATCTCGACGCACGGTGCTCGGAAGGGCCTCGCGGATACGGCGCTCAAGACCGCCGACGCCGGCTACCTCACGCGTCGCCTCGTGGACGTGTCCCAGGACATGACCATCGGCGTGAACGACTGCGGCACGCTCCGCGGCATCCGCACGACGGCGCTGAAGGACAACGAGGACATCGTGGAGCCGCTGGCGGACCGCATCCTCGGCCGCGTCTCCGTGCACGACGTGCGCGATCCGCTGACCGACGAGGTCCTCGTGGAGCGCAACCAGCTGATCACGGAGGAGATCGCCGCGCAGATCGCGCAGACCTCCATCGAGGCGGTCGAGATCCGCTCGGTGCTCACCTGTGAGGCGGAGCGGGGCGCGTGCGCCCTGTGCTACGGCCGCAACCTCGCGACCGGCCGCATGGTGGAGCCCGGCGAAGCCGTCGGCGTCATCGCGGCGCAGTCCATCGGTGAGCCGGGCACGCAGCTCACGCTGCGGACCTTCCACATCGGTGGTACGGCCTCGCGCATCGCGGCGGAGTCCACGATCCAGACCAAGTTCGCCGGTACGGTCGCGTTCGAGAACCTCCGGACGGTGACCAACGGCAACGGCAAGACCATCGCGCTGGGCCGTTCCGGCGAGGTGAAGGTCATGGGCGAGGACGAGCGCCAGCTCATCGCGTACACCATCCCGTACGGCGCCGAGGTGTCGGTCACGGAAGGTGACACGGTGGAGAAGGGCGACACCCTCGCGAGCTGGGACCCCTACAACTCCGTGATCGTCGCGGAGACCGGGGGCACCATCCAGTTCCAGGACGTGATCGAGGGGACCACCTACCGCGAGGAGTCCGACGAGCAGACGGGCTTCCGCGAGAAGGTGATCACCGAGACCCGCGAGCGGAACCTCACGCCGGCCCTCATCATCGAGGGAGGCGAGAAGGGCGCGCGCCGCGAGTACACGATGCCGGTCCGGGCCCGCCTCCAGGTCGGTCCTCGCCAAGCTGCCCCGCCAGTCGGCCGGTACGCGAGACATCACCGGCGGTCTGCCGCGCGTCATCGAGCTCTTCGAGGCGCGTCAGCCGAGCGACCCGGCGGTCGTCTCCGAGATCGACGGTGTGGTGAGCTTCGGCGGCCGTAAGCGCGGCAGCCAGGAGGTCATCGTGACCAGCCGCGACGGGGAGATCGAGAAGACCTACCTCGTCTCGCTCTCCAAGCACCTCCTCGTGCACGAGAACGACTTCGTCCGCGCGGGCGAGGCGCTCTCCGACGGTCAGATCTCGCCGCAGGACATCCTCTCCATCCTCGGGCCCACCGCGGTCCAGGAGTACCTCGTCAACGAGGTGCAGGAGGTGTACCGCCTGCAGGGCGTGACGATCAACGACAAGCACATCGAGACCATCGTCCGCCAGATGATGCAGAAGGTGCGCATCACCGACCCCGGTGACACCACCTTCCTCGAGGGCGAGCTCGTGGACCGCTTCCGTCTGGAGCGGACGAACAACGCGCTCTACGACTCCTTCGTGATCGTGGACGCGGGCGAGTCCGACCTCCGCATCGGCTCCAACGTCACGCGCCGCCAGCTCCGCGAGGCCAACTCCGCGCTCAAGCGGGAGGCCAAGCGCGAGGTGGAGGTCCGCGAGGCCGAGCTGGCGGTCGCGGAGCCCGTGCTCCTCGGCATCACGCACGCCTCCTTCCAGGAGACGACGAAGGTGCTCACGGAGGCCGCCATCGCAGCCAAGCGCGACGACCTGCTCGGGCTCAAGGAGAACGTGATCGTGGGGCACCTCGTCCCCGCGGGCACCGGCCTCCGCGACTACCGCGACATCGTCGTGGGCTCCAAGTCCGAGCTCGAAGCGCTCCAGGCCGCCAACGAGGCGCTGGACCGCGGCATGGGCGACGGCGACGGCTTCGGGCTCCCGAGCCCGGAGACCTCCGGTGGCGTGGACGACGCGGCGCTGGCGGAGATCAACCGCCGCCTCGGCTAAGGCTCCACTCGGATTCGATCCGATCGGCCCCGGCTCTCCTCGCGAGGGCCGGGGCTTCTTTTTTTGGGCTGGGAGACAGCGGATCAGGACCGTAGGTTTTCGCGATGCGATCTGCGCTCCTCTTTCTCTCCCTCGCCACGCTGGCGGTCTCGCTCGGCGCCGCCGCCAGCGCGCAGGTGCGGTGGGAGCGGCTCCCCGACCTCTACCCCGGCGGCGACCGCTTCGACGGGATCGCGTGGCTCCGCGGCCCGGCCCCCGACGCCGACACCCTCCTCGCGTTCCGGTCCCAGCCCTTCCGCTTCGACGAGGCGACCGGGACGTGGGAGGAGGTCTGCTCCCTCCCGTGCTTTGCCAATGACCTCCTCGTCACCCACCGGCAGACCCTCGTCATGGGAGCACGCTCCGGCCCGACGAACATCGACCGCTCCACGGACGGGGGCCGGACGTGGGTGAAGGACGTCGCGCGGAACTACGGCGCCGAGGTCCTCTTCGAGGCCGAGCTCGCCGCCTTCCGCGACAGCCTCGGCGGGCCCGCCGTCTTCGCCGGCATCGGACAGGTCCTCCGCTCCCTCGACGACGGCGCGTTCCACACGTGGGGGCCGCCGCGGAGCGCGCTCGGCGACGTCGCCTCCTTCGCCGAGCTCGGGCCCTCGGCGGAGATCCCCACCGGCCGGCTCTTCGCCGGCCTCTACAACGGCGTGAGCTCCTCCGAGGACGCGGGGGAGACGTGGCGCCCCACGGGGCTCTACGCGTCCGGGGGGTACGTGGCGGACGCGCTCTCGGTCGCGCCCGACCCCGCGCACCCCTACGGCGGCGTGGTCTACGCCTCGGGCCGGGCGTTCGGGCCGCGGCGGGGGATCGTCGCGCGCTCGGAGGACGGGGGGGCGACGTGGGAGGAGGTGCTGACGGTGGTGCCGGGGGACTACGGGCTCGAGAACCCGATCATCGCCCGGGCCCTCGTCGTGGACGACGGGCGCGGGGGGACGGAGGTGTGGACGAGCGCGGCGACGGTCGTAGGTCCGGGGCCGTACCCGGGGGTGCTGCTGCGCCTGCGCGGGGGGGCGTGGGAGGACGTGACGGCGGGCGGGTTCGGGGGCGAGGGGGTGAACGAGTTCGCGATGGCCCGGGACGGGCGGCTGTACGCGGCGACGGGCCGGGGCCTGTGGCGGACGGTGGAGGCGGTGGGGCGCCCGTGGCCGGCGGTGTCGGGGGAGGCGGGGCCGCCCGAGCCCGCGGGAGACCTCACGCTGGTCGTGGAGCCGAACCCGAGCGCGGGCCGGGCCGCCGTGCGCTGGCGGCAGGCGTCGGCGGGCGCGGCGCGGGTCTCGGTCCTCGACGCGCGGGGCCGGGAGGTGCTCGTCGTCTCGGAGGGCTACCGCCCCTCGGGCGAGCACCGGATCGAGGTGGACGCGTCGGGTCTGGCGCCGGGGGCGTACGTCGTCCGCGTCGTCACGCCGGGCGGGACCGCCAGCGGGCGGCTGAGCGTGGTGCGATAAACAGAAGCGCCCCGCCTCCAGATCGGAAGCGGGGCGTAAGGCTGGCGGTCCGTCTCACCGAGGACGAGCGTCAATCGGGGGGGACTTACTCGTTGTACGCGTCGATGGCTTGCTGGACCTTCGCGCGGCGCTGGCTGGGGAAGATGAGGCTGGAAAGGCTCGCGATCCCCGCGCCCACGAAGAGCAGCGGGCTCGGCGTGTACTCGCCGCCGCTCTCGGAGTTGAGCGTGAGCAGCGTGCCGACGCCAAACAGGCCGAGGCCGACCGCGGTGCCCCCGTATTGCGCGTAGGTCAGCGTCTGGTGCTGGCTCAGCGCTGCCATGCTCTCCTCGTTGTCCGCTAGCGCGGTCCGGAGGTTGCCCGCAGAGGCGCGCTCCACCGGGCCGCCATCCAGCCGGAAGTATCCGATCTGCTCCGTGGAGACGCCGCCTCCGGTCATGTGCATGCCGCCGCCGGGCGCGCCGGTCGGCACCATCGCGCCGGCGTGGTGGGTCGTCTCGTAACGGGCGTAGAAGTCCACGCGGTCCCCCTCGCTCACGAGCGACGCCAGTTGACGGCCGTCCACGACGGCGTAGAGGACGCCGTCGTCTCGGAACTCGGTGAGGTCCTCGATCTCGACGCGCTGGCTGTCCACGCGCACGTAGGCGCGTTTGAGGAGGGGAGACCGGAGTTCGACCGCGCCGCGGAGCGTGTCGCCTGCAGCGAGGAGGGCGTACTCGCCGGTCTGCGCCGACGCGGAGCCGACCATCGAGAAGAGAACGAAAAGGAGAGCAGTCGCTCGCATACCGTAGGGGAAAGATGAGGCGGAAGCTACCGCTGGAATGATGGGGTCAGTTTGTGCCGCGAGACGTTCGTCCCATCTGACTGCAGAACAGGAACGTGCGTCGCCGGAAGCGGGGCGCGGGCTGGCGGTCGGTCTCGCCGGGGGCGAGCGCCAGTCGGGCGGGGGTTAGTCGTCCAGCGAGGCCTGGACCTCCTGGAACAGCTCGGGGTCCACGATGATGCGGCCGTCGTGCTCGGAGACGATGATCCGGTCGCGCTGGCGGATCTCCACCTGGCGCTGCGGCGGGACCATGTAGCCAGCGGCGGCGCCGCGCTCGATGGGGACGACGGCGCGGCCGTCGCGCATGCGGCCGCGGAGGCGCTCGTAGGCGCGGAGGTAGCGGTCCTCGATGGCTTCCGCCGCCTCGGCGCGAGCCTGCTCGTACGCCTTCTGCTCCGCCTCCGTGTCCTTCTCGACGTGCTGGAGCTCCTCGTTCTTCTCCTTGAGGAGGTCGTCGAGCTCCTTCAGGCGGTCGTCCGCCGTCGTGACCATGTCCTCGTTGTCCACGTCGCGGCCCTCCAACTGCTCGATCTCCTCGAACGCGTTCTGGATCCGCTGGCGGTGCGCCTCGATCTCTTTGGTGAGCGCGTCGTACTCGCGGTTGTTGCGGACCTGGAGCTGTTGCTCCTCGTACTTGCGGATGAGGCCCTCGCTCTCGGCGATGTCGAGCTTGAGCTTCTTGCGCTGGACCTCGCCCTCCTTCTTCTCGGAGCCGATCTGGCCGAGCCGGGTTTCGAGACCCGCCTTCTCGTCCTCGAGATCGCGGATCTCATCCGGGAGGTCACCCGATGCGGCTGTCGATGGCCTGGAGCCGGACGAGCGCGCGGAGCTGTTCTTCGATGGAGGAGGTGGTGTCGGTCGCCATCAGGTAGGATCTCGCGAGGTTGAACCCGAAGGGTACCGCCGGAGGCCCCCGTCTGTTTTGCAGAGAGGCGGAATTTATAGGGGGGAGGGGCCAGTGCCGAGCGGGGAATAGGCTCGGCCTCAGCGCGCTTCGGGGGCCGTACCCGTCCACGTCCGCATCGGGGAGGTGCGGTGCTCGGTCCGCGCGACCTCCAGCCCGCCGAACGCGCCCGCCAGCCGGTCGGCGATGAGCTGTTCCGTGATCCACTCCGTCTCGTAGTGGCCGGCGTCGTGGCGGCCGGTCACGTCCATCGGCTCGAAGAAGCGGTGGTAGGTGACGTCGGCGGTCACGTAGGCGTCCGCGCCCGAGGCGAGGGCCGCGCCGAAAAAGCTCATGCCCGAGCCGCCGCAGACCGCCACGCGGTGGATCGTCGCGCCGGGTTCCGCGGCGTAGCGGAGGCTCTCCGCGCCGAGCTGGCGGGCGACGTGCGCGAGGAACGCGTCGAGCGGCATCGGTGCCGCGAGCGAGCCGACGGCGCCGTAGCCGACGGTCCGGTGGGCGTTCTCCACCGCGTACACGTCGTAGGCGACCTCCTCGTAGGGGTGCGCCGCCTGCATCGCGCGGACCACGCGGCCTCAATCCGCACCTCCGGCTCCGCGTGTACCTCGCCGATCGCGCCGACGTGCGGGTCCGTGCCCTCGGTCGCGCGGAAGCGGCCTGTGCCCTCGCCGCTGAACGAGCAGTCCCGGTAGTCGCCGATCTGCCCCGCGCCGGCCTCGGCCATCGACTGGCGGACGGCCTCGGCGTGGCTCTGCGGCACGAAGACGACGAGCTTCTTGAGCATCCCGCGCTCGGGCGCGAGCGTCGTCGCGTTCTCCACGCCCAGCAGCTCCGCCAGCGCGAAGGAGACGCCGCCGCGGAGCGCGTCCAGGTTCGTGTGGATCGCGGCGTACGCGATGCCCTCCTGCGCGAGGCGGAACGCGAGGCCGCTCACGAGGTCGGTCGGCGTCAGCCGCGCGAGGGGCTTGAAGATCAGCGGGTGGTGCGTGACGATCATCTCCACGCCCGTCCGCGCGGCCTCGTCCACGACCTCCGGCGTGAGGTCCAGCGCGACGAGCACGCGGCTCACCTCGCGCTCGGGATCGCCGACCTGCAGCCCGACGCGGTCGAAGTCGGCTTTCTGGGCTTCGGGCGCCCAGCGGTTCAGGGCGGCAACGATGTCTCGAACGGTAGGCACGGCAGAAGGAGAAAGGCGGAAAGGCGAAAGATGACACCCGTACGGGCGCGCCCGGCTGGCGGTCGCGCTCGGCGAGACGGTCCGCCAGCGGGTCAGGCGGCGGGCGGGGCGTCCACGCGGCCGGAGAGGCGGATGCCCTCGGCCTCGTCCACGCGCGTCAGGATCATCGCGCCGATGGCGAAGAGCACGATCACGATGCTCACGCCGACCCGCTGCGAGTTGAACGCGTCGGTCAGGATGCCGAGCATGAGCGGGCCGATAAACGCGGTGGCCTTGCCAGAGAAGGCGAAGAAGCCGTAGAACTCCGTCTCCTTGTCGTCCGGCACGAAGCGCCCGAGGAGCGAACGGCTGGACGCCTGGTTCGGCCCGATCGCCAGCCCGACGAGCAGGCCCGACGCCCAGAAGACGGCCTTGCTCGTCGTGGCGACGGCGAGGACGGAGGCGAGCGTGAGCAGGCCGAGCGAGATGAAGATGACGGTCCGCCCGCCCAGCTTGTCGTCCAGGAAGCCGAACCCGAAGGCCCCGATCCCGGCCATCACGTTGAGCACGATCCCGAACATCAGCACCTCCTCGATCGTGAAGCCGAGCGTGCCCTGTGCGAAGATGCCGCCGAACGCGATGAGCGTCACCAGACCGTCGTTGTAGAACAGCCGCGCCACGAGCAGGCGCACGATCTGGCGGAAGTGCCGGATCTCGCGCGCGGTCTCCTTCAACTCCCCGAACGACTGGCGGAGGAGCGCGCCGAGCCGAGGCTTGTTCTCCGTCTGCACCTCGCGGAGTACGAGGAAGGTGGGGATGGAGAAGAGCGCGAACCACCCGGCCACGAGGAGGTTGGTGGCGCGGACGTGCTCGCCGGTCGCCTTGTCCAGCCCGAACGGGGCCACCTCGGGCTGCACCATCCCGAACAGCGCGATCGCGAGGCAGAGCAGGCCGCCCACGTAGCCGAGCGCCCACCCATAGCCGGAGACGCGCCCGATCTGGCTCTGCGGCGCGATGTCGGGCAGGTAGGCGTTGTAGAACACCTGCCCCATCTCGAACGCGATGTTGGCGAGCACGAACCAGACCAGCGCCTGCATCACCTCGCCCGGCTCCGCGAAGTACAACCCGGCGGTCCCGGCCACGCAGATCACGGTCGTCGCGAGGAGGAACCGCTTGCGCGCGCCGCCACGGTCCGCCAGCGCGCCGAGGAACGGGGAGAGCAACGCGACGACGATCGCGGTGACGGCGACGCCTCGCGACCACAGCACGGTGCCCAACTCCGGGTCCGGCACCCGCGCGCCGGTCGCGTCCGTCCCGAGCGCCATGTAGCCCGTGAAGTACGTCCCATAGATGAACGTGACGACGAGCGTGGTGAACGCGGAGTTGGCGAAGTCGTAGAGCGACCACG
>LWDU01035967.1_pt1 | contig 13753 bp, 8 predicted proteins | sample 727161 | NCBI WGS metagenome assembly LWDU01 (sample SAMN04566230, study PRJNA314399) | hydrothermal vent metagenome | isolation source: deep sea hydrothermal plume seawater | place: Mexico: Gulf of California, Guaymas Basin | collected 2004-07-11 | reverse complement strand
CACAGGCCAACTTGCAGCCAGGAAAGCGCGAGGCGCTACTGGAGAAATGGCAACGCCCGGTGGTGAGTTATCGTAGCGCGGATTCTGAACCGGACGTCCAACAGAGCGACATTGAGGCGGCACGGCAAGCGGAACAAGAAATAGAAACCACCCACCAGTTTCAATGCCCCAACTGTGGCTACACCTATGACGAACGCCATGGCGATGAAAAAGAAGGGTTCCCGGCTGGCACCCGCTGGTTACAGATCCCTGATGACTGGCCCTGCCCGGACTGTGCCGTGCGGGAAAAAATCGATTTCGTCCTCAAGCAACACTGACGGACTCCCTCCGGCAACTCCCCCCCTGTAGCCGGAGGGCTTTTTTTAGGTTCATCGCGGATTAGAGTGAATAACACGCTTCTCGCCATCTGCCCGGTTTATCCCGAATACCCGGCACTTTGCCAAACGCTCGGCGCCGGCTGCCTGAGGTCACGCTTCAGGCTACGCCGAGTACGCAAGGGGGTATTCTAGCGGTCCCCTACCTTTTTACCCCTGCACACGACCAATCTCACCGGTTACGTATTCGCCCCCCAATAGCTTAGGATACGGACACAGTCAGACTTTCCATTGCGCTGATCCATTTCGCTGATTCTTCAAGGAGTCTCCATGAGCGATTCACAATTTGATGTGGTGGTCTTCGGTGCCACCAGTTTCGTTGGCCAGATTCTCTGCCAGTACCTCTTTGACACCTACGGGACCGATGGTGCATTAAAGTGGGCCGCCGCCGGACGCTCCCAGGATAAACTGGAGCAAGTCAAAGCCTCACTGGGCGACGCCGCCACCGCCCTGCCCCTGATCACCGCCAATGCCAACGACGCCGACAGCCTGGATGCCCTTTGCGCCCAGACCCGCGTGGTGGTTTCAACGGTGGGGCCTTACGCGCTGTATGGCGAACCGATGATCAAGGCCTGCGTTAACAGCGGCACGGATTACTGTGATCTCACCGGTGAAGCCCAGTGGATTGCCGACATGCTTGAGCAATACGAAGCTACCGCCAAGAAGAACGGCGCACGCATCGTGCATTGCTGCGGCTTTGACTCCATTCCCTCCGACATGGGTGTCTACTTTCTCCAGCAGCAAGCCCAGGCACGCTTCAACGCGCCAGCCAGCACTGTGCGCATGCGCGTCAAAGTGGCCAAGGGTGGCGTTTCCGGCGGCACCGTCGCCAGCATGATGAATATTGCAGAAGAAGCCGGCAAAGACCCGGCATTGCGCAAGAAGCTCGCCAACCCTTACCTGCTTTGCCCGCCGGATCACGGCTTCAAGAGCCGCCAGACCAGCATTGGCCTTGCCAGTTACGATGACGACTTCAACGCCTGGGTTGGCCCCTTCGTGATGGATGCCATCAACAGCCGTGTTGTCCATCGCTCCAACGCCTTGACCGGCCAGGCCTACACCGACCACTTCACCTATAACGAAGCCATGCTCACCGGTGATGGTATGGGCGGGCGCATGAAAGCACTGGGGATCGGTGCCGGCACCGGCCTGTTCTTTGCCGCTGCGGCGATCAAACCCACCCGCTGGGCGCTGAACAAATTCGTGGTACCCCAGCCCGGAAGCGCAGAAAGCCGGCTTCTACGACATCCGCTTTGTCGGCCACACCGACAATAAGGAAACCCTGAAAGTGAAAGTCACCGGTGATGCCGACCCCGGTTACGGCTCCACCGCCAAGCTGCTGGGCCAGGCGGCGGCCTGTCTGGCACAGGATGTGGTGGAAGACGCCCCCGGCGGCTTCTGGACCACCGCCTCGCTGCTCGGCGAGCCGTTACTGAAACGGCTACAGGAAAACGCCGGCATGACCTTTACTGTGATCGATTAAGCCCTCTCCCGGCCTGTGACCTCGTTCACAGGTCGGGCCAATTTTCAGCGGCAACGGATGCCAGCCTCAACGGCAATCCGTACTCTCCCCGTTTTTCAAACAGGACGGGGTTGCCATGGAAGCGCTTGCCATACTGAAAATTCTGCTGATTCTCTTTCTGCTCGGCTCCACGCTCTACAGCGTCATTGTCTATCAGGGCCGCAAGAAATCCTCACTGAAAAGTCTCACGACCTTCCGCCAGGAAGGCACGCCCCAACGCAACCTGGATCCGACCGAGCTGCGCCTTGTGGATGCGGTCATCGCCGAGGCCGAGAAAAAGACCCTGGGCACACTCACCGGCAATGCGGTTTTTGCCCTCAGCGGCCCTTACCTGCGCCACGGGCTGACCACCAATGGCAATACCGTCTGGCATGACACCATCGGCGGCGTGGAAGTCTTGCTGCCCTATGACGCCGAGTATTTTCTCCGCGAGCACAACGATGCCCTAGTCGTGCTTGCCGAGAAAAAAGCCATCGTCGTTGCACTCAATGATGATTTCACCCTGGCCGGCGGCGAAGAACGCAACCAGCGCCGCGAGCAAAAACAGCAACAATGGGAAAGCGGCGACCATGGTGAGCTGGCTCGTGTGGTTGAGGAAGACGAGCAAACCCGCGAAGACGACCCTGCAGGCACCCTGCGCATTCGCGAACAGCGCGATGAAACCGACGCGGAAATCGAATCCCGGCGCGGGCGCGGCCTTGCCATGCTGCCCGCCTTTCTGTGGGTCCTGGCCTTGGTCTGCCTGGGCATTGCCATCGGAGTCGACAGCTCGCTCATCGGGTCAATCTCTCTGGCCACCGGCCTGCTGTTCGTTGTCATCGCCCTGTTCCGGTTTTTCCGTAAACCATCGCCGGACAAGCCGCAAAAAGTGAATCAGGTCTCCGGGCAGATTTGCCTGACGCCGGTGGCCGTGGATGAACAGAACAACGTACAGATCTCCGTCACGCTCAACGAAAGCATCGGCTTTGTGTTGCCCGAGCACTGGCGCCCCTTCATCGAGTATGAGGACGGCCAGAATCAGGAAATGGCCGTGCGCGTGGATGATTACAGTGTCGTCAGTTACGGCAACCGGATGTCACTGGACGAAGAAGTTCGCCGTTTCCCCCCTGTGTACTGGGGGCGCCACCTGACCCTGGCTCTGGTGGGTGCCATCGCCTTGCTGTTCCCGCTTGCCAGCTTCACCGAACTCTCCCGCGATCTTCTCTTTACCGGCCAGCTGCTCAGCGGCGCACAGGAAACCACCCTGCAAACTCCCGACGCCGTGCTCCAGCAGCCCCCCGCCATCGGCGCACCGGTGAGTATCGAGGGGCGCGGTCAATGCGCGTTGAACACAGACGGTTACCGCCCGACCTTCGACTGCAGACGCATCCACTGGGGCAGCAACGTAGCCCAGTCACAGCACCTGGAAGAGCCGGAGATCATCCGCCAGCTGCGTGACCGGACACTGCTGCAAACCCGCACCGATGGTTACCTCAGTTTGATGGCGACGATGCAAGGCTGGGACACCTACCGCAATGGCAAACCGGTCATGCTCAGGCACCTGCCTGAGCTTATCGACACGCTGGATTCGGCCTGCAGCCAAAGCGGCACCAGCAGCAGTGCCGAGAGCCAGTGCGAGCGCATTCACCGGCACATGCTGTCCCGGCTGATCTTCACACTCGACCACCAGCCGGAAACATGGACCTCACTGAGAAACGCCGTACAAACGCAAGCAGGCAGTGATGACCCGGTAACCGCGATCACCAGCGAAGCCCACATCAAGGCCCTGCGTCAGCGGTTGAATCAGCTGGCCAACGAGCTGGATATGGAACGCGGCGTCAACATTGCCCGGGACATTACCAACAGCCAGCAAGGCGGCGTGCAGATCCGGCTGGTGCAAGGCCCTGTGCCCAGCACCCTGATGCCCGACGACACCACCTCGCCCTATCAGGCCAGCATTGACGCGATGACTGCCATGATCGACAACGCCTCCGGGCAGCCCTTCAAGCTCCGGGGCATGGTGACCGATTATCAGGTTGATGGGGGGAGCGCCGTGCTAAGCCTGGACCTGACCCGTCACCGCGATAATCCGGGCAACGCGGTCCTCAATGTGCTCTGGCTATTACTGGCAGCGGGACTATTGGCCGGTCACGGCCTTATGAGTGTCATCCGCTTCAAGCAAAGCAGACAAAGGAACAGGGCCGTTGCGGCCCTGTACGCCTGAATGCGTTAGGGAGCCTCTGAATAACTCCTTGCGTACTCAGCGTGGCCTGAAGGGTGCAGCTGTTGTGTTTTGTCGCGACCCCTTTCCTAGCGGCAAAGCTCAGCAGATGGGCCCTTCAGGCCTTGCCCTCCGGGTCTTCCAGGCTGGCCCGCACTCGTTGTTGCGCTTTTTCGATGGATGGACATATCTCGATCCCCCTTGAGGGGACACCTTCAAAAACGCGCCTAGATTGCGAACCAGCCTGAAAGACTGAGCATGCAAGGAGCTATTCAGAGGCTCCTTAGTTACCGTTACAGCCCCAGGCCCGAACCATGCAGCGCTGGCCGCCCTGACGCACGCAATATTGCAGCGCGGTGTTCTGGGCCTGGCCACCGCTGGAGGCCGTACCCCTCCCCGATGCCTGGTCCGCCGCATAGGCGGCGCAGCCCCGGGAGAATGTCTGCACCACCCGACAACCATAACCGCATTCGCTCAGCGCCCGAGACTGGGCCTGCTGCATGCTTCCATGGTTATAGCTGAAGCCGTACTGGTCACCCTGATTGCTGTCGATGGCCAAGGCCCCGTTGGCGCTGGCTACGCTGGCGAACAGCATGGCGATAAGTATCGCGAATATTTTACCCATCATTGATCCCTTCCCTGTTCGTTGTTTGGAGCTGAATAATCGATCCCTTACCGGCTCAATTGCACCGCTTTTCCCGGCCCCTCACCATGGAGAAACCGCAACAGTATGGTGGCTTTTTGTTGCCGGGCCGGCACAGCATGACGCCCTTATTGATAGCGAGCGCCAGTACCGGTTTTACGGCCGGAGGGGCACAGGCACTCATAATCAATGGAGTCCAGGGTTCTACGTATCTTGCCGTTACCCAGCGGCTCGCTCTTCATATAACCCAGTAGATAGTTCGGGGATGCCGCTGAGCCCGCCCGAATAGGCGTGGTGCCTTCCGGGCAACGCACTTTGGGGGCATTGTCCGATTCAAAGAGATCCAGCACCTCACTGTACGCCGGGCGGGTAAACGGCCCCGCACAGACCTCATTCGCCGCCGCCACTAGCGGCGCGCTTTGCAACGCCACCAGCAATACCGAAAACCCCATCAACCTTTTCATGTTATGTCCCCTGTTCACACCGGCTCATCCGGCTTATGGAAATAACATAGCGAGGCGCGGTAAGGCCGGCATCCCCCAGATAGGGGATGCCATAACGGCAAATCAACCGCCGTTACTGAAGCTGGAAGTTCTTTACCGGCAAGGGGGCGGGTGCAGTCTCGCCCAGGGCATCGGCCACGGAAATTTCATGAATGCGGCACAGCGCATCCAGGGGCAGGTCATTGGGGGCGCGGCCAAAAGGTGTCTCCAGGTGTTCGGACAGGCGATCGATACCGAAGAAGGTATAGGCCACAGCCGCCGCCAGTATCGGGGTTGCCCAGCCCATGCCACCAATCAACGCAAAGGGCAGCAGGTAGCAATAGACATAGGCGGTGCGATGCACCAGCAAGGTATAGGCGAACGGCAAGGGCGTGGAAGCAATGCGTTCACTGGCCGCCTGGATGCCACTCAGCGCCGCCAGACGTTCATCGAGTATCTTCAGCCCCATGCTGTCCAGCGCCCCCTGCCGATACTGCTCCCCCAGCAAGCCACCAGCCTGTGCCAGAAACGCATCCGCCGGGTTGGCTTTCGCCAGCGCCGCATCCCGCTGTTCCGCTGACACCCAGGCCAACAGTTCCTCGTTGACGGTTTCGCCACGAAGCTGGCCCTTCAACGTCACCGCATGGGCCAGCACCTGCATCAATAATGCGCGCCGGGCAGCGGCGTCCTCGCCCAGCAAGGCACCGCTGGCTCGGGCCAGGCTGCGGATTTCATTGACCATCTGGCCCCATTGTTTGCGCGCCTCCCACCAGCGGTCATAGGCAGCGTTATTGCGAAAACCGAGCAGGATCGACAACACGATGCCGAGCAGGGTCACCGGCATAATCGTCAGGCTGGTCAGATCAATCAGTTGGTAGTGACTGAGCGCGGCCACCACCACAGAAAATAACGCGACAAAGGCAATGTGCGGCAGAATTTCCGGCACCACCGACCCCCGCAGGGCAAATAACAGGGCAATGGCATTGGGGCGCTCTCGAACGATCATGGTCTTTATCCGCAGACAGTCAGCCCTGATGGTAAGCAATCGTGGTGGCGATTGGCAGAAGGGGTTGAAACAAAAAAAGGCCCCTTAGGGCCTTTTTTGTTTTCGCATTGACTGACGCCGCCTACGGCTTCGACTCCGCTGCCGGCGCCGGGGCACCGGCCAGGGCCCGGTAGACATCCACCATGGCCTGAGTGACAGCCGCCTGACTGCGCACCTGGGCATCACGGGTGGTGGTCAACTCCTGTTCCGCTGCCAGCACTTCGAAGTAACCGATAAAGCCTTGCTCATACCGGGTTCTGGCCAGCGCCGCCGCCCGCTGGGCATCGTTTGAAGCCCTCACCAGCCGTTCGGCTCGCTGCCGGGCGCGTTGATAGCGCACCAACCGGGTTTCCGTTTCTTCCAGTGCCACCAGCACCGCCTGCTGATAGTTGGCCAGAGCCTCACGGCTGCTGGCATCTTCCGCTTCGATACGCGCCTTTACCTTGCCATAGTCGAGGAAGGTCCAGTCCACGCCCAACGCCACACGCCGGCTTTCCGCCGGGCCGCTGAACAGGTCACCGCTGTCCGTGGCCACCGACCCCAGCAACCCGCTGAGGGTAAAACGGGGGAACAAGTCCGCCGTTGCTACACCAATGCGGGCCGTGGCGGCGGCCAACCGGCGTTCCGCTGCCGCCACATCCGGCCGGCGTCGCAACACGTCACCGGGGCTGTCTACCGGGATCACCGGCAAACTGCCCGGCAGCCCGGTATTCACCGCAAGAGTGTCAACCAGGGCAGCCGGCGGCTGGCCGGTGAGCACGGCAATACGGTGCATGGCTGCACGAATGTCCGCCTCCAGTGAAGGCAGGGCAGCGCGGGTCCGTTCCAGCTGCGCCCGGGCGCGCACCGAGTCGAACTCCGTGCCGCGACCGGCATTGACCCGGGCGGAGACAATATCCAGGGTCTGGGTCTGAATCGCCACATTCTGCTCGGCCACCTGCAGCCGTTGCTGCAAGCCACGCAGTTCAAAATAGCTGCTGGCCACCTGTCCGGCCAATGCCACCTGCAAGGCACCGAGATCAGCCCCCACCGCCTGCAACTGCGCCGCCTGGGACTCGGTGGCCCGGCGCAAACGGCCAAACATATCCAGCTCCCACTGCGCCGCGATGCCGGCCTGGTACAGTTCTACCCGCTCCGGCCCACCGCCGACCGGAGTGCGCTCCACATCCGCCAGATGCTGCTCGGCACCGCTGGCACGGGCCGTGACGCTGGGCCACTGCTCCCGCTTGGCACCGTACAGCAAGGCCGCGGCCCGATCGTAACGGGCCAACGCCGCCTGCAACGTCTGGTTCGCTGTCAGGGTTTGTTCGATCAATTGCGCCAACAAGGGATCATCAAAGCCCTGCCAGAAGTCCTGCTCGGCCTGGGCAAAATCACCCGCGGCGGTCGAGGAGGTCGCGCTGGCATGTAGCGCCGAAAAGCTGTCCGGTTCCGGGGTCTCCGGCACCTGATAATCCGGCCCGACCGCACACCCGGCCAACAGGGCCAGCCCGCCAATAAGGCCCACTGCATTACGCATGGTTGTCTCCTTGAATCTGTCCATGGGCGCCCCCTTCCAGGGTGCTTTCATGGTGACTGACCGGCGGTTTGCTGCCCGCCAGTTTGCGCAACGCCACATAGAACACCGGCGTCAGGAACAGCCCGAACAGGGTGACGCCGAGCATGCCGAAGAACAGCGCCACACCCAGTGCCTGGCGCACTTCCGCACCGGCACCACTGCCCAGCACCAGCGGCAGCACCGCGGCGGTGAAGGTAATGGATGTCATGATGATCGGGCGCAAGCGCAACCGGCAGGCTTCCAGTGCCGCCTCGACCACACCCTTGCCCTGCATTTCCAGTTCGCGGGCGAACTCCACAATCAGGATGGCGTTCTTGCAGGCCAGCGCGATCAACACCACCAGCCCCACCTGAACAAAGATGTTGTTATCGCCACCGAAGAACCACACGCCCATCAGGGCCGACAGCATGCACATGGGCACAATGAGGATCACCGCCAATGGCAACGTCCAGCTTTCGTACAGGGCGGCCAGCACCAGGAACACCAACAGTATCGAAAGGGGGAAGACCAGCAAGGCCGCGTTGCCCTGGGTCGCCTGCTGATAACTCAGGTCGGTCCACTCGAACGTCATACCGTTAGGCAACACCTCATCGGCAATGCGGTTGAGCACCGCCATGGCCTGGGCAGAGGAAAGCACCTGAGGGTCGGCTTCACCGGCCAGGTCTGCCGCCGGGTAGCCGTTGTAGCGCAGCACCGGATCCGGACCGAAATCTTCGGTGATAGTGACCATGGAACTAATGGGCACCATATCGCCGTGAATATTGCGCGTACGCAACCGGCCAATGTCATCAATGTCTTCCCGGAAAGGCGCATCCGCCTGGGCAATCCCCTGCCAGGTTCGACCGAAGCGGTTGAAGTCATTCACATAGGCCGAGCCCAGATAGGTCTGCAAGGTATCGAACAGCTCGGTCAGCGGCACGCCCTGGGCTTTCGCCTTGAGGCGGTCCACCTCCGCATTCAGCTGCGGTACATTGGCCTGATAACTGCTGATGGGAAAACCCATCCCCGGGGTTTGCGCAATGGCCCCCTGGAATGCATTCACGGCGTTCTGCAACTCACCATAGCCCAGGTTGCCCCGGTCCTCGATAAACAGCTGATACCCTGAACCGTTACCCAGACCGAGAATCGGCGGCGGCATAAAGGAGAACGTAATCCCTTCCTTCAGGCCGGCGATTTTCTGGTTAATCTCGGCATTGATCTCGGCCGCCGAACGGCTGCGCTGATCAAACGGCTCCAACGGGAAAAATGCCACACCGGTATTGGAGGTATTGGTGAACTGCAAGGCATTCAACCCCGGGAACGCTACCGAGTGCGCCACGCCTTCGGTGTTCATGGCGATGTCTGTCACTTTCTGCAGCAAGGCATCGGTGCGCTCCAGCGACGCCCCTTCCGGCAGTTTCACCCCGGCGATCAGGTACATCTTATCCTGTACCGGAATGAATCCCGGCGGCACCACCTTGAACATCAAGCCGGTGCCGGCCAGCAACAACGCATAGATCACAAACACCACACCACGATGATGCAGCGAGCGGGACACGCCACCATGGTACTTGTCCGAGCTGGCGTTGAAGAAACGGTTGAACGGACGGAAAAGCCAGCCAAACAGCGTATCAATGATGCGCGTCAGTCGATCCTTCGGCGCGTCGTGGGGCTTGAGCAACATGGCCGCCAGCGCTGGCGACAGCGTCAACGAGTTGATGGTGGAGATCACCGTGGAGATGGCAATGGTGACCGCGAACTGTCGATAGAACTGGCCGGTAACGCCGGACAGAAACGCCATGGGAATAAACACCGCACACAGCACCAGACCAATTGCCACAATCGGGCCAGACACTTCCCGCATGGCCTGATGCGCTGCCGCCAGTGGCGTCAGCCCCTCTTCAATATTTCGCTCCACGTTCTCCACCACCACAATGGCATCGTCGACGACAATGCCGATGGCCAGGACCAACCCGAAGAGAGTCAGTGTGTTGATGGAATAGCCAAGCAGATAGAGCGCCGCAAATGTCCCTACCACGGAAATCGGCACGGCCAGCAACGGAATAATCGAGGCGCGCCAGGTCTGCAGGAACAGGGTGACCACCAGCACCACCAGCAGCACGGCTTCAATCAGGGTCTTGATCACCGACTTGATGGAATCACTGACGAATACCGTGGTGTCGTACACCGCTTCATACTTCACGCCTTGTGGAAAACGGGTGGCAATCTCATCCATGGCGGTGATCACCTGGTCGCGAATTTCCAGCGCATTGGCGCCCGGCGCCTGGAAAATACCAATCGCTACCGCGTCCTTGCTGTCCAGCTGGGAACGCAAGGTGTAATCCCCCGCGCCGAGCTCCAGCCGCGCCACATCGGACAGACGAACAATCTCGCCCTGCGCACCGCTCTTGAGGACCACATCACCAAATTCTTCCACCGTGCGCAGCCGCCCCTGAGCGTTAATCAGTGTCAGAAAGTCACTGCCCGGCATGGGCTCGGCGCCCAGTTGGCCGGCGGATACCTGCACATTCTGCTCGCGCATGGCGCCCACCACATCGCTGGCAGTCAGACCCCTGGCGGCAATTTTTTCCGGGTCCAGCCAGGCACGCATGGCGTAGTCACCGCCGCCAAAGATTTGCGCATCGCCCACACCACGAATCCGCGCCAGCACGTCCCGCACATGCAGGCGGGCGTAATTACGCAGGTGCAGGGTGTCGTAACGGCCATCCGGGGATGTCAGGTGGACCACCATCAAGAATGTTGGTGACAGTTTCTGCGTGGTCACCCCCTGGCGGCGCACATCTTCCGGCAACCGGGCCAGGGCCTGACTGACCCGGTTCTGCACCCGCACGGTGGCATCATCGGCGTCGATGTCCGGCCGGAACGTCACCGTCATCTGCAGCACCCCATCGGAGCCCGCCACGGATTTCAGGTACATCATCCCTTCAACGCCGTTGATCGCCTCCTCCAGTGGCGTCGCCACGGTTTCCGCAATCACTTTCGGATTGGCCCCCGGATATACGGTGCGCACCACCACTGACGGCGGCACCACTTCCGGATATTCACTCACCGGCAGGTTGGGTATGGAAATCAGCCCCACCGCAAAAATAATGATCGACAACACCGCCGCGAAAATGGGCCTGTCGACAAAGAAACGTGAAAAATTCATGGCAATACTCCTGCGCGGCGGATCAGCGACCCACCGTGACATGTCGTTCCCTTTGAAGTTGCCGGACCGCCTTTCTCGCTAGCGAGCAATCATGGTTATCCGGTTTTGCTGGAGAGCCTCTGCACAGCACCCTGTACGACAGAGGCGATTCCGGTCACGGCTGGGCAGACGCCACCGCGGGTTCAGCCGATTGCTCACTCACGGCAACCTGATGGGGCGCCACGGGCATGCCGTCAAAGAACACCTTCTGCACACCGTTGACGATGACTCTGTCGCCCTGTTTCAGACCATCCAGAATCACCAGCTGGTCGTCCACCGCCCGGCCCGGCGTCACCTGACGGCGCGCAGCCATGTTGTCGTCACCAACCACATACACGAAGCGACGGTCCTGATCGGTAAGCACCGCTTTACGGTTGACCAGCATGGCGTTATCCATGCGCGCCATCGGCAATTGCACGCGGGCGAATTGCCCCGGTTTAAAAGTGCCATTCGGGTTGGCCAGTTCCGCCCGGTATTGCAAGGTGCCGGTGTTGGCGTTCAATCGGTTGTCGATAAAGTTCAGCGTGCCCTGATGCGGAAACCCCGACTCCCCGGCCAAGCCAATGCGCACCCTGGTCGGCTTTCCCGCCACACGAGCCTGCTCGCTTTCCTGCGCGGCTTGCTCGTCCGCCTCGAAATACACGTACATCGGATCCACCGACACCAACGTGGTCAGCAATGTCTGATCCGCACTGGCCAGGTTTCCCCGCGTCACCAGGGCGCGACCCGCCCGGCCACTTACCGGCGCCGTTACCCGGGTGTACTGTAAATCCAGCTCGGCGGTTTCCAGCGCCGCCTTTGCCGCATTGACCAGCGCTCGCGCACTCATCTTTGCCGCGTTGCGCTGGTCATACTCTTCACGGGAAATCGCACGGCTTTCCATCAACGAACGGGCTCGCTCCGCCTGGCTGTTCGCCAGTGCCAGCTCACTCCTCGCCTGTGCCAACTGCGCTTGCGCAGCCTGCTTTCTGGCCTGATACGGGCGAGGATCAATCTGGAAAAGCAGATCGCCAGCTTCCACCAGAGCCCCTTCTTCAAAAGCCACCTTATCGATGTAACCGCTGACCCGGGGCCGTAGCGCCACTGTTTCCGGTGCCACCACACGACCGGTAAAAGACTCCCACAAGGTCACCGGTTCCGGTTGAACCAGGGCCACATCCACATCCGGCGCGGGCATCTGCTGCGAGGCTTCACTACGCGCATCGCAACCGGACAAGAAAACAATCGCCATCAAAATAAACGCCAGGCCCAGGTACACACCCACACCACCGGCCGTTTCACTACTAACACTTTCCATGAATCTGACTCCCGCTATCACCCTTGATGCATTACCGCAGTAATGCGTACCCGATAATCGAATAACCCTGAAACGATTCGACAGCGTGGCAAAATCAATTCACCACCCGATCAGACACTCACCCTGAAAAACCACAACCGAACCGTCATGGCAGAGGACTCTAATTCCTCAAGTTGAATTGAGGTCAATAAAAAAATCCACGCTCCTGACGAACCGCCAACTGCCAGCACGGTTGCCCGGCAAGAAAGCACAGGGCTTTCCTGAATGGAGAGAAACTGTAATGAAAAGGGGCCGATGCGCGATATCGGGTTACTGCCTCAACATTGCCCGATCCTGTTTAAATCCATCTGCGCCGGTGAAAAGCAGGTTTGCCCCCGGCCATATTTCACTTGGATGTCATTACTGTTTCAGGCAAGCAAACCAAGGCAGCAACAGGCGAAAAGGAGAGGGAGAAGAAAAAGAAAACCAATAACTCCTTAATTTAAAAGGGTTAATCTTTGAAACAAGGGAGCCGCTGGCCACCCGCATGGTTCTTCCCCTACAGGTTCGCAACAGTAGGGGATATTGCCTGATCCCACAGGCAGCCGGGTGCAGATTGCCGGTTTCTGCGCAGTCATTGCCCGATTCTGCAGAAAATGGCTCGATACCCCACCGCCCTACCCGGTGCATGCGTATACTGCGGCAAAAGGGAGAAAGGTCATGACCGCCACTTTATCCAATGTTGCCGCCCCTGCTGGCAGCACACTCGAGCAACAGCTGGCGCAGCTTGTCTGCGAACAGATTGCAGAGCCGGGCATGCTCGATTCCGGCATCCCGGGCGTATCGTTGTATCGTGCCGATGACACCAGCAGTTGCGCCTCTACGGTCTACGAGCCTTCACTGATTTTTATTCTGCAAGGCACCAAGACCATTGAACTTGGCGACCGTGAAATTGTGTATGGCCCATCAAGCTACCTGGCCAGCTCCGTCCACCTTCCGGTGCTTGGGCAAATTGTGGATGCCTCCCCAAACCATCCTTACCTGGCGGTAAAAATCGATGTGGATCCGCAGGAGGTCACTGACCTTGTGCTGGAGCTGGGTGACAAGGTTGGCCGCTATGAACCGGGTAATGAATGCCCCGAAGTGGGCTGTGGTCTGTGCATGTCCCACATGGATGAATCCATGCAGGGCGCGCTCTATCGGCTGCTGAACCTGATGACCACCCCGGACGATATTGCCGTGCTCGCCCCACTGACCCGTCGGGAGATTATCTACCGTTCTTTGATTGGCGAGATGGGGCCACGCATGCGCAAGTTCGCTTCTATTGATTCCCAGGCCAACCGGATATCCAGGGTCATCTCCACCCTCAAGGACCGCTATTCCGAACCATTGCGGGTGAAGGATCTGGCAGACTCGGCCAACATGAGTGAGTCCACCCTGTTTCATAGCTTCAAACAGGTTACCCG
>LWDU01041725.1_pt1 | contig 13758 bp, 13 predicted proteins | sample 727161 | NCBI WGS metagenome assembly LWDU01 (sample SAMN04566230, study PRJNA314399) | hydrothermal vent metagenome | isolation source: deep sea hydrothermal plume seawater | place: Mexico: Gulf of California, Guaymas Basin | collected 2004-07-11 | reverse complement strand
CGGTGGTGTTGGGCCGATGACCATTAATACGCTAATACAGCAGTCTGTTATAGCAGCAGAGAAAGCCCTACTAAAGGGCTAGCTTTTTGCTGCTGATTTTGTCGATCATCGCTGAAATTGCATTTTGAGCATAAGGCTGATTTATAGACCAGACCTGCTGTGCCGTTTCTAGATTAACAATTTCGTTGTGCTCGTTAGTACCACCAGCCTGCCGGAGTGTTTGCTTGGTTCGCAGCAGTAGTTCTTTTGGCAGGTCACGAATGTTAGCAGTGAAGTCAAAGGTGGCTTCGAGTAATTGGTCTTGTTTGACACACTTCCATGCAAGTCCTTTCTCAACCGCTTCTTGTCCGGTAATCGACTGAGAAAATAACAGCATTCCTGCAGCTGTGTTCCAGTTAACCAATTGACGTAACATCCAGCTATTGCCGCCGCCAGGGTGCAATCCTAGGCCAAAGAACCGAGGCTCAAACCGAGATTTTTCAGTCACTATACGCACATCACAACCCACCGCCATATTGAAACCTGCCCCAACCGCTGGGCCATTAACGGCAGCAATGGTCGGCAGTTCACATTGCGCGATACTCAAAAAGCCACTATAGATATTTTCGAGCATTAGCTGGTCAGCCGTTATATCGGTAAGCTGACCACCGGCACAAAAGGCTGGACCATTACCTGTCACTACTAGTGCCTTAACATCTTGGTGTTGCTCGGCCTGAGCGACATAATCGACGATCATTTCGCAGACTTCAAAGGTCAGCATATTGCGCTTCTCTGGATTATTAAGAGTTAATAACGCTATGTTGTCTCGAATTTCAAAAAGCACCAGAGGCATGTGTGAATCCTTGTTGTTAGAGTAATCTAAGGATACCATTTACGTAGACCTAATTTGAACCGTGAGATCGTTATCAATGTCGATAAAAACACTCCGTGCGACCCCCCTTAGTGACGAAGAGCTTGTTGCCCACCGTGGCTTTCGGGGGAAATATCCCGAAAATACAGCTCTATCGATTACTCAAGCAATAAAGTCTGGCGCTCTCTTTGTGGAATTGGATGTGCAGTTTAGCCTAGATAAGCTGCCCATTATTTACCATGACACGAATTTAGCCAGAGTTAGTGGGACTGATAAGGACGTATTTAGGTGCACCAGAGAAGAACTACTAAGTTACTCGGCATATGAGCCAGACCGGTTGGGCGACAGATTTATACAGGAGAAAATATCGCCGTTAGAGCACTTAGTGGCCATTTTAGAGCGCAACCTTGAGGTTAAAGCCTTTGTTGAGCTCAAGGACGAATCTATCGACCATTGTGGGCGAGAGGGAATCCTAACATCGGTACAAGACATATTGCACCCAGTTGCTGATCGAGCGGTGATTATGAGTTCTGATTATTCACTGGCTTTGGGCGCTAGAGCGAACGGCTGGCCACTCGTGGGCCTGGTCCTAAAATGTTGGGATGACCTTTACTCTGACGAGGTTAAAGCCATCGAACCAGACTTTATCTACACCGATCACCATATAATCCCCTTGGATTGTGACCTGGCCAGCATAGAGATCTTGGCCGATGCCACCTTAGTTGCCTATGAAGTTGGTAGTCGAGAGTTAGGGCATGTCTTATTGGAGAGAGGTGTCGACATGCTCGAAACCTTTGAAATTGAAGATTTACTGGCGATAGATTGAACTATTGCCTATCTACGCCGCCATTTTGTCCCTTCTCGACTGTCTTCGAGCACCACACCACGGGATAATAAATCTTGGCGAATTTGGTCAGCCTCACTAAAGTTCTTATCCGCCTTAGCCTGTTTCCGTCGGGCGATCATATCGTCAATCTCGGTACTAGATATATCATTAGAACCTCTAGCTTGAGTAAACCACTGTTCGGCGTCCTGCTGCAGTAGACCCATCAGAGACCCAAGTCCCGCAAGCTCCGCGCGTAAATCTTGCTGGTGAGCACCATTAGCGGCTCGCATTTCTTTGGCCATACGATGCAGTTCGCTGATAGCAAGCGGCGTATTGAGGTCATCTAGCAGTGCTCTATACCCCTTACTGTCGGCAACGATGGTCGAGTCTGAATCGTCAATTCCGCGCAGGTAACCGTACAAGGTATCAAGTGAACGCCAGGCGCTATCTAGAAGATCCTTGCTAAAGCTCTGCTCTGAACGATAGTGTGCAGACAAAATGACATAACGTAATACTTCACCAGGGTATTGGTCTAGCAGGTCATTAACCATGCGAAAGTTGCCCAACGATTTGGACATCTTTTCGCCTTCGATATTAATGAAGCCGTTATGCATCCAAACATTGGCCATTGGTTTACCGTCATGGGCACAGCAGCTTTGCGCTATTTCGTTTTCATGATGAGGGAAAATAAGATCTTGGCCGCCGGCGTGGATATCAATAGTATCACCGAGGTGCTTTTCGGTCATCGCAGAGCACTCTAGGTGCCAGCCTGGGCGGCCTTTGCCCCAAGGGCTGTCCCAGCCAGGCTCATGACCAGTCGACGGTTTCCAAAGTACAAAGTCGCCAGCATAACGTTTGTAGTCTGCCACCTCGACCCTCGCTCCAGCAAGCATGTCGTCCAGCGACCGGCCGGATAGCTCACCATAATTCTCCATAGACTGGACCGCGAACAAGACATGTCCATCAGACTCGTAGGCATGCCCATTTTCGATCAAAACACGGGTCATACTAATCATTTCGGGAATATGCTCTGTCGCATATGGGGTGATGGTAGGCTCAAGATTATTAAGTGCCGCCATATCTTCAAAATAGGCCTTTGAATATCGAGCAGAGAGAACCGAAATATCTTGATTAAGATCCGCCGCCGCAGCTATTATTTTATCGTCAATGTCCGTTATGTTGCGCGCATAGACTACCGTAGGGTACTCGTTCTGTAACACACGAAACAGGGTGTCAAAAACAACAGCAGGACGAGCATTACCAATATGCACGCGGTTATAGACGGTTGGACCGCAGACGTACATTGTAATTCGATCCGGGTCGTTCGGTTCAAACCGCGCTTTTTCTCTACTTAGAGTGTTGTACAGCACTAATGAGCTGTTTTTTGCATCAGTCATTCTATGCTTTCCAATTATCGCGTAATCCAATGGTGCAATTAAACACCAAATTGTCTAAATCACCGCTATCACGAGTGAAATACCCCTCTCTCTCAAACTGATAATGCTCTCCAACGTTCGCTTCAGCAAGGCTCGCTTCCACTTTACAGCCACTCATTTTGACCAAAGAATCTGGATTAAGGTAGTCTAGGAAATTCTTATCACCTTCATCTGGGGTTGCCTCGTCAAATAAACGATCGTAAACATTGACATGACAGTCTACGGACGTTTTGCCTGAAACCCAGTGCACAACGCCTCGAGCGCGTATGCCCTCCGGCGCATTTTGCCCAACTGTGTCGGGCACAAGGCTTGCTATTACTTCGATAATTTCGTCAGCCTCATCTTTAATGACTTCGTCAGCGCGAATAATATAGGCACTGCGCAAGCGCACATAATCTCCGATCACGAGCCGTTTGAACTTCTTTCTGGAGAGACTTGTATCTTCACTAAAGTCAGATCGATCAATATAGATCTGACGACTAAAATCCAGACTACGTTGCCCTAGATCTTCTCTATTTGGGTGACAGGGAACGTTGAACTGCTCCTGGCCTTCATAGTTGCTGATTGTAATAAGCAAAGGTCTCAGCACACACATAGCGCGAGCGGCATTACTATTAAGGTCGTCACGAATGAAATGTTCAAACTGGGCCATGTCCACGGTACCGTCGGTTTTGGCAACCGCCAAACTGTCACAAAAGTTTCGAATCGCAGTTGCGCTAACACCACGTCGGCGCAAGCCAGAGATAGTCGGCATACGCGGATCATCCCAACCCTCCACATAATTCTGGTCTACCAACTGTTTGAGCTTGCGCTTACTGGTAACAGTGTAGTTGAGGTTAAGCCGTCCAAACTCATATTGCCTAGGCACGGATGGCAAAGGCAAGTTAGCCGTAAACCAATCATAAAGGGGACGGTTAGCTGCAAACTCTAAGGTACAAATTGAGTGGGTAACCCCTTCTATGGCATCTTCCTGCCCGTGAGCAAAATCATAGGATGGATAAATATTCCATTTATCGCCAGTGCGTTGATGAGCCATTTTCTTTATGCGATACAACACCGGGTCACGCATATTAATATTTGGCGATGCCATATCGATTTTAGCGCGAAGTGTCATTGCGCCCTCGCTGACTAAACCTAAGCGCATCTCTTCGATTAGACTTAGGCTCTCGGCTGCAACTCTCTCTCGAAACGGACTGTCTTTACCCGCCTCGGTCAATGTGCCCCGATACTCACGCATCTGTTCGGCATTGAGTTCACAGACGTAAGCTTTGCTCTCTGTAATTAAGTATTTTGCCCAGGTGTAGAGCTGCTCAAAGTAGTTAGAGGCGTAGCAAGGGCCACTGCCTAGGTCGAACCCAAGCCACTCAACATCTTTAATAATGGCCTGTACAAATTCGTCATCTTCCTTCTCTGGGTTGGTGTCGTCAAACCGAAGATTACAGACGCCGCCATATTGCTCAGCCAGGCCAAAGTTCACACACATTGACTTAGCATGACCAATATGGAGATATCCATTTGGTTCGGGAGGAAAGCGAGTAATGACCTTATCTACCCTGCCGGCGGCGAGATCAGCATTAATGACATGCTGTATAAAATTAATTGGTTTTTCATCGTCAGTCATAGTGTTTGCAAAGATCGGCCTAGGAAGCGTGCAAGTATAGCGGCAGCGCGCTTTTGGATAAACAAAAAGCCAAAAATTGGAGGCTTTTTCTTACTACAAGTGACCACTTTTGGAAATATCAGTAAAGATTAGTTTAAATCAGGCTCGTTACCCCCTAATATAGGGCTATATATACTTTTATTATTGCTAAGGAATATTAATGATTACATTTCGGACCACGATGGGTGACTTTTCTATTGAGCTTGATTTTGATAGAGCACCTGTAACCGCGACTAACTTTTTACAGTACGCACGCGACGATTTCTTCACTGGCACGATTTTTCACCGAGTGATCAACGGTTTTATGGTTCAGGGTGGCGGTATGGATTCTGACATGAATCAAAAAGCTGGCCGAGCGTCGATTGAAAATGAAGCTGACAACGGACTCTCCAACGAGATTGGTACACTTGCTATGGCAAGAACAGGTGACCCGCACTCGGCATCCTCACAGTTTTTTATCAATGTTGCTAATAATGGTTTTTTGAACCACTCAGGTAAAAACAGCCAGGGTTGGGGCTACGCCGTGTTTGGCAAGGTCGTTGATGGAATGGACGTAGTCGATCACATGAAGGCGGTGAAAACAGGCAATTCAGGCGGACACCAAGATGTACCTGTCGATATTATAGAAATCACTGAAACAGTGATTGGCGAAGAGTATGCCGAAAAATAGAGTGGCTACTTAATGTCTGTTCTGATGATTTCAGACCTGCACCTGTCCCCTGAACGCCCGGTCATTGTCCGGGCGTTTTTGGATTTCGTCAAGGAGCGTGCCGCTCATGCCGACGCGCTATATATCCTGGGCGATCTCTTTGAAGCGTGGGTCGGCGACGACGATCCGAGTGCGCTTGCCCATCAAGTAAAAAAAGCCTTATTAGACCTTAGTGATAAGGAAGTGGCGGTTTATATACAGCGCGGCAACCGCGATTTCACTCTCGGCCCTAGGTTCATGCGAGAGAGCGGTGCATCATTACTCGCTGATGAGGAGATTATTGAGTATTACGGGTATAGAGCACTCGTCATGCACGGGGATTCTCTCTGTACTGATGATGTTGACTACCAGCGCTTTCGTCGAAAGTCTCGAAACCCTATTTACCTTTGGTGTTTAGTTCATCTGCCATTAAAGTTGCGGCAGAATATCGCCTCTAATTGGCGCCGCAAGAGTGCAGCGGCTAATAGCAATAAGGCGAGCGAAATTATGGATGTCAACTCCGGGGCCGTAAACAGCGTAATGGATAAGCACGGCGTTGATGTTCTTATCCATGGTCATACTCATCGGCCGCAGAGACATCAGTTAACTAAGGGTGAGCGTATTGTCCTGGGTGACTGGGAGGCTAACGGATGGAACCTCCGAATAGATAGCAGTGGTTTTGAGCTGCAATCCTTTCCTATCGTTTAAATCTAACAAAATACCCCAATTGTATTGAATCTAGCTGGCTATATGCTGTCGTATGAGTATTATTACGACCTCATTTACATCAACTTTAATGGATAGGTAATTATGGAAACTGAAAAGTATCGCTCTAACACTATTCCCGGTGGCATTCAAAGTACGGCTCTTAGTCCTGCGGTTAGCAAAGTGCTCCGCAGTACCTACATGTTGTTGGGAACGACTATCGCCTTTAGCGCGCTTATGGCGGGCCTATCCATGGCTATTAATGCACCCTATTTTGGACTGATGACACTCATACCCTACTTCTTTTGCTTATGGATGACTGAGAAGAATAAAAACAGCTCTAAAGGTCTATTCTGGGTGTTTGCTCTAACGGGTTGGCTGGGCTTCACTCTGGGGCCTATTTTAACTATGTACCTAGCGGTGAAAGGCGCCGAACCCATTATGTTGGCACTTGGCTCAACGGCCTTAGTGTTTTTCGCATCTTCGGCCTATGTATTAACCACGCGTAAGAATTTGAGTTTCATGACCGGGTTTTTGATGGTTGGTATGTTAGTAGCCTTTATTGCCGCAATTGCTAATATGTTTTTGCAAATCCCATTGCTGTCTTTAACGATTAGCGCAGTATTCGCTTTTCTATCCGCTGGTATCATCATGTGGCAGACTAGCGCTATTATTCATGGCGGTGAGCGCAACTATATCTCTGCCACCGTGACGCTCTTTGTAATGATTTACAATCTCTTCCTGAGCCTTCTTAGTATATTTGGTATTATGGGTGATGATTAACCAGCCAGTGTACGTTGTACGCAAAGCCCTGTTTAATAGCAGGGCTTTTTTGATGAGCGGCTAAATATATGTCGGACGACAAGAATTATCTTGCTAAATTGCCTCAGTGGACAGCTGAGTATGCTGTGGTGCTTGGGCTAGAACAAGATGTCCAGGTCGGCCATGACCACCTAAAGGTGTTGTTATTGGCAAGGGATTTCTACAAGGATTATGGTTTTTCCCCTTCAATGAGACCTTTATGTAAGACCGTTGCTGAGAGCTTGGGTGTCAATAAAGGGCGTAGTATCTATCTAAATCAATTATTCCCAGGCAGCCCCGCCAAGATCGTAGCCCAGTTGGCTGGGCTACCTAGACCCAAGAACTGTCTGTAGGTGCTCTATTTATGAAACGTTTGAGTGAATACCCCTGTGCTGCTACACCTAAGGACGCCGCTAAGCTAACCGACGAGCAACAACGTAAGTTGGCGCTCCAGATAGCTGATTGGACAATCGAGCTTAACAGTGGTGTAGCGCAACTGTGCCGTGTTTATCAGGTAGATAACTTTGTTCAGGCAATGGCTTTTGCCAATCAAATCACCTTGATTGCGGAAGATAGTAATCACCACCCGGCCCTCTTAGTGGAATGGGGCCGTATTAGAGTGTCATGGTGGAGTCATAGTAGTGGTGGGCTACACCTAAACGACTTCGTGATGGCCGCGAAAACCGATGAGATCTACAAAACCTTATGACCAACATGTCGACGCCTTCGATTGAATATAGCGACAGCAATTATCAACAGCAACTAGATGCGAAAGTTAGCGGCTTTAGAGACGCGCTTGGGGTTTTGGTTGGCTGTTCTGTTGAGGTCTATCCTTCAGCACCGTTGAATTTCCGTATGCGGGCTGAATTTCGCATTTGGCATGAAGATGGGTCTGCTCATTACGCGATGAATAGTCCTGGTGAAAAGCGGCCATACATCATTGATGACTTTCCCATTGGTGGCACTCTGATTAACAGGCTAATGCCGCTGTTATTGCATGCCATCAATGCTAATCCAGTCTTAAGTAAGAGGCTATTTAGCGCTGAGTTTTTGACCACTACCCGCGGTGAAGCTCTCGTTACCTTGATCTACCACCGACCATTAGATGAAATCTGGGAATCCGAGGCTCGACGCCTACAGATGGCTCTAGACATTGGTATTATTGGGCGTAGTCGTAAACAAAAGGTGGTTTTAACGCAGGACTATGTGACTGAAACGTTGACGGTGCAAGGCAGAGATTATTTGTATCAGCAAGTCGAGTCTGGCTTCACTCAACCCAATGCTAATATTAATGTAAAAATGCTTACATGGGCCAGTGAGTGCTGCAGTGTTATTGGAAAGGATAGCGATCTACTTGAACTGTACTGTGGTAACGGCAACTTTACTGCCGTTCTAGCTCAGCATTATCGGCAGGTGCTGGCCACAGAGGTGTCTAAAGTGTCCGTGGCCTCTGCGCAAACTAATTTTCAGCAGAATGCCGTGAGCAACGTCACTGTGGTGAGACTCTCTAGCGAGGAGATAACCCAGGCGTTAAATGGGGACCGCCCCTTTAGGCGTCTGAAAGAGATTGATTTAGGGAGTTATGGTTTTTCAACTATCTTCGTCGATCCTCCACGCGCTGGATTAGACGATGACACGCTCAAGCTAGTTTCGCAATTTGAGAGTGTACTTTATATATCTTGCAATCCAGATACGCTAATGCCGAATTTGTCTGTGTTGGCAAAAACTCATGAAATAAGAAAAGTGGCGGTTTTTGACCAATTCCCTTGGACCCATCACCTAGAGAGTGCCGTTTTGTTAAAACGGCGTAATTAAGTTAGTCGCAGTCTGGTTAACTGCTCAGCACTGGCTTGGACAAACCCAGTGTACTTGCTTTCAATAGCCGTTCTCTCTTGCGTCAATCGGCTCTTTTCTGTCACATCTAGCGCCTGCCAATCGTCAAGTATAGGTACATGCGAGGTGGCTTCAGCGAGCTGTTGAAACACTGAAAACAAAGTTTCTTCCTCAGGGCTAGCTGCAATCTTTTGACTCAGAAAGCCTATACGCATGGCGGCCTCGGTCTCGGTTAGATTCTTTTGCATCAGCGCTTTGGCAATGATTTGAACCGATTTTCTAGCATCGCTGTCATTGAGGCCAAGCTCCACTTCAAGCTCTTTTTCAGCTTTCTCTTGGCGTGATTTTTGGCGCTTTAACTGCGAACCTAAGTACGAGGCGTAGCCAATTAAGGCCATAGTAACAGTCCCACCAAAGATGAATATGAGTGCCGATGTCATTATGTCTCACTCTCATCGGCAAGACCGCTTGAGTCAGGTAGCTGTGTATTTTGATTGGCGATAGACACCACATTGTCGGGAAGACTTTTCTTGGCCTTAGCGCCTAGCGTCTTCAGCTCTTCAGTACGACGAACAAGATTACCTTTACCACTAACCAACCGCTTGTGTGCGGTATCCCAAGCCTCTTTGCCTTTATCAAGATGCCGGCCAACGTCATCAAGCGCTTCAACATAGCGAACAAATTGATCGTAAAGAGCCCCTGCCTTGTTAGCAATTACCTGAGCGTTTCGGTTCTGATCTGCATAACGCCAAAGATTTTTAATGGTTCTTAACGTAACCATAAGTGTGCTCGGACTGACGAGGATAATACCTCGGTCATAAGCGTCACGCATGATCTCAGGGGCCCGATCTAAGGCCACCATAAACGCTGCCTCGACAGGAATAAAGATTAGTACAAAATCAAGACTATTAACGCCCTCTAAGCTCTCGTAATCCTTAACACTTAGGCCCTTAATATGAGCTCCAAGCGAAGCTAAATGTTGTTTCAAGCACTGCTGTTTGATCTCATCATCGTTAGCGTGGAAATATCGCTCATAATCAACCAGGCTGACCTTCGCATCGATGATGATATCTCTGCCTTCAGGTAGGTGGATAATGACATCAGGATTTCGTCTCTTGCCACCTTCATCCTTTAAGGCAACTTGAGTGTCATACTCCCGGCCCTTTGTAAGGCCAGAGTCTTCAAGGAGTTTCTCAAGGACAAACTCACCCCAGTTACCTTGAGCTTTGTTGTCACCGCGGAGAGCATTGGCAAGACTGACAGCATCAGCTGAAATTTGTAAGGTTTGTTTTTGCAGCTCACTAATCTGACCGACAAGTTTATTACGATCTGCATTTTCCTTGTCATATACGGTCTCAACTTGTTTCCGAAAGTCCCCAATGTCCCTTCGTAGCGGACTAAGAGATACCTCAAGTGCTTCTTTGCTTTGCGCGGAAAACTTGGCCTGTTTGTCCTCAAATATCCGGTTTGCTAAGTTTTCAAATTCTTGGCTGAGACTTTGCTTGGCATCCTGTAAAAGCTTCAATTGCGCTTCATACTGAGATTGCTGATTTGAGAGTCTCTCTTCAAGAACCCTGTTGGTTGACACTAATTCTGCATTATCAATACCGTCATCTGCGCTCTCCTTCGAACGTGCAAAAAACACGCCCAAGACCAGGCCGACGATAAGGCCAATCAAGGTAGCAAAAACTAAACTGAGACTAATAGTAAATTCCATAACTTTATTGTAACAGTCTACTGTCAATTACATCATTGTTTTGCGATTATAGAGTCCTATTTTTTTATAAAGTAACCGACCCAGCAACTATGTTAGCTCCTTTAATTAATATCAGTCTATTTAGTCAATTTATAGAGGCTGATCGACTTATTCTCACACCTAATCATCGGCTAGCGGCGAAGATCACGGATGCGTGGGCAATCGCTAATCTCGATGAGCGAAGGGTTTGGCAGGCACCACGGGTCTTCTCGATTGATCACTGGTTGCGTTTTTGTTGGGATGAGCTTCAAGACCAAAGTCATAGTCTAGTATGCGGGCTAGGCGTTGTTGGACCGCAGCAAAGCCGCTACTACTGGGAGCGAGCAATTAAACTCAATCATCCGGAGCTTAGTGCCAAGTACGCCAAGCTTGCTGGCGATACGTACAGCAGACTCCAACAATGGAACCTAAAACTTGCTGATGTACCAAGCGATTCTCCTGCAGCAGATTACTTTAAACTATGGGCCCAAAGCTTTGACGGATTACTTAGGAGAAATAATTTGGTTACCACCGCGCAAAGCTGGCGCAGTATAGCCTCTGGTTTTGAATCTGGCGCTTTGGCCGTTGAAGATGAAATTGTTTTGTACGGCTTTCAATCAATTCCTCCTATACAGACCAATATTATTGTTGGGGCGTCGCGTCAGTGCACCACAGTTAAGACCCCTAATCGAGAGGCTCAGACCTCAGTATTGAAAGTATCGAGCCCTGCTGAAGAAGTCAGGCTTGCGGCACAATGGGCGGCGCAACAGCTTAAAATAAATAAGAATGAAAGAATTGGCATTATTATTCCTGATCTTAAAGACAATTTAGCGACAGTTGCTCGGGTGGTGGGCGAAGCTTTTCAGACGGAACAGATTAACCCGGTAGTGAACATTTCTGCAGGAATCTCCCTCTCTACGACAGCGATGGCGAGTCAGGCGTTAGACTTAATCGGGATGTTACGACAGCAGTATCCACTTGATGTGTGGATAAGCATGCTTTACAGCCCACTTTCATTATTTGATAGGCTTCCCATCTCATTTCGAGTTGATGCTGAAATCAAGCTGCGGGAGGCTGGTCAGTTTACCTACGACTTACGAGACTTTCTCAATGTAGTGATGCCTAATTCGTCAGAAGACAATAGTGAGCATACCGATCTTATACTACGACCATTGATCATGGCACGGGACTCACGCGTGTTTGCGGAAGCCACTAAGCAAGACTTTTCGAGTTGGGCCCAGGTTTTCAAATCTGTTTTAAATGATCTTGGCTGGCCAGGTTACAGAACTTTAGATAGCGTGGAATATCAGCAGAGAGAGCATTGGGACCGATTGCTGGAATCATTTAGTGAGCTTGATAATTTGTCAATTCAGGTGGGCTTTAACAGCGCCTTACAACAATTAAGGCAACTTGCTCATGATTCAGTATTCCATCCGCAGACCGCAGATGCACCACTGCAGATCCTTGGTCTATTGGAAGGCGATGGACTGCGATTTGATCAGCTCTGGATCACTGGCATGCATAGCCAAAACTTCCCTGCCTCAGTGTCCATAAGTCCACTTCTTCCGGCGAGTTTCCAGCGTCTTCACGAAATGCCCCATAGTCTGCCAGAGCGAGAGTTGGAAATAGCTCAATCTCTTTTGCAGGGATTTAAAAACAACGCAGGTCGACTGTTGCTAAGTTATCCGGAATTTAAAAGTGAAGAGCAGCTGGACCCGAGCCCGCTTCTGAGACTTGCCCCCCCAATAAATAGCCAAGCGGTTCTTGGCGATGTTGAGCAATATCCGCATTGGCTACGTCAGGCACATCAGTACGAGGTGTTTAAAGACAGTGCGGCGCCTTATGACCGCCACAAGGAGACCATAAGAACTGGAAGTACGCTCTTGAAAAACCAGTCACTCTGTCCTTTTAACGCCTTTGCCGTACATCGATTAAAGGCTGAGCCTCTGGAGGAGCCAAGTCAGGGGCTCTCTGCTAGGGATCGGGGGTCTTTGTTACATGATGTTCTGTATCGCCTTTGGCGCCAGTGGGACAGTTCTGCTGCTCTTAACGAATTGACGGCCACCGCACTCCTTGAGGCCTTGGCCGAAACCATCAGTGACACCTTGAATGAATTAGTACCTCGCTACCCCATTCTTGCGGGCAACCGTTATCGAGGAATTGAACAAAAGAGGCTTGAAAAACTATTGTCTGCTTGGCTAGAGCTAGAAAAACAACGCCCGTCCTTTTCGGTTATCGACCTGGAGTGCAACAGACGCATCCACTTTGGAGACCTAGAAATATCACTAAAGCTAGACCGTATTGACTCGGTGAATGGAGACTTAGTGGTTATTGACTATAAATCAGGGGAAGTAACAGCATCACACTGGGATGGTGATAGGCCCAAGGACCCACAACTACCTCTTTATGTATTAGCTAGTGAGCCTCAGGCCAAGGGCTGTGCCTTCGCTCAAGTTAAAGCAGGCAAGATCAAATTTACGGGCATCAGTGCTAGCGATTTGATCGCCGATGTAAAGCCACTGGAGACATGGGATAGCCAAGTGGTCCAGTGGGAACATGCCATTGGGGCCTTGGCGGAGGAATTCACCAGTGGCGTCACGCAGGTGGAAGTATTCGATTCAGGAAGCTTTCAGTTTCAAAGTTACCTATTACCGTTAAATCGCTGGCATGAAGAATCGGATATCAACACTGAATTGTTAAACAAGAGTACCCAATGAGCCGAGTTACTGACCAAGCCCAGCGTAGCCAGGCTCTTGACACTGAGAGAAGTTTTATAGTTTCTGCCCCTGCCGGATCGGGCAAGACGGGTCCTGCGGTTATTGTGCACTGTCGACAACCCAGAAGAGATTCTGAGCATCACCTTCACTCGCAAAGCCGCCGCAGAAATGGCTAATAGGGTTCATAGCGCTCTTCAGCTTGCCGCTTACCAGCCACGACCCGATGATGAGTATCAAGCCGAGACCTGGGATCTGGCCAGGCTAGCGGTTGCCAGAGACGAGGCACTTGGCTGGAATCTATTGGCCCTGCCAGGCCGTCTCCGGATTCAGACTATTGACGGATTTTGTCGCTATATCGCTAGTCAGTTCGTATTAGAAACGGATTTAGGTGATCTATCCGAGCCCAGTGAGCAGCCACAAGTTCACTATGCTGCCGCCGCCCGATCACTATTGGAAAAGCTAGAGGGAGACGACACTACCGCACAGTGCTTAGAAGTCCTCCTTGCT
>LWDU01000841.1_pt1 | contig 13766 bp, 20 predicted proteins | sample 727161 | NCBI WGS metagenome assembly LWDU01 (sample SAMN04566230, study PRJNA314399) | hydrothermal vent metagenome | isolation source: deep sea hydrothermal plume seawater | place: Mexico: Gulf of California, Guaymas Basin | collected 2004-07-11 | reverse complement strand
TAGTCCAATCACGGTTAACCGCTTTACTAGACTGTACAAGCAAGTAGTATGCTTCAGGATTAAGTACCAGAGTACGCTCACCCGTAGCATCATTGTTATCGAAGATAGTTTGAGTATCAAACATTGCTTCTACTAACTTGTCAGGGAAAGCCGCTTTCAACGCAGTCGAATTAGTTAAGCCTAATACATTCTTTACGTTAGCTGAAGGCTGACCCGTCTTATTCGTAGCAGTAGTACAATTTATTAACTGGTCAATCACAGCACTGTCTACTTTATTAGACAATACATTACCAATCTCGGTAGAGTACTGACCACGTACTTCATAGTGAGACATTGCTTCTTCCAAGTCATCTACGAATACGGAAGCGTATCTACGAGCTTTGACTGTAATGACCTGTTCCGCTTGAGCGACAGTGCTTACTGCAATGTCATTTCCCGGAATATGTACTTTAGTAGCATAGTTTACGTTTGGAGCAGTACCAGTGTCTTCTATTCTCCCGATCACTGGGAACTGTGCTGATTTACCAGAGTTGATAGTTCTGGTAGTCACTAGCGGCATAAATACGTTCTTCTTTGCGAACGCTGTTAAGACTTCGCCACTAAATACTTTTAGCGCAATGTCTGTACCTGCACTGATTACGCCTGTGGTAGCGTGTGCCGCAAAACTTGCCGAGCCTGCGGGGTTACTTGGATCATATGCCATGTTGTTTATTTCCTATGTATAAATATTAAATGTATCTCCTTTACGTGTACGTTAGTTTAAACGGTGTCCTACTACTTTAGACCTCAGTCCAAGGAATAGGGCATTTATACATACTTATACTTGCTTAGAAGTTTGACTTAGCTAGTTTAGCCTGTACTTTCGCTCTATATGTAGAGTCTGTTTTGTACTCATGGCTTCCCATAGCTTTTATCATTTCACTCTTGGTTTCAAATCCACCAGAGCTAGTTGACTGACCAGAGATACGATTACCTCCGATCAGGTTAGGATTAGCTGTCCTGAACCTACTGTATAACCCTTGTACAGCAAACTTAGCTGAGTCTTCATTAGTCAAAGCATTATTAAAAGCTGTCTGCTCTGATGTGCTTAAGTTATTACTAGCCCAATCTACCATAGAACTATACTCCTGCTCACCGCCTACTTCAGCTTGAACACGATCAGCAAACCCAGTATTCATGGACTCTTGTCCTTGTATATATCGGTCTACTGCTTCTCTTGGTATACCTGCTTGCTCTAACTTCTTAAATGAATCATCACTAAGTTGACCATTATTGTCATACTCAGATTCAAGACTAGAGAAATCTAATCCTGCTTCCTTCACTGCTTCTTCAGCTTCATCAGTACTAGGTGATTCAGTATCTTCCTCAGAAGGTGTATCACGTTGTCCTAACTTAGTTTCTAATTCAGTATAGGCTTTTTCTAGGTCTTCTACTGACTTATACTTTCCTGCTAACTTGCGCTCTTCCTCTTCAGGAGGTGCATTCTCAGCGTTCTCAGCATCAGTCCGTAGACTTTCGTTTACTTGTTGTTCCTTTGCGTCTGCCACGTTTACCATCGCTTGTTCGTGTTCGCTTAGGTTTGGTGCTTGTGTCGCTTGTGCTTCGTTTATCTGTAGGTCTGCCATCTAGTGTCTCCTCATCTTGTACATATACGGTATATCTAATCTCCCCCATAGGGCTACCTACTTAAAGTTGTATTGGTATTGCATGAATACCGTTTCACCTACAGCATCTCTTGCTCTAAATGTATCCCAAGGAGAAGATAGGTTAGTTTGATCCCATGCTACTCTTACTTCATGTGATTTACTTCCTACATAAGCAGTAGTATACAACCTCATTTGGTTCGTAGGAGTACTCATAAAGTTACCTACATTATCTGCATCATGTGTCCACCGAATACCTGCATCTTTCATCTTAAGTGCGAATGATTCACTTGCTTGACTTGGAACAGCAAGTAGTAGTAAAGGTAGTAGTAGTAGTAATCTTTTCATTGTATTGTCTCTTGTTTATTTAGTTTAACCGCCCATCATTGCTTGAGCACCGCCTACACCTGCCTCTTGTCCTGCTGACTGTGCCATAGCGTCTGCTCCAACCTGTCCTGATTGTGCCATTGCCTGTTGCTGTTGCTCTTGTGCACGTTGTTCAGGGTCTTTAATGATACCTGTAACATCTACACCTAAACTAGTAGCAACACGATCAATAACAGCATCCACATTAGTAGCTTGAGCAAATATCTCAGCACCTAGTAGTTGTTGCAAAGTCTGTGCAAACATAACCAACTTGTTGTAGTCGTGTCCTCTGCCTAGTGCTTCTAGTCCAGTAACAATAACTGGTTCTACAAGTCCTTCAGGTAGCTGTACTTTACTGTCTTTAAGTATGATCTTAACTAGTGGTAGCTGAAGCTCTTGACTTAAGATACTGTAAATACCGCCTAGTGCATCCTCTAATTCACCTGCTACTAACCTAATCTCTTCTGCTGTTACACGCTCTGCGTTTCTACGTGCTCCTTCAGTAAGTAAGAAAGCCGCGGCTAGACGTTGCTGTATCTGCTCTGCAAGTTGGAAAGGTATCTGCATATCAGAACCTTTATTTACTTGTAAAGTAGTAACATCATTAGCCCTTCCCTGAACAAAGTCACCTGACTTAGCTTTAGCTAAATCCTTAGCTCTAGTAGTAGCGGTAGGATCAACCATAAAGACGATCTTACTACTTGCACTTGCTCCTTCAACCATTGCTTGGCTTAAGGCTTCAAGGCTTCGTAAGTCACCTAAGTATTGTTCTACTAAACCTCTACCATAGTTTTCACCATTGATAGCTGTCCATCGTAGAGCAAGGAAAGGTATATCTTCTGCCTTAACCACGCCTTCTGAGCTTGGTACAGGTTCTTCGTTAACTTCTTGGTATAGATGATACTTGCCATCTTCCATGATCTTACAACAAGTGTATAGATCGTTCTCTTCTTCAGTAAGATCAAGCTCAAGTACGTCAGTAGGATGTACTGATTCCTTAATAATGATTTCAATTACTTTACCTAGAGCGTTACGTTTTACGACATATTCTTCTAGGTTGTAGACTCTGAGTGTGCCTTCTTCCAGACGTAGCAAAGCATTACCAGTACCTATCAGTAGCTTTAAGGCTTCAAATAAAGGAACACGGTATGCTTTCTTTTCGATGTATGTGTAAAGCTCACGCTCAAATACTTCTAACGTCTTGTCTAATTCTGCTCGTTGAACTTCATCTAGTGGTGCTGTCTCTTCCTTGTTAGGTATAAGCCTAAAGAAAGGAGCATTGGGAGGGAGTAAAGTAAGTAGTAACTTACTTGCTAGGTGGTTAATAGCCCTACTTCCCAAGGACTGATAAGGAGTAGATAATGTATCTTGCTCCTTGTGTCCCTGTTTAGTAAGTAAGGAAGGAATAGTAAGCTCTGCACAGGCTCGACCTCTGTCAAGCACTGTAGTCTTACTGGTTTCTAACTTAGACCACCTAGACTTTAGAGACGTTGTTTCTTCCTGCTCTATTGCCATTTTATGTTGAACCTCTTATCTAGGGGTTAATACCCTGTATTTACACCCATTTTTGCACCTGCTTTTTTAGGTGTTATCTTTAGCTTCTTAGTTTTAGTAGTAGGTTTAGCTGTTGCCTTGACTTCTCTAGGTTTAAACTCTATACCTTCTGCCATGTCTGTTTTAGTAGGAGCAGGTGCTTGAGTTTTAATTAATGCAGGTGTTCCACCCATCAGTAGTCCCCTGTCTGAGTCCCTACACCTGATCCTGTAGGTTTTTTAATCCGTAGGTTCTTTGGTTTAGTAGGGGAGTGTTTCACTTTTTCAGTAGGCTTCTCATACGTTGTGGGTGCGCTCTGAACTGGTAGGTTATTTTTAAAATCCATAGGATTCTCCAGTGCTCTTTTGGGATCTGCGAATTGTACACCTCCCATATCTAAGTACCCCTATTTACGCCCGCTTTCGTCCCACCTGATACAGGAACTTGTAAGCGTTTCTTGCCTAGTTTAATAGCCTTTAACTTCTTCTCTTTGTCACTTGACTCATCTGCTGTAGGCTCAAAGATAGCGTTTTCCACAGGTTGTGCAGGGGCAGGGGCAGGTGGTGTTGGTGGTGGTGCAGGAACAGGGGGTGATCCACCCATATTATTCTCCTTTCTCTTGTAAGTGTTTAAATAACCGTATTAACTCAATGACTCCTGCTTTCTTACCCATTTCATAAGGACTTATAATACCTAAGTCGTTAATAGGGAAGTTGTCAGGATACATCTTGTCTAGTTGTGTAATTAAATCAACGGTTTGTGATGGTAATTTATCCATTATATTAGTGTCCTTTATTTATTTCCTTTGATTTTAGGGAATGTTAGTGTGCTGAAGTCTCCTTTGACCCCTCCTTTACTGTACTCTGTGCTACGTGCTTCAAAGAAGTTGGTGTGTACTACACTGCCTAGTAGCTCATCAATCCAAGGTAGTGGGTTAGACTCAACCTTCCAGTTAGCCTTAAGACCTAGTTGCATAAGCCTACGATCTGCTATGTAGCGTATGTACTGCTTCATCTCTTCAGGTGTTAGACCTTCAATTCCACCGAGTTCAAACGCTAAGTCAATAAATTGATCTTCTAGCTCTACCATACTTCTAGCTATCTCGTATAACTCTAGCTTAAAGTCATCTGTCCATATATGAGGGTTCTCTGCTATTAGTGTACGGAACACCTGAGTCATCCCTTCTATGTGCTTAGTCTCGTCCTTGATAGACCATTCTACTACTACTCCCATGTTCTTCATCTTACCAAAGCGTTGAAAGTTAAGTAGCATAGCAAATGAACTGAACAACTGAAGTCCCTCGGTAAACCCTGAGTACACAGCTAGTGTTTTAGCTACATCTTTAGGACTCCACACATTAGGATTGAACCTTTTAATGTAATCATGCTTATTAGCCATGACAGGGTAGTCTTTAAACTCACTATAGATGTCCTCACTAAACCCTAGTGTGTCAGTAAGTAAGGAGTAAGCATCAATGTGGGTAGCTTCACGGTTAGCGAAAGACCCCATCATCATTCTCAACTCAGGACTAGGGAACAAAGGTATTAACTTATCGTAGTATCCACTAGCCACATCTACATCTGCTTGTGTAAACAGCAGTAGTATATTTCTTATTAAATGTTTCTCTTCTGTACTTAGCTTAGTTTGCCAATCTTTGACATCTTCATGCAAAGGTATCTCTTCACTCGTCCAGTGCATCTTCTCATGTTCTTTAAAGTTCTCATAAGCCCACTCATATTTAAAAGGTCTGTACGCATCTCTCTGTTTGAATATATTACTTGTCTCCATCTCTCCCCCTCTTTAGAATAACATAATGCCTGTTACTGCCCCACACATAAAGATGCACAACCACACCCAAACCTCATCTGCTGTAGGTAAGTGACTAGACCTGTTCACCCCATATATGAAATCTTCTTTACTGTTCATTCATCCTCCTTATTTATTACAGGGAATCTCACATTGTCCTTTTCTGTCCACATGTATTTTTCATCATACCCATACTTCTTAAAATCCTCATACTTTATACATGCCATTGTTGTCCCATTTAACTGAGGGATACACATCTTACCGTTTTCAGGTCTCACTTCTTCCTTCTTAGTCTTAAAGATGTTGTCATAGTTGTCTCTATACTTGTCACTAGTCTTGCTTACTAGTCGATCCCCTGTTATATCATTCCTACTTGCCATCAATCCTCCTTATTAACTAAGGCTTTCCATGACTCAGGAAACAGAGGAGCTATTAGTCTACCACATTCTTTAGCTATAAAGCTAGTTTCTTTTTGACTAGTTTCGTGGGTTCTCTGTACATAGAATCTAGCAAAAGCCGCTAGTGATCCTGTCCAGTACCATTCAGTGTTCATACTTTGTGGTAACACCATTCGAGCCTGTTCAGCACACACTCCTTCAGCAATCATAAATTCATACATGTCTATGCAATCATCCATTAAGTCTTTATACTCTTGTGGTAATCCTACTATGGAAACTTCTTCTTCAGAGCTTCCTTGTTTAATATTGTCTGCTACCTTTCTCCATCTAGTAGGAGTATGACAAGTAGGAGTAGAGTTTACATAACGTCTGCTTATCTCATTTTCAGTAAAGCCTACTTTATGTTTGTAGCACTGTACTCTTACAAATACAGGTGCTTCTACTCTAACAGTTATCTGAGGATGTGCAAAGGGAGTCCAGTGTTTATGTTTAGCTAAGTATCTAATTAAATTAACATCTTTATCTTGGAGCGTCCATTCTAAGCTGTTCTCTCCTTCACTCATGTATGCGCTCTCTTTATTCATACTTACTCTAGCGGCATTAACTACAGTAAGATCATCACCCATCCAATCTATTAAATCTACTTTCATACTAATCTCCTTTTTTAATTAACCCTCACATGCTAGGCAGTCTGTGCTTTCTGTTTCTATAACATTCCTTGTAATTTGCTTACTTACATTCTCTGCCCTACTTGTAGCTTCTGTCCTGAGATAGTACAAACTCTTCAGTTCAGTCATAGCTTTCCAATGTACTTTGTGTAAGTAGTACCACTCTACTTCAGGAGGAAAGAACAGGTTGACACTCTGACTCTGACATACATGAGGCTGACGATCTACTGCGTCAATAGCTGTTTTAAATACATCCTTCTCCCACTCAGGTAAGTAATCTAGGTGCTGTACACTTCCGTTGTTACTAAGGATAGAAGTCCAACACTCTTCTACTTCATCAGGGTAGTACTTTTCTAGTACTTCTTGTAGATATTTATTTCTAACTACAAACGACCCACTCGCAGTCTTCTGTAGAAAAGCATTAGCTTTCCAAGGCTCGATGCTAGGACTTGTATTAAGAATAATACTGGAACTAGCGTTAGGAGCAATAGCAAGTAAATGGACGTTCCTACGCTCTGTGTCTGAAGTGTCTTTAATGTCATTAGGTACTCCTCTCTCTGCTCCTAGTCTTTCACTTGCTCTCTCCGCATGATACTTAATCTTACTAAATATCGCCCTGTTCTTACTTACTGCTAAAGCTGACTCAAAAGGTATGCCTTTCTGTTGTAAAAAAGCATGGAAGCCCATTGCTCCTATCCCTATACTTCGCTCCTGTATAGCTGAATAGATAGCCTTTCCATAGTCTTTAATAGGAGCAGTATCTATAAAGTATTGTAACACATTGTCTAAGAACTTTACAAGGTCTGATACTATATAAGTATCTTCCCATTCATCATACTTCTCTAGGTTCAACGAACTTAAACAACATACTGCTGTTCGTTCCTTACTAGTAGGAAGCATTATCTCAGCACATAAATTACTACCATGTACCTTAAGCCCTTTGTCCTTGTGCGCTTGGGGCTGTAGCTCATGTACTACATCCTCATTCATGATGTAAGGCTCACCTGTCTGGTGTCTAGTAGTTAATAAATTTTTATATAATTCTCTAGCCTTACACTTACCTGTGACCTTACCTGTTTCAGGAGCTACAAAGTACCAATCAGCATCGTGCCTTACAGCATCTAAAAACTCCTGATTAATAACAACACCATGATGTATGTTTAAGGCTTTCCTGTTACTATCTCCCCCCGTAGGCTTCCGAATACTTAAGAACTCTTGTGCATCGGGATGTGTTATGTGTAGGTAAGCCGCGTATGCTCCTCGCCTAGTGCTCCCTTGATGATAAGCTAGTACGTCAGCGTCCTGTGTCTTTAGGAAGGGGATAATCCCGGGACTCTTATCCGTATGCCCTCTTACGGTTGACCAGTGAGACCCTACACCCCCTCCTGCTACAGATAGTAACCTACTCTCAATCGTATGATTATTAAGTCCATCTATAGAATCTTCTACGTGAGTTAAGAAACAACTAATAGGAAGTCCTTTAGTATTCTTACTAGAGTTGGCTAAGATAGGAGTACTAAAACTAAACCACCCTTTACTGGCATAGTCATAGATACGTTGTGCCATTTCCTCATCACTACTAAAAGCCTCTGCTGTTCTAGCAAACGCATCTTGAGGACTCTCCCCTTCTTTTAAATACCTGTCCTTTAAAGTAGCCATGCTGAAAGGACTTATCAGGCTATCTCTGCCGTAGTCAATTTTAATCATAGGGTCTCCACAGTTTAATATTACAATCTCCATCCCATTCATCAGGAGTAAGCATCCTTGCTACCCTCGCTTGCTGTAAGGCATCTTCTTCTTTAAGTCCCCTACTTATATAAGTATCCTTAACGCGTTCCCACATACTTCTCTTATCTTCTTTGTCGTTAAGGATCAAAGCAGACCTTTTAGTTCCTATACTAGGACATCCTTTATAACCATCACTTGTATCCCCTGTCAAGGTTTGGTCATAAAACTTAAACTCTGCTTCTCGTTCGGTTATACTATACTTACGTTCTGTGTTGTAATTATAATGCTTTCCATCAGCTTGGTCAAGGTCTTTATCAATATGACACAGCACCCATTTTCTAGGCTCATCAAGCATACGCCACACACAATAATCATCAGCCTCTACATAACAAGGAACGTGTGTGTTGTACTGCTCATACAACCATTTCTTTAAAGGCATTATTAACTCTAAAGGATGAGCACTAGGCTTCCTATTATGTTTATATGTACTTAATACATCATACCTAAAGTTCTTAGCAGGACTTAGAACTAGAAGTGGTCTTCCTTTAGCACCACTATTCCTAATGATGGTTTGTATGTGCCTCTCTACTCCATCCTTAGCATCTCTAAGGCTAGTAAACACTGAAGCTATACCCTCTTCCCACTCAACCACATCTTGATTAATAGAAGCATATTTATACATGATAGAATCTGCATCTATTAACGCTCTCATGCGTGGATTCCTAGAGCATACTTTAAGTCATGTGGTATTACCTTACCCCTTAGTATTTTTATATCATCGTCTTTAATAATAATAGTAGTAGGTAATGATTTAATACCATAAGTTAATGCCATCTCAGTACCATCTTCTGAATCAATATTAACTTCTTTTACATCCCACTCATCTTGGTCTAGCTCGTCTACCACTGTGTCCCACACCTTTTGATAGGTAACACAAGCTGTGCACCACTTAGCTCCAAACTTAATAACCGTTCTACTCATTGATGTCTCCTTCATTAGTCTTCAAGATCAGCAGATATTGCTGACATCCTACTGCTTGCCATACCTTCCATCACAATCTCAACAGGTATAACATATCCATGCTTATTTAGGTACTCCATATACATAGCTATGTTAACCTCCCACTCTGAAGGGAGGAGTTTTAAAGACTGAGCTTCAACAATCCATTCATCATAGTGCATCATTTCTTGTCTCCTTTTACAGTTCTTTCTATAAGTTTTTCTAAATACCATGCACACTTTCTTAAATCTTCTACCCCATTCTTTTCTTTGTACCTGCTGATATACTTTACTACATTTCCTTCAAGATAGCACATATCTTTTGACTCTATATAGTCAATAGTTTCTATCCCTTTCTTATAATAACTAGGATTGATTGCTTCTGGATAAGACTTTTTTACTTGTTGAGGTGTGTTTGGTGATAATAACTTATCCCACTCTTCGGGAGTAGCTTCGTTGATGCTCTTACGTGTATGTATGTAAGCCATTAGTGTGCCTTCTTCTTAACATGCTCAGTAGTATGTGCATTAATAACTTCTACTATTGTTAGTGTTGGATTTACCCACGCATCCCCTTTTAATATTTTACCACTACTATCCATCTCTCCTGACTTAGCTTTATTAGCTTCAATAACTACATGAAGGACATCACTCATTAAATGCTCAACCTTGTCCTCATCTATCCCCCATGTTTTAAAGCAATGTTCTAAGATCACTTGAAACATATAACTATTACACTCAGAAGACCATGATGTAACTCTCTCCCACCACGTTTCTGTCTCAGGATGAGGAGTACCNNTAGGTAAAGTCTGCGTAAGCATCTACCATATCTTCTAAAGTCTCAGCCACCACAAACTCATTGAACTCCTCCTCTAACATGCTTTCTTCTAGCCCTGTATCCAAGATTAGATTGTTTCTCGTCATGTTCCAGTCAGCTATTTCTTTAATGTTTGATTCAATTCCCACCTTATTTCTCCTCTTCTACTTTAAGTTCTTTAATGCTTACTTTACTTTTACTAATAGTAATAGTAACATAGTTCTTGTCTGCCTGTCCACCATATTGTGCTGTCATTTCAGGATAGTATAGCATATTATCATCCACTAGCACCCCTCTTTTAACTAATGAATCACATAAATACTTAGACACAGGGAATTGAAAATTATCTATGTCCCTTCTTCTCTTAGTAGTAAAGAAGAATTTGAAATCTATTTTAACTGGTACAGTTATAGGTTTAATATCTTTAATGGTACTGTCTATAGTACTATCAAAAGCTACCTTACTTGCATTAAGGGTGTGAAAGTATGCGTTTCTATACAAGTTAGCACTTAGTAATCTGTCCACATTTCCCTTTCCCTTGATTAATGGGAGGGGTATGTCAAATGTAATTGGCTTCATTTTATTTTTGTCTCCTAAATTTTTCACCTATTTTTGAACGGGGGCTAATGAGTATCATTCCATGTTATCCCTATCCTTGCTTCTCCTTCTAAAGGAACTTTAAACTTAAGAAGAGTAGTAATGTCTTTGAATATGTCCTCACATATAACTCTCACTTCTTCTTTTATATCTTCACTAACCTCTAGTTGAACCTCATCATGTATATTACCTACAAATAGCACCTTGTCCTTATACTTACTTAATGCTTCATATAATGCTACAGTATAATACTTCATAACATACGCTCCTGCTGATTGTAGAAGAGTATTTAGAGCACTATGAGGGCTTCGTATATGAAGCCTCCTACCTGTAACACCTCTAATATAGCCCTTCTCTGCTGTTACCTTTACCTGCTCTAGTAGCTCCTCTATGGCAGGGATAGCCTTAAAGAACTTAGCCTTAAGCTCCTTACCATTCTTAGCCATATTAGTATTACCCTTAATACTACCTAGCTTTGAGTCCCCTGCTCCATATAAGAACGCATAGATGAAGGTTTTAGCTTGATCTCTTGTGTCTAATCCTGCCGCTTCCTGATTTGTAGTATGTATATCACCATCAACTACTGCGTCAGCATACTCCCCACCATCATATCTATATAAGTAATGAGCTAACATCCTAAGCTCTAGTCCACTAGCATCACACCCAATAAGGACTTTTCCTGTAGGGACTGTGAACAGTTCCCTGCATTCCTTTCCTTTAAATGCTCTGCTTGATGGTACTTGTGCGAGATTGGGTGTCCTATGTGTACAGCGGCCGCTAACAGCCCCAAGAGTATCAAGCTCCCCATTAATCCTGCTTTCATCGTTTACTAGTTTCAACCATCCATTCTTGCCCTCTACTAACATACCCACTACCTTTTGTAAGTCAAAGTACTTACATAGTAGTTGTGCTTCAGGGTATTTTAATTTACTTAATACACTAGAGTCTACAATAGGACTCCCTTTTTCTGTATGCTTATGGGGCTTCCATTTATAACGTCTGTGTAGCCATTTTACTATATGTTGTCTTGAGCTAGGATTGAAAGGAGTTAATGCAATAGGAGTATGAGTATAATATTCTACCTTAATACCTGTTACTTCACACTTACGCTTATAACTTCCTTTCTTGTACTCTTTCAATTTACCTTCAAAGTAAATAGGTTTGAACACTTCCTCTAACTCTTTTTCTATTTCTTCTTTTTCTTTAAATAGTTCTACATGTAAGGCTTGCGCTTTAGCTATATTAAAGAACCATCCATTATTAGTCTGTTCTTGTATAACTCTTGCAAACTTATGCTCTAAATCTATTGCTTCCAAAGGTAAGTCAGGTCTGTAAGGATGTGATTGTAAGTGCATAAATAGTTTAGCAGTTACTTGTACATCTTGCTTACAGTACTCTAGCATTTCAGGAGTATATCTACTCCACGCATCCTCCTGCTCCCCATAGTCTCCTTTTAAGAGTCCTAGCCTAAGCCCCCATGCTTTAAGACTATGGCTTATTAGTAACCTCTTATGGTCTTCTAAGTTAGCTTGGTGCTTCTTCTTAAACTCCCCATTATAGTATATAAGTTTACTTAATATTAAAGTGTCTAGCTTACGAACTGGATAGTCATATAAGTCAACGCCTAATATCTTCTTAATTATAGGTATATCAAACCCTACTCCATTATGAGCTATAATCCCATCAGCCTTCTTTAACTGGTCAGGTAGCTTATGAATAGTAGAAGGAGTATAGTAAGTACCTTCCATAGTATCTATGTCCAGTACTACCGCACAATGTATCTTAGTACATTCTCGGTATAACCCATCGGTTTCAAGATCAAATACAAGTCTAGTCACAGTCAGAAGTCCATATTATCATCATCAGCATCTTCAAAGTCAGGTGCGTTTTCTATTCTACCAGTTTTAGAGTTATAAAACAAGGTATCTGCTAGTCCTAATGATCCTGCAAACCTGTTCTTTAATACCCTTACATTAATCTTATCACCATCTTCTGTACTTTGAGCATTACGCTCTAGTCCAATAACAGCGTCAGAAAGCTGTGCAATAGCCCCTGAGCCACGTAACTGACCTAAGCTGATCTGTGCTCCGTCTTCGTGATTCTTGTCTGTTCCTGTCCTTCTAAGGTGACTAATTATAATCATCCCTATTTGTGTTTCTTCTACTAAAGACCTTAAGTCTGTCATCAATCTGTCAATAGCCTTACGCTCGTCCCCATTGTCCATACCACTAACTACAATAGAGATGTGATCCAAGATGACAAAATCCACACCGCACGTGTGCACCATAACACGTATTTTGGACATAAGGTTATCGGTTTCAATAGAACCAAAGTGGTCATATAGATACAACCTGTTCTTGCCAACTGTCTCACTCCATGCTTCCTTTTCTTGCTCCTGTGTTAATTCATTATCATAAAACAAAGGCTTATTAGTATACAAACTTAGAAAACTAGTAAGAGTCCTACGCCAGTTTTCTTCCAATGCTACATACCCTATCTTACGCTCTTGTTTTAGCATCAAATCATAGGCTATTTCCCTAACTACAGTAGACTTACCCATCCCTGATCCTGCTGTAAACGTAACTAGTTCGCCTTTCCTGATGCCTTTAAACATGTCATTCAGCTTTGGGTAAGGGTAGTCATAAGTTTCAAAGGTTTCCTTCTCTTTGTACTTGTCCCACATCTCTCCTGCCGCTAAAATACCATCAGGTCTCCACTCCTTAGCTTCATAAGTAGCACTAATTACTGCTGACTTACCTTCTTTGACTAGGAGTTCATTAGCATCCTTGTAGGCACTAGTAATTACTTTTACTTTACCTGCGCTTAGTATAGGAAGGACACGCTCTACAGCTTCCTTTCCTGCTACATCATTATCAAACCATAGCACTACAGTAGTAAAGCCCTCTAACCACTCTAGATTGTTCTTAATGACACGCTCTGCACTCTGTGCTCCATTAGGTAAACTAACTACAGGGTATTTAGCACCAAAGGCTTCGGCAATACTTAAACAATCTACCTCACCTTCTGTAATTATTACCTGTCTTCCCTTGTCTCTCCATAGCTGTCTACCAAACAGGTTCTTAGTGCTTACATCCCCTAAAGCCCTGAAAGTCTTGTCTGCGTACCTTACTTTCTGCCCTACTAACTCTCCCTTGTCATTGAAATAGTCAGCCACTTGAGCAGTAGTACCCATAATGTCAGCTACATGGTAGC
>LWDU01039633.1_pt1 | contig 13769 bp, 13 predicted proteins | sample 727161 | NCBI WGS metagenome assembly LWDU01 (sample SAMN04566230, study PRJNA314399) | hydrothermal vent metagenome | isolation source: deep sea hydrothermal plume seawater | place: Mexico: Gulf of California, Guaymas Basin | collected 2004-07-11 | reverse complement strand
ATTGGAGCTGCGACGCCGATGAAAATGCCGGGCAGGACATGCGCGTATATTTGCTCGGGGGGAACGAAGCGCAATAGATCTGCTGCTATAATGAGCAGGGTATACGATATCGGAAGAAAGATCATTGAGCGGTAGAATTGATTGCGGTGTCGCACGTGTCGGACCGCGAAGACGCCCATTGCCGAGGTTAGCGCGCAGGTCATGGCGACATAAAAGTCGGAGAATAGGTTGCCGACGAAGAACGCGAGTACGAAGGAGAGGACCAAGCCGATTTGCTGGGTTAGCAGGATCGTCGCCAGCATGGCGGCTAGCGGTGTGGGTACCAGGTAGGTATCGAGCTCGTGGGTTTTTATATAAGAGGCGATGGCCGCGGTGGCAATGGTCAGAAGGGCCAAGAGGATAAGCTGGCTGGGCTGGTTGAACGTTGTTTGTTCGCGGGTGGCGAGAAAGTAACCGAAGACAAAGATCAGAAAACCGGTGATGGTCGCCGCGGCGACCATTTGGATCAGGCGCTTGATCGGGTGGCTGGTTTGTTCTTTGGCGATACGGTCAGCTAAAGCATCGAGTGCGTCGGCATGATCCTGGGTGACCGGATCGTTCTTGTCGATAATAATATCGTCTTTGGCGAAGATCCGCTTGATGCTGGCGACGCCGTGCCTAGCCTCGCTTCTGAGTCGGGTCGTCTCTGTCGCGTCGATCGTGAGATCGGATATGACGAAGAGACTCAATAGCTCGTGCACTGCCTCTACTGCGTCGCGGTCGGAGATGGTGCGATAGGCCTGTATGTGCGAGATCAAATCGCCTTGTTTGAGTTCTATCTCGCTATAGAGGGTTTCGACGTGTTGTTCCCGGTCGCCGAGCCGAACTTGTGGCGAAGGGCTTTGCAGAACGGGCTGTTTTGAGGCGATAAGGCCGGTGGTATAGAAATTGGCTAGTATTTGCCGGCAAATCGCTTGGAAATCCTGCACATAGGGTTGACTGGCGTTGGAAAGCACGGCGATAAGGGTCGAGAGCGCATTTACCGAAAGCGAGCCGATGACCCTCGGTAGTTCGCGTTGCAGGTGCTTCTTTTTCAGCGAATCGGCCATTTGCATCCTGATCCCGGGGACCATCACCGCAAAAATCGAATCGAGCCGCGCCATCTGCTGGTCTTGTACTAAGGGGTCGTGGTGGAGTATGGTCGGGATGGTGGCGGTCGCCTCTAGACGCTCGCGATCCAACTCGACTTCGCTCTTGGGCACGTGAAAGAGAAAGGGGGCCTTTATGCGTTCTTGCGCACTGCTGCCTACGCGCAACTGGGCTACGTTATAAGGACGCTGGTAGGGGGAGAGATAGGTGAGCAAGCTTACAACAATGGCTGTCAGGGCAATTCGAAATGCCGATAGGCTGTGTGGGCGCCAGGGGCTCGGTGAACTGTGCCTGCCGCGGCTTTTAAGACCAAGCCATCTGGATTTTAGCGGTCGGGATCCCTGTCGGTTTCCTCGTAGCTCTCATAGGCTTTGATGATTTTTTGTACCAATGGATTGCGGACGACATCGCGTTCGGTTAGTCGGACGAAGGACAATCGAGGAATTTTCGTCAGAATTTTCGGTGCCACAACCAATCCGGAAGGCTGGTTATCGTCCAGGTCGGTTTGTGTTATATCACCGGTAACAACCGCCTTTGAGTGGCTACCGAGCCGAGTCAAAAACATCTTCATCTGTTGTGGAGTGGTGTTTTGTGCTTCATCTAAAATGATAAACGAATCGTTTAGCGTTCGTCCGCGCATATAGGCCAATGGCACGACCTCGACAATCTTCATCTCTTGCATCCGCCGCAACCGTTCGGGTTCCATTAAATCTTGTAGGGCATCGTATAATGGGCGCAGGTAAGGGTCGACTTTATCTTCGAATGACCCCGGCAGGAACCCTAGTTTTTCGCCGGCTTCGACCGCGGGCCGGGCGAGTATAATCCTGGAGACCTGCTTCTGGCGCAGGGCGGCCACGGCCATAGCCACGGCCAGGTAGGTTTTACCGGTGCCGGCGGGGCCTATGCCAAAGACTATGTCGTTGGTATCTATCGCTTTTAGGTATTCGGCTTGGCCGGCGGTACGGGCGCGAATGATGGTTTTGTAGGTATTGGCGACATGTTTGCCGTCGATAATCTGGTCGTATTCCGGTGGGGCTGGGCTTTGCTGGATCAATTCGCTTAATTCAGCCTCTTCGATCGCTGGACCCCGCCTTATGCGTTCGACAAGGTGGGACAAGAGGCCGTCGGCTTCACCTACGGCAGCATCTGGTCCATTGAGGATGAGTTTGTCTCCGCGGGCAACCAAGCTGACGCCGTATTTCTTTTCTATTTGCGCAAGATGTTGATCGTTTTGTCCAAATAGGAAGAGTCGATCAACACCTGTTAGGGAGATGTCCTTCATTAATATTTTTGAGTACCGGTAAATGCAAAAAGGGGTTTAAATCCTTCCGATTGAGAAGAATTAAACCCCTTTTTAGCTATGAACTATCTTTAAATCAAGTAGTTAATTACTCGGAATTTCGAGGACTTGAGCAGGAAAGATCAAGTGCGGCTCAACGATCTGTTGCTTATTGGCCTCGTAAATTTTGTGCCACTTGCCCGCGTCATTGTAGACCTGTGCGGCGATCTTAAAGAGGAAATCACCACGAGTCACCAGGTGTTGGTTTTCGGCGACACCAAATGGAACGGCCAGGGTCTGATCGGGATAGATCATATCTGGATCCTGTATTTGGTCCTTGTTGGCCCGATAAAGGCGAGGCCACATATACGGGTCGGCGTAGACTTTATCCTGTTTGGCGATGCTCCAAAGATTGTCGCCCCGTGAGACGGTATAATCGATGGTCACCGGCTGTGCTACACGGGCAGTCAGCTGGGCCAGTATTTTGTCAATATTGGCCAGCTTGTCGGCCATCTCTGGCAAGGCGGAGATTTTATCTTGCTTGAGGTCTTCGACCTGCGCGGCAAGTGCTTTAATTTCACCGCGGCGCTGGATCAAAACCTCGGGGGCTAGTGCCAGTAAGCCTTCGAGCTGGTCGGTGATACTGTCGAGGTTTTTGCCGAAACTTTTGGCTTCAGCCGAGGAAGCGGAAACAGCGGCGAGGATCTGAGCATTGAGATCGTCACTAGCCATCTCGGTCTCGGCGATCTGCTGCTTGAGGATGGCGATTTGTTCGTCGGTCTCGGCGATTTCAGCGTTGGCTTTCATCTCGCGATCGGTTAAATCGGCCATCTGCGCTATGTAGTCCTCGCGCGTCATCTTCTTCTCTTCTTGTGCGGCGGCATTCTCGCTCACAGTCAGCAATAACGCCAGAGCCAACCCGCCAACAAACAACTTCTTCATGGTCAAACCCTTTCTCAATCTTAAGGCCTAGTTGGCGAGGTTCCGCTCGGTTGCTGCAAGTTTGTCTTCTAGCGCTTTCTTAGTGGCTTGCCGCTCAGCGAGCTTGCGTTCTAAACGAGCTTTGTCAGCCTTTAGCTCGCTTACCTTCTGTTCGGCGGCCACCGTGGTCTGGCGCTGTTTCTCCAAGGCGTCCGTTTCCTCTTGGGACACGCCACCACAGCCGGCCACGAGGGGAAGGGCTACGGCCGCCAGGGCGATGCCCAGGCTTCTCAATGTGGAAAAACGGCTCATTAAATAGTACCTCCGCTTGCTAGATCAATTCGGTGGTTGTGTAATTTCACGCAACTATTCTACGCAACTGTTAACATATAATATATACGGGTTGAACTCAGGTGAAAAGGTAATACGGCCCATATGGGATGTCAAGCAGAAAATCTGCCCTGTCAAAGAGTTAAGATGCATTCATTAAGCCAAGCGAATGCCCAAATCGCGCAATTGGGTATTATCGACGGCAGAGGGTGAGTTTTCCATTAGACCGCCGGCTTTATTGGTCTTGGGAAAAGCGATTATATCGCGGATCGAATCCTCGCCTGTCAGCAGGGCAATTAACCGGTCAAAACCAAAGGCAATACCGCCGTGGGGGGGAGCTCCGTATTCCAAGGCCTCAAGCAGAAAACCGAATTTGGCTTCGGCTTCTTCTTTACCGATGGCCAGTAATTCAAAAAGACGTGCTTGCACCGGGCGTTGGAAAATCCGCACACTGCCGCCGGCGATTTCATTGCCGTTGAGCACCAAGTCGTAAGCCCTGGCCCTGACCGCGCCGGGGTCGCTGTCTATTAGGGGCAGGTCTTCTTCCATCGGCGAAGTGAAAGGGTGGTGCATTGCCGTAAAGCGGCCGGCCTCTTCGTCCCGCTCCAATAGGGGGAATTCGGTAACCCATAATGGCGTCCATGAATCAGCCGGTATTAACTCAAGGCGTTGCGCGAGTTCGAGGCGCAATGCACCGAGCACGCGCGCAACTATTGCGGGCTGGTCGGCGACAAAGAGCAGTAAATCGCCAGGCTCAGAATCCAGGGCCTTGATTAATTCGATTTGCGCGGCTTCGGGAAAGAATTTAACGATGGAGGATTCGAGCCCGTTGTCCGTGTGTTTCATCCAGCTTAACCCCTTGGCGCCAAGATCTTGTGCAAAGGCGATTAACCCATCGATTTTACCTCTGGAAAAACTATTGCAGCCCTTTGCATTAATGCCTTTTACTTCACCTCCATCCTCAAGTACTGAATGAAAGACTTTGAACTCGGATGCACGCGCTCCGGCGGTCGCGTCTACGAGTTCAATCGCAAAGCGCATATCGGGTTTGTCCGAACCAAAACGATCCATCGCTTCGCGATAAGTAAGCCGGGGAAAGGGATCGGGTAAATTGATCTTACCGAGTTTGGCAAAGAGGGAACGCGTCAATTTTTCGGCAACTTCCATAACGTGATCTTCGCGGACAAAAGACATTTCGATGTCAATTTGTGTAAATTCGGGCTGACGGTCGGCGCGCAAGTCTTCGTCGCGGAAACACTTAACTATTTGAAAGTAGCGATCGTAGCCGGCGATCATCAATAGCTGTTTATAGGTTTGTGGCGATTGTGGTAGGGCAAAGAAGTGGCCTGGGTGGACTCGGCTTGGCACGAGATAATCCCGCGCGCCTTCGGGGGTGCTTTTGGTGAGAATCGGCGTCTCGACCTCGATGAATTTCTGCTCGCCCAGCAAGCTGCGTACAGCCCCATAGGCTTGGTGCCTAAGTAGGAGATTTTGTTGTATGCGCGGGCGTCTCAGGTCGAGATAGCGATACTTGAGGCGGATTTCTTCTCCCGCGTCGATTTCATCCTCGATGAGAAAGGGGGGGGTTGGAGAGGCGTTGAGGGTTCTAAGTTGGTCGCAATTAACCTCAATCGACCCGGTGGGCAGTTTGCTATTAATCATTCCTTCGGGGCGGGATTCGACCACTCCCTGGACGGCGATAACAAATTCGCTGCGCAGTTGGTCGGCTTTTTGTAGTGCGGCGGAGTCGTGTTGTGGATTGAATACGATCTGTGTAATGCCATAGCGGTCGCGCAAGTCAATGAAAATGACGCCACCGTGGTCGCGACGGCGCCAGACCCAGCCCATTAGCAGTACGCGTTGGCCGATATGGTCGGCGTTGAGGGTTCCGCAGTCGTGTGTGCGTTCCCAGTCGCCCAAAGCTTCGATCGGAACTTCCATAAGTTACACCTGGTGAAAAAGTTGGATTGCAAAAAGGAGTGGAAAACGCGAAAAAGTAAGCCCTGGCCGAAAAGGTGTCAAGCAAGAGGCTATTTCGCTGGTTGACACTCTGTGGCGTGCCGATATATTAAATAATTGCAATATTCGCCAATATTGCCTATTTGAGGACTAATTTCTTCGTAGTGGGGCGCAATCTCCTTGGTCGATAAAGCGCGGGCATTACTCAAAGTTATCCGCAAAATACCGATGTTTTACGGTTTGGGCTCGGATCATACCCATATGGTACTGCAAGCGTGTGCATTTCGCGGAGTGGCCAGTGGGGAGTGCATCTGCCGAGTCAATGGTCGGAGCGATGAAATGTATATTTTGCTCAGCGGTCAATTAGGGGTATATAATGAAGGACAAATGTTATTAGCTAGTATTGCTCCGGTAGCTCCGGTAGGGGAAATGGGCTTGATTACGGGCCAGCCGAGGTCGGCTACAGTCAGCGCTTTGTGCGATAGTAATTTGCTCGTGTTGCGCAAGGTGACATTTGATCGTTTGATGCGCAGTAATGGCAAACTTTGTGTGCAGGTTTACCGCAGCGTGATCGAAGCGATGGGACAACGACTAGGCGAGAGCCGGGCCGAAAGGCAGCGCGTTGGATTGCGCCGGACTGAACTTGAGGGCAAGCTAAGTGAATTCGCAGAAGAAGTTGCGATTGGCAATGGCTCGGAGGAAGTTTGATGGCGAGGGCAAACGCGGTGAAGCCCAGACTCGTCGGGCCACCGGCACTCAGTCCATCGGTGGTAGAACTGATCGGTAATACCCCACTTTTGCGGCTAAGAGATTCGGCCATTCCGTCAGGGGTCGAGGTCTATGCCAAACTGGAATTTTTTAATCCAGGCGGCTCGGTCAAGGATCGGCCTGCTCGGCGGATGATCGAGGATGGCGAGCGCCAAGGCTTGCTCAACGCCGCCAAGATCATTCTCGACTCGACTTCGGGCAATACCGGCATTGCCTATGCGATGATCGGCGCGGCGAAGGGCTATCGGGTGAAGTTGGCGATGCCCTCCAATGTTAGCCAGGAGCGCAAGGCCGTCCTCGCCGCCTACGGAGCCGAGGTCGTCTATACCGACCCCGGTGAGCTATCGGACGGCGCGATACTCGAAGCCCGCAAGATCTACGAGGCTGATCCAGACCGCTATTTCAAGCCCGATCAATACAACAACGACGCTAACTGGTTTGCCCATCGAGATACGACGGCCCCTGAAATATGGCAGCAGACAGATGGGCGCATCACCCATTTTGTAGCGACCATTGGCACTAGTGGAACCCTGATGGGCACCGGGCGCGGGCTAAAGTCGTTCAATCCAGCGATTCAGGTCGTCGCGGCCGAGCCAGCAGATGCCTTTCACGGGATTGAGGGGCTCAAGCATATGGACAGTTCGATTGTGCCCGGGATCTACGATGAGGCCTTTCTCGATCACAAGGTTCCGGTCGATACCGAAGATGCCTACGATGTCTCGTTGCGGCTTCCCGTCGAGCAGGGCGTTCTCGTCGGGCAATCTTCGGGCGGGGCGTACTGGGCGGCGATAGAGGTTGCCCGCCAGCTTGAAGAGGGGGTTGTGGTCACTGTTTTCTGCGACGGCGGCGATAAGTATATGAGTACGCCTATGTGGCGGATGGCCCTTGAGGGGGCCGCAAACAAAAAGGATAGTTAGATGCTGCGCATCGCACGGAACGATGTCGGACGAATTTACGCCCAGGTCCTTGAGGAATATCCGCACGAGTGTTGCGGCATATTATCGGAGGGGGCTGAAGGGGGGATTTGTGTGGTCCATGTCTGTGAGAATATACAGCAGCGGCGACACGAAGAGGACCCTGAGCGCTATCCCCGGGACGCGCGAACGGCTTATTTGATCGACCCAGTCGAGCAGATGCGCATCAGCGAAGAGGCTGAAAAGGCCGGTGGAAGGGTCTCGGGTTTCTATCATTCGCATATCGATTGTGAGGCCTATTTCTCCGAAGAGGACGAAAGGCGCACCTGGATATTCAACCGCCGCGAAGCGGGTGAGGAGCCGGACGATCCCGACGCACTCTATCTGGTCGTTTCGGCCGATGGGGAAGACACGGGCGCGAAACGGCAAATCAATGCCCATAAATGTTTTGCCTGGGACGGCTCGGGTTATGCCGAAACGGGCGTTGAAATAGTGGATTAAGCGCGGGGCTGATGCTGAGCACCCGGCGCCAGGTCACTCTGCTGCTGGCGTTGGTATGCGCCCTTTACTACAACGCACTGGGAAATGGGTTCCACTACGACGATTTTCATTCGATCGTCCACAATCCCCATATTCGCCAAGCAAGTAACTTCCCCGCCTTTTTTAGTGACCCCAGCTTATTTTCGGTCGATCCCCACCAGGCGATGTACCGACCCCTTCTTTTGCTCACCTATGGGGTCAATTATATGCTCGGCGGGCTCGATCCGGCCGGCTACCATTTTATAAATGGTTTATTGCACGCGGCCAATGCGATTCTGCTATTGTTTTTGGCACGTGAGTTGGGTGTTGGGAATTGCTCCGCCTTCGCTGCGGCATTGTTATTCGCCGCGCACCCGCTCAATTCGGAAGTCGTGCATTATGCCAGCAGCCGGTCGGAGGCGTTGATGGCGTTTTTTTTCATTGCCGCCTGCTGGGCCTATGCGCGGCATGGAGTGTCGCGGTCTTGGGGCTGGTACGGGGTGGCCGTATCGTGTGGTGCAATGGCGATGCTCAGCAAGTCGGTGGCCGTGGTCCTTATGGTGGTGTTGCCGCTGTGCGATTGGCTGGCTGGCCGAGATCCGTTGCGGCGGTGGGTTCGTTATTTGCCCTTTGTCGGGTTGGGGCTGTTATACATTTTTTTCACGCGACAATTCCTCGGCAAAGCTCTTGGGGTGCCGGTCCGTGCCATCGATGTGCAGTTTTATACGCAAATCAAGGCGGCGGTATACTATCTCTATATTGGTGTAGTTCCTGTCAACTTAAACGTCGAGCACCAGTTTTTCCCCTCATACACCTTATACGAACCAGTGGTATTTTTACCGGTTATCTGCTTGTGTTCGCTGGCCTGGGTGCTTTGGCACTCGCAGTGGCGGCCACCCGTTTTTGCAACCGCTTGGGCGATGATCGTACTCGTGCCGACGTTTGCCATACCGCTGATTGTTCTTGTTAACGAACACCGCCTTTATCTTGCGATGGTGGGGTGGTGTCTGCTGCTGGCTTGGTTTTTTAGGTGGTTAATTGGCCGTAGGCATAGGCTGGCTCTAAGCGGATTGGCTATGTATACTATGTTATTGGCCATTTTGACATTGCAACGCGGTCAGGTGTGGAGCGATGAATTAACGCTGTGGAATGATGCCGCGGCTAAGGCGCCGGCGATGCTCAGGCCGCACTTGCGGCGGGCAGACGCCCTGGAGAAAAAGGGGCAGTTGCCCGATGCGGAAAAGGCGTATTTACGCGCATTGGCGCTCAGACCGCAGCACGCGGCGACCCGCAACAACTTGGGCGTGCTCTACAAAAAGCAGCACCGTTTGCCCGAGGCTGAGCATCAGTTTCGCGCCCTATTGGCGGTGTCTCCCGACATAATTCAGGCTCGATTGAACTTGGCGGATTTGCTGTTGCGGCAAGGGCAGTGGCGCCAAGCCGAGGTTGAGTTGTTGCGGGCGCTGGATTTTGCGGACACTGGGGGACTAGCGCAAAAAAAACTAGCCCTTATCGCCTTGCAATTTGCCGGCGATGCGGAGCGGGCGAGAGTCTATGGCGAACAGGCGTTGGCCTTGGCGGAGGATGCCGCTATTTGGACCACGCAGGGGGTGGCACTCAGGGCTTTGGGGCAAGTCGCGCAGGCCGAAGCGGCGTATCGCAGGGCATTGTTTCTCGAACCTGAATCGATCGATACTTGGTTTAATTTAGGCAACCTATACCGGGATTTACAGCAGCCGGACAAAGCCCTTCAAGCCTATGGAAATGTCGCGAAAATAGGCGGAGAATCGCCTCTTGCCGCACGTGCAAAACAACAAATAAAAGCGCTTAACACTACATCCCAATGAGGAGGATAAAATGCCTATAACCGTCAATATTCCCACACCACTGCGCAAATTGACCAACAACGAATCTGAAGTGGAGATCGATGCGGCAACGGTCGGCGAACTGGTCGATAGCCTCGAGAGTTCCTATGCCGGTATTGCTGAAAAATTGCTCGACGAGGGGGGTGAAATCCGTCGTTATGTCAATATTTTCGTCAATGAAGAGGACATACGCTTTCTCGACGGAAAAGATACGCCGCTCAACGACGGCGACAATGTCTCTATCGTCCCGGCAATAGCCGGCGGTAGGTGAGCTTTTAATCGGGAATTTTCATTGCGGGCGGCTTCGTGCTGCCCGCTTTTTTTAGGTAGTGTCCGTGCATCGCGAGACTTCGATTGCTTTAGTGGTTTTGAGCGTGGCTCTGGGGGTGGTGTATCACGCCTCTTTTGCCAATAGCTTCCACTACGACGATTTTCATTCGATTGTCGAAAATCCCCATATCCGCTCGTTGGCGCGGGTGCCGGAATTTTTTGTCGATCCGAGCCTATTTTCGTCGATGCCCGAGCGGGCCATGTATCGGCCATTGTTGTTGGTTAGTTATGCGCTCAACTACGCTAGCGGCGGATATGGACTTGCCGGCTACCATATCGGCAATTGGCTATTGCATCTTGCTTGCGCGCTGTTGGTATATCTGCTGGGGCGCAGATTGCACGGCCATTGGCCGGCGGCTTTATTTGCTGCATTGCTCTTTGGCCTGCATCCCATTACGACCGAGCCGGTCAACTATATCAGCAGTCGCTCGGAGAGCCAGGCGGCGTTTTTTTATTTGGCGGCCCTGTTGGGGTATTTGCTCTGGCGGCAAGGGGCAGGACGGCGATTTTGGCTACTTTCCTTAATCGCTTTTTCCTGCGCTTTGCTGAGCAAGTCGGTTACTGTTGTATTGCCGGTTGCACTACTGGTCTATGAGCGGTGGGGGCATCGGCAGGCGCGGGGCGAGCGCTACGTCTTTTATTATCTGCCGTATTGGGGGGTGGTTGTTGGCTATCTCGCTCTGGCGCACAGTTGGCTCGGTAGCTCGCTCGGCCACCCGGTGCGCGGAGCAGTTGAGCAATTGGCGACCCAGGCTAAAGCCGCGGTCTACTATGTGCATCTGCTTATCGCCCCTGTGCGGTTGACTGTTGAGCACCCCTTTTCGACAGCCCGGGCCTTGGGTGATGTGCCCGTCGTATTGGGCATAGCTGCGATCGCCTCGGCAATTTGGTTCGCCCGGCGTCGGCCACTGGTTTTGTTGCTGGGCAGTTGGGCCATCTTGCCGCTATTGCCCTCGTCATTGGTGCCGCTCAATGTGTTGGTCAACGAGCATCGACTCTATTTGCCGCTGGCTTTCCTAGCGGTAGGGGTCGGGTGGGGTGTTGGTGGGGTATGGCGCGGTGGGCGGGTGGTGCTTGTAGTGGCCCTGTTGGCGATCTGCGCTTTGTTGACGCATGCGCGCAGTCTCGTGTGGCGGGATGAATTGAGCCTATGGTCCGATGCGGCGCAAAAGGCACCGCAGATGTACCGGACTCATTTGCATCTCGGCGGTGCATTGGAACAAAGCGGGCAGATCCAGGCGGCGTTGGCCAGTTATGACCGCGCGCTTGCACTGGCCCTGGATGCGATCGAAGTGCACTACAATCGCGGCAGGGTGTTGATCATGTTGGGGCAAGCCGACGCCGCGTTAGAAGCCTATGGGCGCTGCCTTGAACTCGATCCTAACTACCTGCCGGCCCAGATTAATCTAGCCGCTCTATATCAGGATTTGCGCAAGTTGACGGCTGCTGAGGATCTATTGCGGTCGGCTTTGCGCATTAGACCTGAAGAGGCTGAGCTTTGGCGGCGCTTGGGGCTTGTAAAAAAGAAGCAGGGACATGAGGCGGCGGCGGCGGAAATGTATGCGCGGGCACTCGCATTGGACCCGGCGCTTGTCGAGGCGCGGTATAACTTGGGCAATCTCTACCGCGATCAAGGACGGTGGGCGGAGGCCGGCGCCGCGTTTGAGCAGGTATTGCGCGAACGCCCGGACCATGCCGAGAGCTATCGCAACCTCGGGGACCTGCACCTTGAGCGGGGGGCGTTGCAGGCGGCGATCGAAGTCTGGAGCCGAGGCTTGCGTGAGTTGCCGCACGAAGTGATTTTTTATTACGGTTTGGGCCAAGCGCTCGAAGCACAAAATCGCATCGAAGCCGCGCTGGTGAATTATCGCCTTTTTCTCCAGGGCGGGTCGTTGAATCCGCAACAGGCCGCAGGGCTCAAACGTCGCATAGAAGAACTTGCCGCTAGGTGAGATGAAAGGAAGCCAATGAAGCGCGCCAATAATGTGCTGGAGCTAATCGGGGCTACGCCGATCGTTCGGCTTGGTCGAGTCGTGGAGCAGGGCGGAGCCCAGGTTTGGGGCAAACTGGAGGCGGTTAATCCCGGCGGCAGCGTCAAAGACCGTATCGCCCGGGCGATGGTCGAGGCTGCCGAAGAACAAGGGTTGCTCAAGCCCGGTGGCACGATCGTCGAGCCGACCAGCGGTAATACCGGGATAGGTCTAGCGATGATTGCCGCCTACAAGGGGTATAAAATGATCGTCACAATGTTTGACACCGCCAGCCGTGAGCGTCGTCTGCAGATGCAGGCCTATGGTGCGGATGTGGTGTTGACGCCGGCAGCGGATGGGATGCGCGGGGCGATAGACAAGGCGATAGAGTTGAAAAATGAAAACCCGGAATATTTTTTGCCGCAGCAGTTTATGAATGCCGCCAATCCCGATGTGCACCGCCGCACGACGGGCCGTGAAATCCTCGAGCAACTCGACGGCGAGGTAGACGCGCTCGTCGCTGGCGTGGGCACGGGCGGTTCGGTGACAGGCATCGGCGAAGTGCTCAAGGAGGCGTTGCCCAACGTGCGGGTAATCGCCGTCGAACCGGCGGGGTCTCCGGTGTTGTCGGGGGGCGAACCGGGGTTTAGCTATATCGAGGGCATTGGCGCCGGTTTTGTGCCGCAGATCCTCAATCGCGAGGTCATCGACGAGGTGCGGGTGATCGCCGACGATGACGCCTATGAAATGGCGCGGCGCTTAGCGCGGGAGGAGGGGTTATTGGTGGGGGTGTCCGCTGGTGCGAATGTTTATGTCGCTGCTGAAGTGGCGCGCGAAATGGGGCCGAAGGCGAAGATCGCAACCATTCTTTGCGATAGCGGGTTGCGCTATTTGAGCACGCGGGCATTCGAATAATTCACGTTCTCAAGGGGTGCTCAGGTGGTGCGCTGTGGCAGAGCCTGGCTTAGCAGAATGAAAAGTGTCAGGGCTATCAGTGCGGCGCCGACAACAAAGACCGGACTAACGTGATGCGCAGACTCTAATCGATTTCAGAAGGAAGGCGCATGGGCTGAGAAGGCCATCCGCTAACACGAGTCGGGGGGTAAATTCGCTTACTCACCATATAAAAAGCCCGCCATTTCCTCAGAAATGGCGGGCTTTTTATATGGTGAGCAAGGGGGGTACCTAAGCCATGATCTGCACAAAACGGTGCAGCCGCGATTTGTAGCGCGCGGCGGTGTTTTTATGTAAGATGCCTTTACGCGCCGTCTTATCGACGACGGAGATGGCATTCTGCAGAGCGGTTTCGGCGGTGGCCTTGTCGGATGCGCTGTGCACCCTTTTAATGGCGGTGCGCATGCGTGAGCGGATGGCGCGGTTGCGCTCGGTGGCCTTAATACGGTTGCGCAGCGTTTTTTTAGCGGATCTGAGCTTTGGCAATCTTGTACTCCTTTTGCGTAGAACCGGGCAAAAAATTCCAGTTCTGAAACAATGTTAAGATCTGATTTATAGTTCTTATAAGTTGCAAATAAACAACGTTCTGAGTGCGCCGACGGGGGATGCGTCGTTGTTTGGCACGCCGCTTGCTCAGATATGCTTCGACAAGTTCCAGTCCCCAAAGGACATCGGACGCCAAGGTCCCGGGGTCGCACCCCCACAAGCGATCATTCGGTCGACGGCGCCCAGCAACCACAACCGGGGCACAACTTAGTCTGAAAGCGGAAAGCGAAGCCGGTGACTCTCGGGAAAGATGAACCGGCTCCGCTCACCATTTGTACAAAAGAAT
>LWDU01000270.1_pt1 | contig 13771 bp, 11 predicted proteins | sample 727161 | NCBI WGS metagenome assembly LWDU01 (sample SAMN04566230, study PRJNA314399) | hydrothermal vent metagenome | isolation source: deep sea hydrothermal plume seawater | place: Mexico: Gulf of California, Guaymas Basin | collected 2004-07-11 | reverse complement strand
GTTCTTCAGTTGAATAAAAATCATCAACAATCATATAAGGAAATACTTTATTTTCTGTACATAATATAAACTTCATAATATTTATAATTTATGGTGATAATTCAAGAACCTCTCCTGTTGCGTCTGTCGTTCCACCAGTAATAGTTTCACCAACAATAAAAGCTCCTGTTGGACTAGATAATCTTAATATTCGTCTTGGTGTAATCCAACTTAAATTTCCTACTCCAGTTCCCGAAGGAGCTGAACCAGTACCACCTGCACCTACTTGAACTGCATAACTACCAGCTACTATTGTTGTACCAGTAGTTTCCAACATTCCTCCAGCTCCACCTCCACCACTAAACCAACCACCTTCAACATTAGCCGGACCGTGCCAACCTGCTCCTCCTCCGCCAGATAAAATAAGAGAATCAATAGTACCACTTCCAGTTACAACAAGAGTTCCTGTAGATAAAAAAGTGTGTGATTGAATATTTACAGCACCAGCTGTATAAGTAGATGTAGTACCACCTGAAAGACTAAACCCAGATTGACTTGTATCATATCTTATAACTACAATACCAGAACCTCCATTAGCTACACCTCCACCAACTCCACCACCACCACCACTATTTACACTACCCGGACCATTAGTACCACCTCCACCTGTTCCACCACCTGAGCTACTCGGACCTTGATTTCCTCCTGCACTTCCACCACCACCTCCAAATATATGCGTCCCTATAGTAGTTCCACTAGTATTTCCATCTCTATAAAAATTACTTCTTCCAGCTCCACCAGGTCCGCCACTATTACCACCTCCTCCTCCACCTGCAGCACCAGCTCCACCACCACCACCGCCTGCACCTGAAAAAGCATTTCTATCACCACCAGGCCCACCATTATGACCTTGACCAGCAACTGACGAACTAGCACCAGTTGCACCCCAGTTATTTGAACCACCACCCCCACCTGATCCACCACCCCAACCAGTTGAACCAGGAGTATTGCCTTGACCACCACCTACACAAGTCGCAAGCTCTGATGTTCCTTCAGAAGTAACACCAACCACAGTTGCTGTAAATCCATTTGCACTTCCTGTAACAGTTTCACCTTGTTGATAATCTGGTAACTGAGTAAGAGTTGTTTCTATCGCTTGAGATGAACCAGGCTGTCCACGATAAGGAAACTGTACTATAGCTGGTGTCGCAGTTGGATCTGGAATATTACCTTGCCAAAAAATATTAAAAGTCATCCTTAAACCCGCCAATATGGATTTAGAACGACTTATAAATCCTGGTGATAAATGTGTCATTTATACTTTTCCATTTAAAGTAAAACGAAGACCTTTTCCGACAGTCGAAGAACCAATCTGTATAACCTTTAATGTTATTCTATCTCCTGATGAAAAACTAGTTACATTCAATGTTCCAGACGACATAGTATTAGAATTTAAAAATTGTGGTCTAGAAGAATAAATCGTAGTACCATTTTTTAAAACATCAACTATTAATGCAGTTCCAGATGGTGCATTATCAATATATCCTGCTTCACCAATAAATTGTCCTGACCTAGACATAACCATCTCACCATAAATGCCATCAAGAGTTAAATCTTCTGGTAACATATCTGAATCAAAACCTGCAGCAAAAGATGTATCATAATGAATACCAGTAATATTACTTCCATCAATTGCTGGTAAAGCACCAGAAAGTTTACTGGCCGACATACCAGCAATTTTGTCATCGGTTACTGCTAAATTTTGAATTTTTATTGTACTAATACAATCAGTACCAAGCTTTTGTAATGTTACACTAGAATCTTGAATTTTTATTGTACTAATAGAATTAACAGCTAATTTAGCTTCAGTAATAGCATTATCAATAATCTCTGTCGTTCTAACAACATTAGCATTTAATTGAATATTTGAAATTGTACCAGAAACATCACCACCAACTGCAAAAGTACCAACCTCTGCTTTATTAGTAAACGTAAGTGATCCCGACCCATTAGTAGTAAGTACTTGACCAACCAGGCCATCAGCAACATTTAATTCTCCTATACCTACAACATTACTATTTAATTGAATATTACTTACCGAACCATGAACATCTCCACCAACCGGTTCATTAGAAACATTAACTACAATTGTTTGAAAGTAAAGTCCTCCAGCACCATCTGTAGATAATGATTGAGCAGCAGTACCATCATTAACATTTAATTGTGTAATACCGACCCCACCAAAAGTTGTAGGGTTACCACTAACATTAGACATATCCTGCCTTGCAAGTGGAAATCCTTTTGGTGTTGTTCCATCATGTACTCTTATAGTGTCTAATGTAGTATCAACGGTTATCTCACCAATAGCACCAATAAAGTTATCATGGTCTGCAGTTGATCCTCTACGTCTTTGGACTAGTTTTGCCATATTATTTTCCTATTTTACCCTGTGAAGTAAATTCTATTGCCTTAACCCCATTTAACTTTTGAATCGTTTCTAACGGTCCTAAAACATTAATAATTTCTGCCTGTGAAGAACTTTCTGTTAATGCTCTTGCACGATTTTCTAATGTTTTCATTAATGAATCTTTTTGATGTTCATCAACATTCTTTGTATTAAAAGAACCATCATCAAGTTCTTTTTTAATCTTTGACCAAAGTTTAACTTCTCTCATTCTATCAAAAGCTTGTACTTTTGTGTTCATCTTTGCAACTTCCATTTCCTCAATATCAATTTCTAATTCTTCTTTCTTGAAACCAGTTGTTGTTAATAATTCTGCTTTTGCTTTTCTATACTTAACATCTAATCTTCTATAACTAAATCCTAATTGTATAAGACCATCTACCATTACACCTTGTTCTCGAACCGATTGCCAATACTTTGCTGCTAGTGTTGGGTGTTTACCATCTTGTAAAACTGACACTCTCATTTCAGTTTCAGTCCTATGAATTTGACGCTTATTCATAGTATCACTTATTTCTTCACCAATACTTTCTAAATATGACTTATCATCATCTGTTAATAAATCATCTATACATATTAAACTCAATTCATTACTCATAAAAAAATCCTCAATTATAATGTTATTGGTTCTGGTTCAACTGTTTTATGTTTTCCTTCTGAGTCTTGTATCCAAATATTTCTATTGACATTATTTATATGTTCTTCGGCTATTTCTTTTGTTAAAATTGTACCGTTAACTCTTGTTACCCATGCTTGACTGGCTGCATTATCTTCAACATCCCAAATATCAAGACTAATCGCAATAATATCAAAATCATTACGATCATCAAATGTAATGAATCCCTTTCCTGTATTTTTTACTTGAACATACATTATTTTCTCTCCAATATTTCTTTCTTATATTTATACTAATTGTGGTCCAGTTGCCCAAAAAACTATTGAGTATCTAATCCCTTCAGTAACTTTTGTAACTCTATGCCATTCCTCTGATCTCATCACTATAAAACTACCCTGTTCCATAATTGGTAATTTTTCTGGCTCTAAATCTCCACCCCATAATTGCAACTCACCACCTTTGTAATCTTCTGGCTTAGACAACTGAAGTATAGCCGACAACTTCCTTGGTGTAGGTGAATCATCATACAAAGTATCTATATGCCAGTCAAAATAATCACCAACATCATATCGTGTCAACTGTGGTTTTTCATACCCTGTTAAACTATATCCCAAATGTTTAGAGTTTATCTCTAACATATACGACCATATTGCTCTTGTAAAAAAACTATTGCGCTCAAGCCATTTTACCTTTGATCTTCTGAGATTATCATACTTTTCTTTATTACCAGCTGGATCATATCCAACAACATGAGAATCACGCCATTCTGTATCCTCATATATCTTTATTAAAGTATCACAATTTTCTTTACTAATTGCATCTTCTACAGTAAAATATCTGTGTCTTGCCAAACATCACCTCACTCAGGCACTAGTATCTCTGCCCATTTTAAATTTTCTTCATCCCAATAATAAAACAACTTTCTTGAAACAATATCTTCCGGTTGTGGACTGGGAGCTTCCCATGTACAACTATCTTCTTTTAATATCCAACTTGGATAAGGTTGTGGTGCTATAAAAGCATCTCTATCTTTATCATATGTAAAACCAGCTCCAGCGTAATTTTTTCTCAATGGTACTCCACCTAATTGATGTTGACCCTTAACCGTATTATATGAAGTTTGAATCCATTTAGACGGATCACCCATCGTTCCACTTCTAATAAATTCTTCATTTGCAACGATTACTCGTTGAACGATATTATCGTTATCTATTTCTGCGTAATGAGCCATATGTTTATGAAGTGTAAGAGATGACAACTATTCCAGAACCACCAGGTGAACCAGCACCTGCGCTTCCTCCGCCACCACCACCAGTATTAGGATCACCTGGCTGTGTTAATTGATAATCTGGATCAGCTCTTCCAGATCCTTTACCACCCCCGCCAGCTCCTCCTGCTCCACTGCCTCCGGGTGACATGCCACCTATATTACCACCACCTCCGCCTCCTCCACGGAATGTAGCAGGGTCTGAGTTAATCAGAGATGATAATCCATCTCCTCCTGCTCCACCACTATTTCCACTATTATTAGCACCATTCGTAGATGCTCCACCACCGCCACCAGACGCTTCATAATTCCAAGGAACATGATAGCCGCTTCCTCCTGGTTGACCTTGATTGGTTGTTCCTGCTCCTCCTGGTGATCCGCCTTGTGGAGGTCCGGGATGTCCGCCGCCTCCGCCTGATCCACCAGGTCCGCCTACCATATTTCCATTTCTAGAACCACCTCGCCCTCCACCAATAGAAACAGTAGTGTCGAAAGAAGAATTAAAACCTACAGTATTACCTCCTGGACCGGCCACAGCAGTACCAGGACCTCCTCCCCCTACAGTAACGGTATAAGTCCCTTGTGTAACTGCAAAACTAGTTTCTATACCCGAAGTGTTTTGACCAGATTGTTCATTGTTCCATGAATTTCGATAACCACCTGCTCCACCACCGGCGTGATCTCCTCCTCCACCACCAGCAACTATAAGAAAATCTACAGTCGCACCAGCAATTACACTAAGATTATTTATTACAAGCTCTCCACTTTCTAAAAAAGTATGTATGGTACGATTACCATCTGTAGTTATATCACCACCTTCTACTGCTAAAGTACCACCAGAGAATTGTAATTGATCTATTACATCTGCAGTATATGGAACAGGATTGGAAGACCATTCTTCACAATAACCAGGAAGTTCAACATTACCTTGACCATGTGACAGAGTATTAAAACCATCCCCAGTAAAAGAACCACTTCCAGAATATCCACCGCCAGAATCTCTATAAAAATCTCTTGCTATTACTGGAGAAGAAGCCCAAGATGAGGCTACAATTGTCCACGTTGTCCCATCATAGTGTTCTGTTTGAGTATTTCCTAATGGGACCACTCCTGATCCACCTGTCACAAATGCATCTGTTTGAGTACCTATGTTCCAAGTGTTCCCTCTTGCAATATTCATGTTACCACCAGTTGCCCAATTTGTTCCATCATAATGTTCAGATGAATTTACAGCAACCCATCCTGAGGGAGCAGGGCCAAACATACCACCAACTGCTAATCCTGATGTTTGAGTACCTGTTGAACCACAACCAGAGCCTCCATATAAGCCACTTCCTCTCGACATATCATTTCCAGTTGTCCACGTTGATCCATCATATTCATAAACTGCTGCTACTTGTGCATAGTAATTACCTACCCCTGTTCCTGTGTTTCCACCTGCAACTGCTCCTGCCGTTTGTGTACCAAAACTAAACATTGGCCATATACCATGTCCATTAGGCCCTAAACCTGTTGTTCCAGTCCACGTTGTCCCATCATACTCTTGACACGTTGGTGAAGTATATCCAGGAGCACTAACACCACCAACCTGTAAAGCTGCTGTTTGTGAACCAATACCACCAGAACTTTCCCATACCTTACTTGGCATAATGCCAGCAATTGTCCAAGCTGTTCCATCATATTCATCTGAATGAACTGAACCACCATCCGATACAAAAGTATAAGATTGTCTACCACCAAAGGCCAAACCGGCGAGTAGAGTTCCACACCCTGATCCACCATCACCAGATTTATGAGCTTGTGGAGTTGTTCCACCAACAGACCAAGCAGCACCAGATACATTAGCAGTACCTACCTTAATTCTAAAATACTTATCAGAATAATTATACCAACAATCACCAACTTCAACTGAACCTGTGGCAGGATCTGTTTGTCTGACTATAGTTGTTGCTCTTCCTGGTATATCTTGTATAGCCATTTAAGAACCACTATTATATTGTGTAAATACAGTTCCACATTTATGAACTACGTCTGCTGTATATGGAACAGCAGCAGAAGTCCATTCTTCAGTATATCCTGATACTTCAACACCGCTATAACCATCACCCATAATACAAAAACCATCACCACTATATGCACCAGTTCCAGCATACCCAGCACCTGCTGCTCTACTCCATGCAGCATTTCCGTTCGGATTTGGATTTAACCATGCTGTCGCAATCTCTGTCCAAGATGTCCCATCATAGGACTCTGTCGTTGTAACACCAGTAACAGATGTTGTACCACCTGATGCATAAGCATTAGTTTGAATACCACTATTCCAAGCTGAAGCTCTTGTAGTACTCATTGTTCCTCCCGCAGCCCAATTTGTGCCATCATATTCTTCCGTTGTATCTCTAGAAGTCATAGATCCATGAGTACCAAAGCTTCCACCAACTGCTAATCCTGCTGTTTGAGAGCCTGTTGAACCAGAACGACTTCCTCCAGCAACACTCGTACCCGTTATCATATTATTTACTGTTGTCCACGTTGACCCATCATATTCAAAAGTTCCTGCTGTATATGAAAAAGCATTACCTACACCTGTTCCTGTATTTCCACCAGCAACATATCCTGCCGTTTGTGTACCACCACTAAACGATGGCCATATACCATGACCCGCAGGACTTAATCCTGATGCACTTGTCCATGTTGTCCCATCATACTCTTGAACAATAGAAGTAGCATATCCAGGTGCATCTCTACCACCAATTTGTAAACCTGCTGTTTGTGAACCAAGACCTGCTGGTAAATCATACAATCTACCTGGCATAGTATTTCCGGCTGTCCAACTTGTACCATTATATTCTTCCGAATATTGTGAACCACCATCCGATACAAATCCATATTCTTTTCGACCACCAAATGCAACACCAGCAAGTAGAGTCCCGAAACCTGCAGCACCATCACCAGAATCTAGAGCCTCTACAGTTCTTCCACCAGTAGACCAAGCAGCACCAGAAACTACAGTTGTACCTATTTTAAATTTAAATTCTTTATCTCCAATATTATACCAACAGTCACCCGCAGCAATAGATCCAGTAGCAGGATCATCCGCCAAAGTAAAATTTGTTGCTCGTCCAGGTATTTTTTGAATGGTCATTTAATTGTCTTTTCTAAATGTTCAATTCTTTTTTTTAGTTCTGTTATTTCAATATCTCTCATATCTTGCCAATAAGGTGATCGACTCCATTTACCATCATAGATATACTTATGTCCAATCCAATCTACTGGAGGATCTACTATATCTTCAACCAATTCACTATCAGTGGAATTCATATCACCAATAGCAAAATCTGGTGTATTTATTTGGTTCTCCTCAAATGTTATTTCTGTATCATCAGGAAAAATATATACTGACACTTGTGAATTTTTATCAATAATTGTTTTCATACGTTATCCTTTAATTAAAAGTCCCGTTGGGCTCATTGCTTTACCTCCCAATACAGATGGTGTTGCAGCAATTGCACCCAACGATCCATCTAACTGAATATAATAATCAGTTCCTGTAGTTAGATTTGTATGATTATATTCAACACCCGACACAATAATATTTGCTGCAGCTCCATCAGCATACAGATCATCAGAAAATCCTAGAAAAGAATCTGCATTTAAATTTGAATGAACAGAAAGATTACTACCAACTGGCCCATACATTGCATAAGGTCTTCCACCTGTAGAATTGCCAATTCCAGAACCCTGAGCAGTGCTACCATCAGTTACAGCGAAAATATAGTTTGATGTATCTAATGGATCATATGCAAGTTGAGGAGTCGGTACATCTCCTCCTCCACTACCACCTACTGTAGTATTATAGTATTCAATATCACTATTAAAAGTCATTATATTTCCAGATAAACTACCTGTCCATATTGCCTTAAAAGAACTGGTGTCGTCATATTTATATCCAAGTGCTGTAAAGTTACCATTGTTACTTGGATGCCATATTATCCCAGTCATTGTATAATCAATATTTGTCCATTTTTGTTCTGTAGCAAAAGTAACAGCTCCATTACTCGCAACTGTACCAATAATAACTCCAATTTGGTTGTTTGTTTGGTCATGACCCCAAAGTACAAGTTTATTAGCATTAGCTGTATTAGGATCCCAAGATGAATATACTCCAGCCCCACCAGTAAGAGGAACAGAAAAAGTACTACCACCCCCAATCGCAGCACCCGAACTATTAACTGTAAATATTCTACAAGCATTTGGAGCTGAAATACCATAGGCTGTCATACCTTGGCCGGCAGTGTGAGGATTATATGATAATGATCCCCATGATGGTGTCGGTGATGATTGAACAACAAGCGATGATTGATTAACTACAGTAGTAGATCCACTTGTTAGAAAAAATTGTGCTAGAGTTCCTCTATAACCTTGAAAATCATCTTGAAATGCAACCGTATAACAACCAGCATGATGTGGATCAGTTGCTACAATATTTGCACCGGCTCTTTTAGAAGTATATCCAACACCCGAACCTACTGTACAAGTTGTTCCAGCACCAGATGATACTACTGAACCTCCCCATGTTGTTCCAGCAAAAGGATCACTACCAGATGCTGTCATTTCTCCAGCCATCACAAATCTTCCTTGATAACCAGCAGCAGAACTTCTAATATATTTTATACTTCCCATTCTTGTACCATAACCAGTATAAAATACCGTCGGTGTTCCAAAACTAAACATAGGTTGATTATCTATAGTCCCACCCATTGTAGCATGATTACTACAATAATAATACAATGTTCCCGCAGCAAAAGGTGCTACAAAGGTTACGGTTGCACCAGCCGTTCCCGGTGCACCAGTTCTTATGAGATCACCCGTTATCTCTACACCACCACCATGAGTTCCATCAATCGTTGTAGAAAAGGCAAGTATATGACCTACATTTGTTGCATCAGATACATCAAACGTAATTGTCTTACCATGTATCCAAGTTAAGGAAGCTTGTGATGAACCATCCAATACAAACTTACCAGCTGCAACTGTAACTGTTTCAGTTACATCAATAACAGTTCTATTTATTGTTCCTACTGCAACACTAGGGTTCTGTGTTGAACCTGGCCCTGCGTAATACATACAAATAAATTTATCATTGTTATTGGGATCCATATCAAGTTTAGCCAGACTTCCACCGAAAACAGTATTACCAAATGATGTTGCAGGAGTTGCATTTGCAGCAGTAACTGCCTGTACTGTACCATCAGTATTTAAAAGAACAGGTATACCATTTGGTAAGGTACCACTTGCTGTAAATACAGCTTTATGAGGATTAGGTGTTACTTCCCAATCTGTTCCATTATATTCCATATAATCATTAGTTGATTCATTGGTTAATGATATTTTAGCACCATTAATACTATTGTCACCAACTTGCGATGCAATACCAAGATGACATATTCTGATTGCTGCAGAAACTCCTGGTGCAGGCGTAAATGTAATTGAGGTTGTTGTTGGTAATGTATATGCTGAGGTTGGTTGTGCAACACCATCAATAAAAACTAATATTGATTCTTCATACGGTGCGGCAGTACTTAAAGTAAAAGTCGTGGTTGATCCATCACCAACAAAAAGATTTTCTACAAATAAAGAAGAACTAGAACCACCACCAGCAATTGTTGTAAATGCTATTCCACCTTGACTAGTTCTAGTTATAGCCTGTCCAGTTGACCCATCATTAAGATTCAATTGTGCTATACCAATTGAATTAAGGTCCATATGAGCAGCAGTAATGGTTGTAGCTGCAATTTTAGTTCCAGTTACTGCACCAGCTATAATTTTTTCCGTGGTAATTGTATCATTATTAATTACAGCCGCAGAAGTTGTACCAGAAAGATGACCACCCAAAGAAGGATCAGTAATAACATTACCAAACGAAAGATTACCCACACCATCCGTTTTTAATGCTTGGCCACTTAGACCATCATCTAGATTTAATTCTGTAATGCCAACCGTATCTTCACCTATTTGAGCATTGCTAACTGTTCCAGTTAAATCACCACCTACTGAAGCAGCACTTGGATCGACAGCAGAGAAAGAAAGATTACCAGAACCGTCTGTGACTAATGCGAAATTTGGCTGTCCATCTTGAACATTTAATTGTGTGATACCTACTTTATCCACAACATTAGACATATCCTCTTTTGCCATATAAAATCCACCAGCCTTAACATTATCATGGACAACTAAAGTATCCTTATCTAGATCAATAGTAATTTCACCTTCAGCTCCAATAAAGCTATTATGCTCTAATGTTGTACCTCTTCGTCTTTTTACAATTTTAGCCATTTAATTGTCCTATGATATTTTTTACAATTGCTTTTAATTCAAGAATATCTTTTTTAATATTTTCTAATTCTAATTGTTCTTTTATCTTTTGATCTCTTAATAATTTATATCGTTCTAATCCATTCATATCAGTTTGTATCGCTGCCTTCCCATCTCTAATGTATGTCATATTTTATGCTAATGCAATAGCCCTCAAATTTTTAATTAATGGAACTCTCGTTGTAGTACTTGATAACATAACTATCTTAATAGCAAAGTTTTTAAAACTGTCGTATACAATATTATTTAAAGTGTAATTTGTGCTATTATTAGGAGGCTCATATTCAATTTCAAAATACTCATTAATTGAATCATCAGCAGAAATATTATTTTGATTTGTCATCTCAGTCATTTCTGTCCAAAGCTTATCATCAAACACTTCTTGGTCGAACTGTGATAAAACTTTATAATAGACTTTAATATTAGTACCTTCTCGTCTATTAGCTGTTAAATAAACTCTCAATGAAGTAGCATCAAAACCTTCTTTCAAGTTTACCCGTCTGGTCTGATATCTAGCTAATGCATCTCCACCTTCTGTATTTGTTTCATTTGTTGCAACATTATTTACAATATTTTCAACTGTAATTACACTATTTCTTGCAAGATCAATGATTGGAGAAATGTGTTCTGATCCTGATGTAAATTGAGCACCGGCCTGATAACTACCTGCCAATGTTGTAATTTTCTTTTGTCGTTCTAAATTAAGATTATCAAATTGAGCTACTGCAAAGAAAAAACTATCTAATGCACCAGTAGCAACATCCGTCATTTTAATTCCCCAATTAATATTAGTACCACTCGTAAGAAGCTCTCTTGGTACAATCTGGATAATGTTTGCTTTATATTCATTTGGAATTATCTGATTCTTAAAAAGTGCCTCAGAAAAATCTGCTACCGAGAACTTACATTTATTAAGTCTAAAAGATAAATCTTGATTTTGTTCTGCTGTCCAAGTTGATGCATTCTGTGATTTAAAAAACGAACCAACATATGGCTGTTCGGAAACTTTTCGTGTCGTTCCAATAATATTTTCACCTAACTCTGCAAGAAATACTTCATACTCTAAGCTATTTGAAAGAATAACAATAGAGTACTCACCAGGCTGTAAGTATACTAATCCTTTATCAAACAGAAAATTAGTTGTAGTTGATGCGTCCTCAGTAACAATTACATCAGCTGGTTGTTTTGCTATTTGACTAAACGGAACTACCATATTAGATGGATAACCATTATCAGTAGTTCTTATTTCTACTGTTACTGGAATATTATTAGTATCTTTGCTCTTGAAATATAAATCAAGGCTTGAAAGAAATAAACCATTTGGATATATAGTTCCATCCACAAAGAAAGTTTCCGCTAATGGATCTCTTGGTGGTGGAGGAGGAGGATTAAAAAAGTCAACTGTTGTATTAATACTAACCCTTGCCTCTCTAGTCGTCCTTCTTTCAATCGTTGGAACTCTTGTAGAAATAACTACATTCTCTCTTTGTTGCAATAAACCACTTGCTTGATAAATTACTTCACCACGTGTTCCTGCTAGTACTAAGTCACCTGCTGCATTATCAAGTAAAAGGAATTGTTTATCTCCTACTCTGAATCTTAAAGTATCAGTATTTGGAAGAGAAAAAACTAGACCGGTTATTGCTCCTGAGTCATCAGTATAGACAGGATCACCGAGATTACCACCAGACGGTGTACAATATGCTGAAATAGGTTCTCCATCAAAAAATGGATACACTTGTGTCATTGGTTTCATACCAGCTACAGTAACAGTTATATCACGTGGTCGTATAAAAGGAATAATAGATACATCGGTGACTCTATCACCAATTTCATTTCTTACCGCTTCAGTACCTGTTATTTCTGCACGTTCTATATTTCCTTGTTGAAATGCAAGTGTTTCGGTTTGTCGTCTTAGTGCTCTTCCTGCACCCGCACCACGTCTTTCATCTTCCGTAGTTCCTCTTGTTCGGGATCTAAGAGTTCTTCCTGTAGATATTGTTTCCCAACTATTGAATTGACTTTCAAAACCAAAACCAACCATTTGTTCCCATCCATCATTCTCACCATTTAAATTAATAACGACTTCTGGTCGAGTATCAGTAGCAACCCAATTATCATTTGGTGGTGACAACTCAACAATACCAATCCACGCAACTACAGCAAATGGATTAACATTAATAAATTTACTTGCTAATGGTTGGTCAATATATGTTTCTGAGGTATAAGGCATCGAAATCAAATCACCTGTACGGGTAATTGATGTTGAATTTGCAGAATCAAAATCAATGTCAGTTAAGTTTTGTGTAAATGGTGGTCGAAGAAATCTTTCCTGAAAATCAATAGAACATTTATAATCAGGACTAAAAACATCACCAACAGCATGACCACTAAACTCATCAACCATTATTCCATTCTTAAATCTATCTAATCCATTAGCATCTTTAATAACTAATGATTCTGTTTCTCTTTCTAGTAAAGATAGAGAAGTATAATATTCAACATTACTTAATCGTTTTTCAAGTTTACTAATATCACGCATAGTATATCGTTTATTTTCGATATACTCTACATGAACATCACTTGGTTTAAAAGTATAAGCAGGGATTCTTAAAAAATATAAATCCATCGTTCCATCTAAACGTGGTGGTGCTGCTGCTCGTAACGAAGGAACACCTTCATTGTTACCAAACACATCCTCAGCAAGAGTTTCTCTTGCCGTTGTTCCAAGCCTACTTAAATATATTGTATCAGTTCTTGGTAAGTAATAACTATAATCAGCTGACCAATTGGTATTTGGAACAGGTAATTCTATATTTTCTATTGTAGTCGTTCCATTAGCACGTCTTGGTCTAAAATCTACACAATCTCTTAATGGAAATGCATCACCAGTGATGGGACTAGTAAATGTACCTATATCACCATAACCAATAGCAGCAGTATATGAATCAACTGATAAGTATCCATTACCAGAGTGTGAAAAATAATCAAAGATAACTTCAATCTTCCCAGTAGGAGCAACTTGACCAGTCTTTAATTTTATTCTACCATGATCGTAAAAATTATCTCGTTG
>LWDU01042050.1_pt1 | contig 13772 bp, 16 predicted proteins | sample 727161 | NCBI WGS metagenome assembly LWDU01 (sample SAMN04566230, study PRJNA314399) | hydrothermal vent metagenome | isolation source: deep sea hydrothermal plume seawater | place: Mexico: Gulf of California, Guaymas Basin | collected 2004-07-11 | reverse complement strand
TTTAATCAGGCGGCTAAAAAATTAGAGCCGGCATTTCGTTTCGCAAAATTAGATACAGAAAAAGAGCAGCGTTTAGCGACTCGCTTTAGAATACAAAGCATTCCTACTTTGTTGGTGTTCAAAAAGGGTAAAGAAGTGGCTAGGCAAGCGGGGGTAATGAACTTGTCACAGTTTGAAGCGTGGCTAAAACCTTATATGCCTTGACGTTAATGTTGTACAGGTGAGCCGCTGAGTTTTTCTTTGTTAAATAATTGTTCAATGTCGATGGCATCAAATTGGTAGTGTTGATTGCAGAAATCACAGTCGGCTTCAATCACGCCCCGTTCCTCAATTAAAGAGCGCAATTCCTCTAGACCGAGGGTTAATAGGCTGGCTTCAACTTTTTCTTTAGAACAATCGCATTTAAATTCGACGGTTTGAGGGTCATAAAGTCGAACGCTTTCTTCATGGAAGAGTCTATGAATCACGTCTTTGAAATTCAGGCTAAGTAATTCGTTATCAGTAATTGTGTTGGCAAGCATCTCAACTCGCTCCCAATCAGCTTTTTCACCGTTATGTGCTGGTAACTCTTGCAGTAATAAGCCGACGGCGCGTTCATTATTTACAGCAAACCACAGGCGTGTTTTAAGTTGTTCAGATTGTGTAAAGTAAGCTTGTAGCGCATCGGCTAAGGAGTCACCCTCTAAGCGAACAACACCTTGGTAAGCCTTACCTTTGGTGGGTTTAATAGTCATGACTAATACGCCATCGCCAAATAAGCTGGATAAATTCCCTTCGAGAACGTCACCGTTCCAATGCGCCAGCCCTCTAATAGCTTGTTGATTATCAGCTTGAGCTACCAGCATGCTAATAGGACCGTTGCCACGTATTTGAATAATTAAAGAGCCGTCAAATTTTAACGTAGCAGACAACAATGAAGCCGCTGCAAGTAAAACTTGCATCTAAGGATACGACTTCACCTCGAACACCGAGTTCTTCAAAAAGAAAACGGGTTAATGTGTCATTGTTGCTCATGAAAAAGACTTCTTTGTTAAAAGGAATCGGGAATTATATTACAGAGTTATGGTGCGCAGTTAATAACGGTTAATGGCCTTCAAAAAAATATCGCTGGGTCTGGGATATAATGAATAGCAAGTTTTCAGTTTTTATTTATGGGGTTTTCTTATGTTCTTTGACAAATCATCTTTACCCACAGCCAGTGAAGCGCTACCGGGACGCAGTGAGGTTATGTCGGTGCCTAATTCACATTATGTTTATAACGGTCACCGTTTGGAAGCACCTTTCCCTGATGGATATAAAACAGCTGTATTTGGTTTAGGGTGTTTCTGGGGCGCTGAACGAAAGTTTTGGCAGTTAGAAGGGGTTTATTCAACAGCTGTTGGTTATGCAGCTGGGTTTACACCTAACCCAACGTATGAAGAAGTGTGTTCTGGACAAACGGGGCATAACGAGGTGGTGTTGGTGGTGTACGATTCTGCGGATATTTCTTATGCGGATTTGTTAAAAACGTTTTGGGAGTCACATAACCCTACACAAGGTATGCGGCAAGGAAACGACACGGGTTCACAATACCGTTCAGGTATTTACTATTCAACAAAGATAGAATCAAACTTAGCCGAACAATCGCGCGATGAATTTCAGCAGGCGTTAAGTTCTGCAGGCATGGGTGTGATTATGACTGAAATATTGCCAGTTTCTACGTTTTATTATGCTGAGCATTATCATCAGCAGTATTTGGCTAAAAATCCGGGCGGTTATTGCGGCTTAGGCGGTACGGGAGTTAGTTTTTAATAGGACCAGGTTTCACAACTTGCTCCATTAAATCGTTGTTCCATTTTCCTTTAACCGAGACGTGTGCTGCGCCGCCAAGCATAAAAGCTTCAATTAAGTTATGGTTAAGGTAAGCGTAAATGCCTGGTTGCTTGAAGGTATAGAGTGCTGCAACAGCTTCACCACCATTGACTGCCCAAGTCTCACGGTCAACGGTTGGAGTATTATTGAATGAGCCGCCAGGCCAAACTAAATCACCGTGGCCGCCTATCAAATGAATGCGCGAGTCTTCGTTGGCCTGTGAATGAATAAATAATACCGTTTCACCTACGTTGGCTTCCATTGCGTTTTTGCCGATTAACGCACCTTTACTGCCGTTGAAGGTGATGTGTGTAGGCGTTAGTGTTTTCATTACCTTTAATACGTCACCCATTGCAGCAGCGACATTGGGGTAGCGAATGTAGTTGCCAAATTCGTCCTGCGGAATGTACCAGCCTTGCTCACCAATGTAGTAGGCTTTGTCATAGTGTACTAAGTTTCCTTTGTTATCTTTAAGCCCGTCTTTTGGCAATATCATGATAGCCCCATACATGCCGGAAACAACGTGATAAGGAATCATAATGCCACTAGGTGCGCAGTGATAAACGTAGGTGCCGGGTTTGTCTGCTTTGAATCGTAAAGTGACTTGTTCCCCAGGGTTTATAAGTGTCAGTGCACCACCACCAAGAGCACCTGTTGATGCATGAAAATCAATGTTGTGCGCAAGAACGTTTGTTCTGGGGTTTTTCAGTGTTAATTCAACGTAATCACCTTCATGAACAACCATCATTGGGCCAGGGTTGCTGCCGTTAAATGTCATGGCTTGAACGAAAACACCTGTTTCAACTTCTATTTCCTTTTCCTCGATAACCATTTCCATTTCGATGATTCGTGGCTTACCGGAATAAGTTTGTTGGTGTTTAGGCAAGAACGGTGGCGCAACTAATGCCTGTTTAACACGCTCTAGGCCTTCTAAATTGGCCTGTGTGCCAATGTCAGCAATATACGAACTGCCTGACTCGTTGGAAATTGCCGTGGGTGAAAGAATGATTAGGAATAAAAGAGCTTGTAACTGTAGCAATAGTTTAAGTGTTACTACAGTCCTAGTTCTCATAGCTATCCTCCTAAATAAATTTAATTGTATAAGGTATTCATCCTACGCGTTAAAAATGCGTCCTAATTTATGACTTAAATCAGGTTTAAACAGGGCTTGCAATTTTTGGAAGTTCCCAATGGATGGCTGTTTTGCCGTGTTGTTCCAGATATTCGTTGGTTCTGCTAAAGTGCTTACAGCCTATAAACCCCCGATGAGCTGACAAAGGTGATGGATGTGGTGCTTTTAATACAAGGTGCTTTTCAGCATCAATAAACGCGCCTTTCTTTTGCGCATAGGCGCCCCACAACAAAAAAACCACGTGTTCATTTTGTTCATTAACCGTTCGAATAATCTTGTCTGTAAAAGTTTCCCAGCCTTTTCCTTGGTGGGCATTAGGCTGGTTATATTCAACGGTCAATACGCTATTAATTAATAATACCCCTTGCTTTGCCCAGCTTTCTAAACAGCCGTGTAATGCGTGCGAAATGCCCAAATCGGCTTGGAGTTCTTTATAGATGTTGCGCAATGAAGGCGGAATTTTTACATCCGGCTGAACAGAAAAGCACAGGCCATGTGCTTGATGAGGTTGGTGGTAGGGGTCCTGGCCTAAAATAACGATTTTTACATCGTCTAAGGGTGTTTGTTCTAGTGCGTGAAACCAGTTGGATGAATGTGGATAGATCACTTTGCCATCGTTTTTCTCTAGTCGCAGAAACTCTTTTAGCGTGAGCATATAGGGCTGCTCTAGTTCGTGGTCTAAATAAGGTTTCCAACTTTTTGCGTTTGAAAGAGCCATTTTTTAATTAATTTGATTAGCTAGCTTGGTTGCTCTATCTAGCAACTCACTTGAATTTTCTAATCCGTCAATAAACCGCTTTGGTATGCCGTTAATACCGACTTGTGCGCCCACAAGTGCGCCAGTCAGCATTGCCCGTGCCATGTTTTGCCCACCACCGTTAATAGCGTGTAAAACAGCGCTTTCGAAATCATCAGAATAGCGTGCTGCTAAATAATAACAAGCGGGAAATTGGTGGTATACGGCACATGGCATGCCGTAAACTAGCGAAACTTTCCAAGCGGGATTAATTAAATCTTCATGCGCTGCACGAGCGATGCTTGACGGTGTTAGTAGTGCATCGGGTGATGCGAAAGTGCCTGCGCCAGAGGGTTTGCTGCCGGGTATCGTCATGGCGTGGAAAGGCAGCTCGTGATCGCCAACCAGCTTCATTAGTTTGCCTGATAGCTCTTCGTCCAACGCGTGGCCTTGTACTAACATACCAAGTACAGCGCCGTAGGCAACGGTCATGGCGTTAATGGTTTCATCGCATTGTGTCAGCAGTGTATTACTTGACACGGTGCTGGCGAGTTGTTTGGGCTTATTGGCATAGCGGACAGCTAAAGCCAATATGCGTTCTGCGGCTTCGGTGTTGTCTGTAAAACCAGCAACGTCACCCCATAGTTTATTATGTTGAGTGCGTAACACCCACGCTTCGCGAATTGATTGGCTGGTAAAACCGCCTGGGCCAACGTTTGCTGTGCCGTCGAGTAATGGGAATAAGTCATTGTCTAATCGTTGGCAAAAATTTTCTTCGGTATATCCGCCACTTGTCAGCATGGAGTCGATGAGCATATTGAGAATAAGGCCAGATTGTGATTGCTGGCCAGCTTTCATGCCGCCGTGATAGCGGTCAGGTTGTGGGTCTGTGTAGTCGGTTATCCAGTCGCCATAAAGGCGCTGTTGCTCATCTAAGTCATAGAACCAGTGCGGGCCTAAACCCAGTGCGTCACCAATGTATGCGCCCATGATGGCACCTACTGCGCGGTCTTTAATTGTTATGCTCATAATGTGTGTTTTTGTTTTATAAAGTAAATCTGTTATATCACTTTGTGTATTGTTGCGCATCCTCTTAGGGTGGCTTCCTGTTCTCTGCTAAAATACGACGATGCAACGGTCAGAAAAAACTAAAATTCGGTTTAATAAACTGCAAAAACGCTTACGACGCGATATGGGGCAAGCAATTGCCGACTACAATATGATTGAAGAGGGTGATCGTATTATGGTGTGTTTGTCGGGCGGCAAAGACTCTTACACGATGTTGGATATATTGCTGAATCTTAAACAAAGCGCACCCATTAGCTTTGACATATTAGCCGTCAACTTAGACCAAAAACAGCCAGATTTTCCAGAACATATCTTGCCGGAATACCTCGAATCCATTGATGTGCCGTATCACGTGATTGAACAAGATACGTATAGCGTTGTAAAACGAGTGATACCAGAGGGTAAAACAACCTGCGGTTTGTGTTCAAGAATGCGTCGAGGTGCGCTGTATGCGTATGCCGAAGAGCATGGTTATAACAAAATAGCCTTGGGGCACCATCGCGATGATATTCTTGAAACCTTCTTTTTAAATATGTTTCATGGTGGTCAGATAAAAGCGATGCCTGCAAAACTAAAAAGTGATAACGGCAAACACATCGTGATTAGGCCGTTAGCGTATTCAAGGGAGAAAGATATTGCTGAGTTTTCAGCGCTAAAAGAGTATCCGATTATTCCGTGTAACTTATGCGGTAGCCAAACCAATTTACAGCGCGTACAAATGAAGGCTATGTTAAACCAATGGGATAAAGAGTTTCCTGGTCGTGTTGAAACGATATTTAATAGTTTGAAAAATATTAGGCCATCGCAGTTATTGGATGGACAACTGTTTGATTTCGAAAATCTATCTCAACAAGTGGTCATTGAAAAACCTATATTGCAACCGCTTGTGTTTTCTGCTGTGAATGTGGAGAAGGCTTCTTAATGATTTCTTTTCTAGTACGTTGGGTGTTATCTTTTTGGGTCAAAGTTAAAGTCTTGCCGAAAGGGGAAGCATGGGCGGAGACCTTCAAAGGCAAAAAAGTGTGCTATGTAATGCGCAGTGACGTGCATTCAAAACATGTTGTTTTAGAGCAAGTCTGCCGCGATGTGTCGATGCCATTGCCGTCAGATGGCCTTCAGTTAGACAGCTTTAATGAAGCTGTGGCTGAGTTTTCGCTGAACCGGATTAAAGACGGCTATGTGGATCCTGCGCCGGCGTATTTAGCCGAATTGATTGATGCAATTAAATCATCAGACGAAGATGTCTTGCTTGTGCCGGTGTCTATTTTTTGGGGTCGAGGACCTAAAAAATCAGACGGTATTTTAAGCGCTATGTTTACCGATGAAGGAGTGAAATCTAGTTTTTTCGCACGTTTTTTATCGATTCTTTTTAACGGCCGACAAACGCTGTTACGGTTTGGTGACCCAGTTTCATTGCAACAGTTGGCTGAAAACAATCAAGCAACGGCGTTCTTAACGCGAAAATTAACCCGCGTATTGCGCGTGCATTTCGCCAGAACTCGCTTATCAACGATTGGTCCAGACCAGCCATCACCCAAAAAACTCGTCGAAAAAATAGTAAAAATAGACATTGTTCAGCAAGCAATTGCACGCGAGGTTGCTAGAAAGAAAATGTCACAAACGGATGCAGAAAAGCAAGCAAAGGCGTATGCGCTTGAAATTGCTGCTGTTATCAATATTCGAGCAGCGCTTGTTTTAGAAAAAATACTCGGTTGGTTGTGGAATAAATTGTATGACGGCATTGTGCTGCACCATTTTTCACGCGTTGAGCGTTTATCACGTGAGCATCAGGTCGTGTATGTGCCAAGCCACCAAAGCCACATGGATTATTTGGTGTTGTCGTATGTTTTATTTAATCGTGGGCTTGCACCGCCACATGTTGCTGCGGGTATTAATTTAAATATTCCCATTGCTGGTCCATGGATTAGGCGTTGCGGTGCATTTTTTTTACGCCGAAGCTTTAAAGGGAATATTTTATATGGCGCAGTCTTTGAAGCGTATATGGGGTATTTGGCGAGTAACGGTACCGCTGTCGAATACTTTGTTGAGGGTGGCCGTAGTCGAACAGGTCGTAAGCTGAAGGCGAAGCCCGGCTTGTTAGCCATGAGCGTGAGAAGTTACCTTCGAGATCGCAAACGCTCAGTGGTGTTTTTACCGGTTAACTTCGCTTATGAGAAGTTGGTGGAAGGTGAAACGTACGTGAATGAGTTGAGTGGTAAGCCGAAAAAATCGGAATCGGTGATGGGCTTATTACGTTCATTTAAAGCGCTTAAAAATCATTTTGGCCAAGTGCATGTAAACTTTGGTTCGCCGATTTATTTGGATAAAGTCATTCAGGCGGAGTCGCCTAATTGGCGTAAAGAAAATGCCGTGGATAATAAAGAGCTGGTGGCGAGAATCGTTAATAGTTTGGGCGAAAGGATTATGTCGGGTATTAATGAAGCAACGCATGTGAATGCGATTGGTTTGTTGGCGATGGCTTTGCTGAATGCTGAAGAGCAATCAATGAGCGAATCAGCGCTTAACCGCCAACTTGAGATTTATTTAAGCTTATTAGAGGCGGCGCCTTACTCTAAGGATGTAACGCGCGTTGACTTAGATGCCGCGCAAATTATTGCCTACGGTGAAGAATTTGGTGTGCTGAAAAGGCGAGGGAATGGGCAAGAAGAAAGTCTGTTTATAGAAGGCAGTGACGCCATCTTGATGACGTATTTTAGAAATAACATCGTTCACCTGTTCGTTTTACCGTCCTTTATTGCGTGTTGTTTCTTGAGTAACGAGTCGCTGACTAAAAAACAGGCTGTGCACTGGTTTAGGTTGGTGTACCCGTTTTTAAAATCAGAGTTGTCTATGCACTGGAGTAATAGGCAGTTAACGTCAGCTGTCAATAGAGTGATTGACTGCATGATGGCTCAAGGGTTGATGCAAGAAACGGACGGTTTACTAAACGTGGACAACCAACAACAGCAGCTAATGAAAGAGTTGTCCGGCGGTGTTTTATTAAGTATGGAGCGCTTCTATTTAACGGTGTTACTTTTGAAGCAAAAAGGTGAAGGTGCGTTAAGCCGTTTCGAACTAGAGAAAATATGCGGCACAACAGCTGGGAAATTATCAGAATTGAATGGACTGAATTCACCTGAGTTTTTTGATAAAGCCTCGTTTAAAGGTTTTATCGAAATGTTGTACACACAAGGCATTATCTGGGCGGACGATAAAGGCAAGCTCACCTACGGCGATGTTTTAGAGTCAATAATTAACGACGCGGGTTTGGTAATGAGCCAGCAAGTACGCAAAAACGTACATCAGATTGTTGATTGAGTTAACTTAGCTGTTCAAAAATTCGATACCCGGCAATGTACGTGCCGGCTGCGGAACCAATGGTGCTGAATAGAAACACCAATAGGGTGCGAGAGACACGGTTCTTCCACCAACCACCGACATTAACGGTGTCTTTTTTAAGGGTGGAAAAGTCGCCCACGCGTGGTTTTCTAATCCACGCTTCCATAGCTGCTGTGACCATGCCTGCCCCAACCGTTGGGTTTAATGAGGTTATCGGTGCGGCGAGAAAAGCGGTGATGATAGTGATGGGGTGAGCATTAGCGAGTAAGGCCCCTAGTGCCGATAAGCCGCCATTAATAACGACCCATTCGATGACCAATTGCCAACCGAGCTCAGGCGCACGGTTAAACCCAATACCAAACCCAACGAAGACCAACGTAACAATAATCCAAGGAATAAATTTTGGCCAGCGACTAGACGGGGGTATAGAATCGAGTTCCTCTAATGATTTAGTGCCGTCTAACTGAGAGTCAAGATAGCCTTTTATGCCTTTTAAATGGCCGGCACCAATAACCGCTAACATGCTTTGATGTTCGCTCGATTGTGCTTCGTCAAATATACGACGTGCCATATATTGATCGCGTTCATTCACCAAAGGAGTGTATATTTCAGTGGAAGATTCGGCGAATTGTGAAAAGGTAGCGTCTAAGACGTCGCCTTCTTTCAGCTTTTCGATGTCTTCTTCGCTGATTTTTTCGGAAAACATCACGCTCGCCAATAGACCTGAAAAAAGCTCCATGCGTTTCCACCAAGGCACATTGCGATACACACGCTTCAATGTAATGCCTACTTCGCGGTCAATCAGTAGTACGGGTTTGTTTGATTGCTTGGCCAAATCAGCAGCCATTTTCATCTCAGCGCCTGGCTCAATGCCCAGTTCATCGGCCATCTTTTGTTGGAAAGCGCCCAACGCTAAACTGGCGGTGACCATCGCCGCTTTTCCGCTTTTAATAACGCTGAATAAATCCATTTTAGCCAGACTATCGGGGTCAATTAACGCGTTATAACGACTGGGGCAGAGCTCTATGGCAATGGCATCGTAATTATTATTGTTGATAAGGCTTTCAACAGCATCTGCACTGGATTTTGAAACGTGCGCTGTTCCTAATAAGGTAACTTCGCAGTTATTAATCGTTAATGTCTCGATGGGTTGGTCGTCTGCGATGCTCAAAGGAAACCTGTTAATAAATTAATTTATGAGGGCGTATTATCAATGATATTGATTCGCTTCGCCCAGTCTTTTGGTACTAAAAAGCCGCGTTGTATTTCGCGACTAGATTCGTCTGACATAAAACCGGCAATGCAGACGGGGTGTTGATAGTCATCACGAAAATTATCGATGGCATCTTTGTTACTAAAATAGACGGTGTTTTCGTTGTAAACTTGAGTAGCGAGCCATTGTTTTTTTTGCAGAAATTGCCATTGAATCGGCTTGTCGTTAAAGCGTTGAATAAAATCATCCGGTGTTACCCACCAAGCGCGAAGATGGTCGTTTGCTGCAATGTCAGGCGTTTGTGTGATGGCCTCAGTTAAGGGGTAAAACAAGCGACCTTTCATCAAGCATATTGTCTGATCTATCTGAATGTTCAGTTCGTCCAATAATGCCCGCGCAGCAGGCTGTTCGGACAGCTTGCTTTGGCGTGTTTGCATTTGCCGAAACTTATTGGCCAATGCCCAAGTAAAACTTGCAGGCGACTTCCCAATGTTGGGTAGTGTTTGTTTGCTTGTCACGCACAATGTAATCGAATTCCCCCAGAGTTCGCTGTTCGCCTTGTACTTGTAGGTTCTGTTTGAGTATCTCGTATCGCTCATTGGTGTTAAACCAATGGCTCAAGAGGGTTTCAAAATAATGCCCTAAGCGGTCATCGGTTTGTTGTTGAATAAGTTGCTGGAGGGCCTGTGTTTTATGATCGATTTGCGCGGCAAACGTTGTGTTGGCCTGTTGCCAAAAATGATTATTCGTCCACTGGCAATGTCGTCGTCGGCCTTGAATGATGGGTGGGCTGTTAATTACCCACGCTAAATCATCAGATAAATTGGTCGTGGCTGATGGTTTATGCACCGCTGGGCGTGTTGAACAATAAATATAAATCAATCACGCAATCGGGAATTTTTTCAGCCATATCATCAAGCATGTCATCATTTTGATTAATGTCGCTCATATCGCCGACTTCACCATCCAGTAATTCAGAACAGCTAAGGATGGGTAGGGTTAGCTCGGCGACTTCTTCGGGGTGTGTTTCAAACCAACTGTCTTGCTGCGAGAAAACACCTTGCATAAAGCCAGACGCCCACAGTGAGAGAGAGTCTTCGTCATCATTGCTGTTAGCATCAGGGAATTCGCCATTCAGTAGAGATTGCTCAATGCTTTGTTGTAAGGCGGCAATAGCGTCGGTAACGGTTTTGTCAGCCTTGGCATCGCCTAAGATATTCTGCAATATCTCGTTAGTTGAAAAAGAACCGGGTTGAATCACTAAACTGGTGAGAAAGCCGTGAACTTCCATCAGGTACATGGTCTCTTCGGAAAGAGTGTCAGTGTTAAAAAAATCGTTTAGGACGCCCATAGATGACATTGTTGTTAATTAAAATTATCGATTATGGCTGCCGTCACACCAAGGTATGTCAGCAGATTTTCCACAGCCACAGAGAGTTAATGATTGATCTTTTTCTGCGGTAAAAATAAGTGGGCGAACACCATCGGTTTGTTTGTGTGAACCGTCACAAAGCGGGCTTTTTGCGGTTTTGCCGCATTGGCAGATATAAATTTCTTCGTCTTTTTTAATGGCTACGCTGTATGGAAATTGTTGGCTGTACATAATTGAATCCTTTGAAAATGAATGAATGGCTTGAAAGCCCTTAAACTGCAATAATGACGCAGTTGCTAAACAACTTGATAATCTATCAGCGAGAAATCATATGGAAACATTAACACAGCTACTTAATTCAATCAGCAATTTTGTTTGGGGGCCAATTATATTGGCCTTGCTGCTTGGAACGGGTGTTTATTTAATGGTGGGACTGCTATTTCTTCCTATTAGACAATTACCAGCTGCGTTTTCGTTGTTATGGCGGGGGCGCAAAAGTAATGATTTAGACGATGGCGAAATCAGCCCGTTTAATGCCTTGATGACCTCATTAGCGGCGACAATCGGCACGGGTAATATTGCCGGTGTCGCAACGGCGATATTTTTAGGTGGGCCGGGCGCAATTTTTTGGATGTGGATAACAGCATTGGTTGGGATGGCGACTAAGTATGCCGAAGCTGTGTTGGCGGTAAAGTATCGGGAAGTTGATGAGAACGGCGCGTACGTGGGTGGGCCGATGTATTACATTAAAAATGGTTTGGGTAAAAACTGGCAATGGTTAGCGTTCTTGTTTTCTTTATTTGGCGCCATTGCCGCGTTTGGTATTGGTAACACCATACAGGCAAACTCCGTTGCCGATGCGCTGAGTAGCACATTGGGTGTGCCCGCTTGGCAAACAGGTGTCGTGATGGCGGTTATTGTGTATGCGGTGTTGGTGGGTGGCATTAAACGAATTGGTAATGTTGCCTCAAAATTAGTGCCATTTATGGGGCTTGCGTATGTTGTGGGCGCAGGCACCATCATTATTCAGCGTTTAGACTCGGTGCCAACAGCGCTGCAATTGATTGTTAACGATGCGTTTACAGGCACGGCAGCAGCAGGGGGGTTTGCTGGTGCGGGGATCATGGCGGCGATTCGTTTTGGCGTTGCACGTGGGGTGTTTTCAAATGAAGCGGGTTTAGGCACCGCACCAATTGCACACGCGGCAGCAAAAACAAATAACCCCGTTGCGCAAGGCAAAATTGCCATGTTGGGCACGTTCATCGATACGATTATTATTTGCACCATGACGGCCTTGGTGATTATTTTAACCGGCAGTTGGACCAGCGGAGAAACGGGAGCATCGCTATCTGCTCATGCCTTTAGCATGGGTTTACCCGGTTATGGTCAGTACGTGGTCAGTTTCGGCTTGGCTATTTTTGCACTCACGACTCTATTGGGTTGGAGTTATTACGGCGAACGTTGCGCAGAATATATTTTAGGCGTTAAGTGCATCCCTTGGTATCGAATTGCTTGGGTGTTGGCTATTCCGTTTGGTGCGATAATGGACTTGGAATTTTTGTGGTTATTGGCCGATGTGCTGAATGGGTTGATGGCAATACCGAACTTAATAGCATTGCTATTATTAAGCCCAATCGTGTTTAAGTTAAGCAAAAAGAAAGCGTAGTCTTTTGAAAGCTGAAATAACCCTTAAGCGCTGATGGTGCGAACTATATTTTGCTCGGCGTTAAGCAATTGCAATTGAAATATCAGCCATTTTTCTAAAAAATAATTAAGCGCCCATTTGTTATTAAGAATGTCTTTTGGCGACGTTTCTTGTAGTTTATTGGGCGGTAAGTTACCTTCAATACTGATAACTTCGACAGATTGAGTATCGAGGTATACGCGGCATTTGAAACTTGGGTTTTGCGCAGAAGGCTCGGCGCTTTGGTGTTGCAAGAGTATTGTGTGAGTGTAAGGTCCAGAGGTTAAAATTTTTGAGCTAATTGTAGAGTCATGGTTGTTGTTTTGGCTTAGGTTGGGAATTAATCTAAACAACTTTCTGAAGTTGTCTTCGCACAGTACTTGAAGGCAGAACGATTTATTGATGGGCCTGACTTGGCTAAGCATCAGAGCTTAGAATAACTTGCAGTAGCGCTGTCGGTTTCCCAAACAGACACCTTGGTTACGGGAAAATTTCCGTCGGACACATACTCAAAAATCATTCGCGCTAAGAACTCAGCGGTAGGGTGCTCGTCCACTACCATGACCCGTTCGCCGGCTTCTTGAAGGATAGGAAGAATAGGGTCGTCTTTATGTAGGAGCATGTTGTGGTCGAGCGTGTTGTCGATCCACTTACCAGCAAATTGATTAATATCGGAAAAGTCGCACACCATCCCTTGCTCATTGAGTGTGTCAGCTTCTAGTGTAATGGCAACGCGTGCAGAGTGGCCGTGCAGGTGTTTACATTTGCCGGGGTGATTCATTAATCGATGCCCGTAACAAAAGTTGAGATTTTTCGTGATGGTGTACAAACAAGTTCCTTGGCTAAAATTAAGCGCCTTTAATACCTTCAATAGTGGCGGCTGCTTCGTACTCGTCATTTTCTACGGGGACGACACGGATAATTTCAATAAGTGCGTTAAGTGGTGGAGTAATGGGGTTGACGGGCTTGACGCTTATTTCTAAGGACGCCCCAGCGATGAGTTTATTTTTTGTTCTAAATAAGATACCGGCAGCGCTTAAGTTAATGCTGTTTGCAGTACCTTTTGCGCCTGACCCTGGGTGGGTGAATTCCATGTCACACACCGCGTTCATGCGTGAGAATTTTCGATTATTAGATGATTCCATCATATTGATAACCCCTTCTTGTATGAGTAAAAAGCCTTTAAATTTAGTGTAGCTTAAAATTTAGAAAAAGTATTAGTGTTTTTATGCATTGCTTTATTTTCAGGTTGAAAAAGAGGGCGCCAGGCTCTTTAACGTTACTAAGAGACCTTTGCATGACGACATTATTTCGCCCTGCATTGTGTGATGGTGTTATTTTTAACCAAACGATGCCTATAACGCGCCGTTGAACGCG
>LWDU01032132.1_pt1 | contig 13772 bp, 11 predicted proteins | sample 727161 | NCBI WGS metagenome assembly LWDU01 (sample SAMN04566230, study PRJNA314399) | hydrothermal vent metagenome | isolation source: deep sea hydrothermal plume seawater | place: Mexico: Gulf of California, Guaymas Basin | collected 2004-07-11 | reverse complement strand
CTACGCACTAATTGCTCACCTGCTTGCGCATCAAGAGATGCAACTCCATCTGGATTTGAAACAGGTGAAATCACCGGATTTTCATGAAATACCATGGCTTCATCGATATGAGCTAATAACTCAAGAGTCAATTGTCCACCCTTTCTCAATTCCGAAATAAGTATCGGAGAACCATCTTTTACTACCTCTAAGGAGAGAATTTTTCCTCGTAATTCGGAAGCTCTCTTGCGTCCATCCGGTGATAAACCGTATACGATTCTCCTTTGTTTTGCTCCGTGGATATGGCGCTTACTGGCAACTAAACAGCCTCTAGATTCCAATCTCTTCAGAGTTCTTGGAACATGCTTTCTCTGGACGTGTACCGCAGCAGAAATTCCTGCCTGTGTTAATGACAGTGGAGCTTCCCATTCCCCTTCTGGCAACACATGGTCATGAAGATGCAGCAACATCCTTTCCTCAGTGGTTAATGAGCCTAAATATCCGTCGACCACTTTATCCCCTCTATTTGGGCTAAAGTGGCGAGAGCACATAGGGGCATCGGTTCATAGTAGTGCAAAATTTGCCGCAGTACCAATAATTGTGACCATTGATTATCCGACGCACTCAATTACATGAGTTACCAGCCGCTAATATGGGGGACCAAAGTCGCAAGTTTACACCACGGCAGAGAAATCGTCGCCCTCTTGGTCTTCAGACTAGTAAGGACAAGGCCCCAGCAATTCCACTATCCGCTCCAACAAAACGTGGAGATTATTGGTTTGTTTCAGCACCACTTGCCTCAAGATTGCACCAAAAAAGTGGACTTGGACAAACAACATCTGATGGCGGAATTCTACTACTCAGCGAGGAAGTATTATTCTGTCATTGGCATAGGCATATGCCGCTTCCAAAGGAAACATGGTTTTCAGAGCAATTGGAGGCCGATTCACAACACATAGCCCGTGCAGTAGTATTTGATGTAGCCAGAAGTGGCGGGGAATTAGTTATCCCCACAAATCACCTCAAGGATGAACTAATTGCAAAAATTCATCCCAACACATGGGCGGTCAGATGGAGAAGAGATCAATCATTTAGCAAAGAACAGCCAGAGGCACAAACAAGATGGGCCTGCACAAATGACTCGGTGGATATTTTGGAATTATTAGATTGGGCAAGAGATGTCAAATCAGAAGGATATATTCCTGAGTTATACATTGTTGATGAAGAAATGGATGTGACAATGTATCGACTTGACATAATCGATATGAAAGGTAACCAAAAAACATGGGTTAATTTTTCCGCTAGTCAACAAGATTCTATCCGTCAACTGTGGTCTCAAAGACTTGATTGGGGCGATGGATGGTACATTCCACATCAGCAGCAATGGACTTGGCCCACAGTTGGTATAGAGCACATGAGTGGCAGATTACTACGCAAAGAAGAAGGAGAGTGGCTTGCAAATATCATTTCTAATGATGATGAGTCCACCTCCATCAATTCATTATTCTCTCATTTGATGTCAAAAGGGCTAATAATTCGCCCGGGATTCAAATTTGGCTGTCGTTGGCGAGTCTATGATGATGCAGTGGAACAATCACACGCACCTTGGTTAGTACAAACTGAATCCGATGCGCCATCAACATGGGAAGGAATTTGCCTCTCAGTTAGATTAGCAGAAGGTGTACACAAAAGTTGGGTCTGTATTCTTGGCCAACAAGAAGATTGGAATTGTTTACAAATAAAACGCTGGTTACCTGGTAGAACTTAATCCATCAATCGTCCCCATGAATCTATTTCTTGGTGATTTTCTTCAGTGAGAATCACAGTTTGATGTTCACCATTTGCACCATCAATAATTTTCCCCGTCACTTCAATTGCAATTGTTGAGGCACTCTTAGTGCGGGTGTCTCGCATACTAAGGAGTGTCCATAACATAGCCAAAATACCTGCAATTGCGAGCATATTTGAAGGCCTTCTCCACTGCTGCTCAAGTTGTGAAGAATCAGATTGTGCAATAAATTCAACAGGGTATTCCCATCTATGGCCGGAAAAGGAAACCAAGACAATTTCCCCGTTCACAATCATTCCATCTGACAATAATCCATTCGGGTCAATATTTACAATTAATTCACTAGATTCATCCAGAGTAATTTCTTCCCTTGCTTCGGCAATCCTTGACAATGGCCCGGTTATTTCAACTCTGAATGAATTAGAAAAGTTACCATCAGAATCAATGTTAATTGATATTTGTTGCTGCTTATTAGAATCAATAGTTCCTGTAATCTCACTTGTAATCGGAATTTTTCCCAGAGTCAAAATGATTGTGTTTATTTCAAAATATGAAGTTCCACATGAGATAGAACCAGACAGTATCGATTGGGTCTGAGGATTTCTAGTTCCATTAATAACGGCAGAGAATTGTTTCGTTCCAACAATCATTTGAGCATCTTGCATACTGTCAAATATTATTCGATTACCATCCGATAAAATCAAATCCAATTCCATTGAACACTCTTCCGAACTGGTTGCAGTGAAAACAAAGTTATCATCTGGCAGAATTACATAGCCATGATCCTGAAGGTCAATCTCCATTGAAGGTGAACAATTTGGAGCAGTGAAATTAACAAACATATCATCATTATTTTCCACTGTGGCAACCCATGGCACCAAGATTCCATCGTGGTCAAATATCTTGACTCCCTCGGCACCAAATTGCCCTGAATTGAATAAATCAGCAGCCTCGCTCCCGTCAGCCTCAATAACCGACAACCAAGGCTGTTTAGGGTCTCGATTCAATTCGTTTTGCTCTACATTACCTACACTTTTGTCTTGGTAGGTCACAAGAAGACCTGAGCCTGGCAAATGTGAATCAAAACCACTATCACTTCGGTATGCTATCCAAATATTTTCTGATTGGGAAATTTGTATTTTCAATGTTTCACCACCTTCACTCAAACCTATCATCTTGATACTTGGCCCAATACAAGGAGCTAATGCACTACTTGGCCATTGTAAATCCATTTCTTGATGGCGCAGTGCACCAATTAACTCTAGGCTTGCAGCAGATGGTAATGCAGGCCAAGAACCGCCGCCGTTCCAATTACCACTCGCCATGATATCCCAATCACCAACCCCCTTCCACTGATGAGTTTGGAAAGTATCATGAACAGGGTACAAATCTAATGCACCCATTTGATGAAGCATCTCGTGAAGCATTGTTCCCACTCCACTAGAGCCGGTTCTCAAACTAGACATCGTGTAGTGCCCAACTTTCAAATCAGCAGAAATTTCAATTGGCTCCTTAAACGTGGTATAGTGGCTCCAAATTCTATCGTTAGAGCCAGTATTTTCTTCTTGACCTTTGGTTGTATGTAATATTAACAATCTATCAACCCAACCATCGCCGTCCAAGTCATATCGGCTCCAATTAACTGTGGAGAGATGACCTTCAACGGCCTCTTGGGCTAAAGCCATTGGTAGAAAATTACCCTCGGCATCAACATCCCTTTGACCATTAACATCGGCTCCATAATCGGCTAGTGCACCAGATGCCCTTGTGACATCATCTGCAACGACAATTTCGACAGAAGATTTTCCCCCACTAACTTGTGTAATATATTCTACCGCACTCTCTTGCAGAATATTTCTTGCTTGGGTTGGGCCCCATATGGAATCTGCTGGTGATTGGTCAAAATCCACAATTAACACTAACCATCGCTCGCCTTGCTGTAAGTTCAATGTTGGGGAATTATCATCTGAAGGAACAATGAGTGCATTTTCCCGCATCCATTGTTCAATGGTATCTCCGTTTGAATACGACCACGAACTTGCGAGGAGGAGAACGACCAACAATGGTACTCCAAGTGAAGGTCGCATAACAACGCCTATTGCTCAAATCGTTTCAACGTTGGCGCAGTAAGATTGTTAATTCAGGATTTTCAAATCAATCTTTAGCGCTGTTAATTCATTAATGATTCCTTTAGATTCACATCCGTGTGTATTGATAAATGCTGTATCTGGGTCAAGTTGCAATCCCCAGCGGCGATTACTTGCTCTAGAATCTAATACTATTTCTCTCGGCAATGTCGATATTTTTTCCAATACCTCAACTAATCTAAATGGCAATTCTTCAACTAACCATGGATTATTTTGGCTAGCGATGGCAAGTGCAACATCTAGTCCAAGTTGATTTTGCGGTGTGGTACGATATGACTGGATTTGCATTAGATCTAGCCCCCTAATATCGCAACTTAGCGAATGGCAATTGCTCTTGAATAAGTGAGGCAATGGTTCACTATTACATCCCGATATATACACATCAGTGACACGATTGACTCTAATTTCATCCAATAGAGATAGGCGCTCCTTTCTACTATTACACAGTCCTTCAAAGGAGGAAACATTCAGGTTTATTTCTGCCCCTGATAGTATTGATTCACAACCTCCATCACAGCGACAATCGGCGATTAGAATATTCCTTTTTGCCCCTTCAATATCGTATACATGAGATTTTGAGTTTGAAATAATTGGTGTGCTACTAGTCCATCTCAGTGATAATAATTCAACAGAAAGTATCGACAAAATAATGATGCTGAATACTATCATTCCTCCAACATCTGGTAGGGATAGGGCAAGTAACATCACCAGTATGCCATGTACCCTAAGTCTCCACCAATCGGCTGTTTTCTGATTGAGATTTCCAGTTAACCCCGCGATTACCATGGCCAATCCTGCAATAACGATTAGCATTTGAGCCCAAACTAAAGAGATTGCAAATTGCAGCATCAATGGTGCATCATATTTGGGAGAAAAGCCCATTGCAATATTACTCGCGTGACCGAAAGAAAAAATACGTGGAACAATCAATAATATGGTAATTGACATTACTGATAATATTCCAATTGTGCCACCGATTATCCAATATAAAAACCATTTTTTCTCACTGGGTAGTAAACCCGATTTTGCGAATGAATATGATTGGTGAATAAATATTGGAATAGATGATAGAATCCCTAAGATTGTTGCTGATAACCATCTAACAGCACTCCATCTAGCAGGGTCATAGAGATTTAGGCATTCGGATGAACAAGGTTGCATTATTTGCAATAATTGACTTAAGATTAAATCAATCCAGTTCATCCAAATAGCAGTGAAAATGAGTGAGGAAACAATTACTAAAGTCATCCTATTTGTGAATTCATCAATATGAGAATTGACTGTGTTATCTCTGTCAGTCTCTAACAATAAAGACATACGATTACCTCAAACCATTGGCCAAATGGAATGTGAATGCCTCAAATGAGGTCGGTATGTTTCTTTTCTGCCCGTGCTTGAGCAACAGTTCTGTATACTCCATAAATTGCCCAAAGAGCCAACATACCGATTGTGAGTGAAGATAAAAATGCTAGTCCGTTTTTGATAGCCCATGCAAATAGGGCTACAAGCAATATTGAAACTACTCCGCGACGAATTCCTTGAGGGATAGCCAAACTCATATCAAGGTGAGAAGGACCACCTGCGAATTTCTTTTCATAGAATTCTCCCTGGAATACTGCAGCAACTAATAATACTGAAAGTGTGGTCCAGTAAAACAGATTTCCATTGTCGAAATACTGGTCTGCAATGTGTTCTTGACGCGCTGCCTCTATTGCTTCAGGGTCCTCTTCTGCAACGAATAATGATTCATAATCTCCTACACTAAGAGTACGCAATGCAAGTCCATCAGCATCGTCGTTAGTCGTAGTATCAGGTGAACTAATTGAAAAGGATAGAATATTCCAGTGGTCTCCCTCATCAAAACTGCCATCGCCATTAACTGCATTGCCAACTAATTGGAATGAGATTACACCAATGTCTTCAGCAGGTGCAGTCCAAGTTACGATCCAGTCATTACCCGGAGTGGACTGAGATACAGCTCCTGGTTCTTCAGAAACTGCTTGAGAACCATCTCCTGGAGTTAATGTTCCGCTATTGTAGTCCCATAGCATGAAACCGCCAGCGGAATTGACAGCGTCTTGCAATGAAATTGTGAAATCATAACTCTGTGCTACATCGTATGAGCGAGGAACTCCGGAAATTGAAACAACGACATTATTGTTTGCTGAACCACCACCATGGCAGGTACAACCATTCTCTATAACCAACTTTCCACCATTTTCCCAAGGCGGTCCTGTCGATACTCCAAGTGCTGGAGCAATGAATAACAAAGCCAGCAATGAAACGATTAGCAAACGACCACGACGTGATATCATAATCTCACCTATTCTTCTCCACCTGCGCCCGCCCTTTGAACATTACTTCTAAGCAATGCCTCTATTGTTCAATAATTTACTCCGGATTATGACTACAAATCAATTTTCCTTGATTGAATTATTCAATGCAGTCATCATTTTCTTGCCATCACCGAATAGCATCATTGTCTTATCCATGTAGAATAAGTCATTGTCTACACCAGCATATCCTACACTCAATGAGCGCTTGATGATGACAACAGTCCTTGCTGCATCAACATCAATAATTGGCATACCTGCAAGCGGTCCTTCTCCGCTACGGGCTGCTGGATTGGTTGTGTCATTTGCACCGATTACAACTGCGACATCGCAATCAGGGAATTCTTGGTTAATTTCATCCATCTCAATCAATTGCTCATATGGAACATTTGCTTCAGCTAATAGAACATTCATGTGGCCAGGCATTCTGCCGGCGACAGGGTGAATTGCGTATTTGACTTCGGTATCATATTTCTCAGAGATTAAATCTGCAAACTCTTTTACTTGATGCTGGCATTGGGAAACAGCCATTCCATATCCTGGAATAATTATTACTTTTTGTGCACCATCGATCATCATTGCAACTTCATCAGCATCTGAACCTACCTTAGTGCGAGTTAAATCTACTTTTTCGCCACTTCCACCGAAAGACTTGAACAATACATCAATTAATCTGCGATTCATTGCTTTACACATAATGAATGTCAGAATAATACCTGATGCACCAACGAGTGAGCCAGCGACTATCAATACCGAATTTGAGAAAATAAATCCTGTAAATGCTGCAGCGATTCCTGATAATGAATTTAACAGAGAAACAACAACTGGCATATCAGCACCACCGATTGGTAGAACCAGAATAATTCCAAGTAGACATGAAATTGCAATAATTGCCCATAGGTAATCCTGATTTGTCGGTTCTGAAATGCTCTTAACAATCAATACAGCAACAGAAATCAATAGCAGAATCTTAACCGGATTTAGCCAAGTAGGTCCCCAAGTAGGTGTCTTAATCCATTTGCCGAAAATTTCAACTCCACCCTTTAACTTGTACATTGCCAAAAGTGAACCGGTTAAAGTCATCCATCCAACAAGAGCAGAGAGTCCTGCTGCAACCATTGTTACAGTTAATTCAAGCCCGGTAGGAATGTTTGCTCCTGCTTCTAGATACTTCATTGTTTCAGATAATGCGACCAATGCACTTGCAGCACCACCAAATCCATTGAATAGAGCAACCATTTCTGGCATTCCCGTCATCTCGACCCTTACAGCCATCCAATATCCAATTAGCGAACCGATAGCCATTCCAGCAATTATTAGAGTCCATTGAGCATTACCTTCAAGTTGCATACTCGCTACAGTAACTACAACTGCAACGAGCATACCAAGTGCACCCAACTGGTTGCCTTGAGGGGCAGTTCTAGGGTGGCCTAGTTTCTTTAATCCCATAATGAATAGAACTGCAGATAATAGATATCCTACTGAAATCCAATCGCCCATGAAGTCAATTAATGCAGACATTTTAAGCACCTCTCTTCTTCTTCTTTCCAGCAATCATATTGAGCATACGATTAGTTACTGCAAATCCGCCGACCACATTAATCATAGCGAGAACTACTGCTACGAATGAGAGAATTCCAGATGTCACAGTGCTCCCGCCCGCATATGCGACATTTGCACCAATCAATGCGCCTACAATACTGATTCCAGAAATTGCATTTGCACCACTCATCAATGGCGTGTGTAGTGTTGCAGGAACTTTGGTAATCAATTCAACACCAAGGAAAATTGCTAGTACGAATAATGTGATGCTACCGATTAATAATTCTGGAGTCATTGAACCACCCCTGCCAAGCGTGATTGCTTATGATGAATTTCACCATCTTTGCAAACAAGGACGCCACCCATACCACCGATGTGGAAGTCAGAGCCTTCAGGTGCCCCAACGAGAACATCATCATCATCTGTGATGACGACTTTTCCTTCCTTGACCAGCGAGGTCATGAAAGTAGTTAGATTGTTTGAATACAACATGCTTGCTGTATTTGCCAAAGTACCAGGCAGATTAGAAGTTCCTACGATGATTACACCATTTTCAGTAATGGTAATTTCTCCTGCAACAGTATCTTCACAATTACCGCCAACATCAGCATTCATATCAACAACAACTGCTCCAGATTTGAAATTTGCAACTGCTGTTGAAGGTACTGTGATTGGAGCGGGTCTTCCGAATATCCTTGCGGTTGTGACAATAATATCAGCATCGGATGCAACACCACATACAGTATCATTTACCTTTTGAATAAATTCCCCCGTTAGAGGTTTAGCATAACCTGATTCATCTTCAAAGTCATCCATTCCATCCACTTCGATGAATCGTCCACCAACCGATTCAATTTGTTCTGCAGCAGACTTTCTTACATCGGATGCATAGACAACTGCACCGAGACGTTTTGCAGTAGCGATTGCTTGTAGTCCAGCAACACCGCTTCCCATTATTACAACTTTAGCCGGGCGAACAGTTCCAGCCGACGTAGTCATCATAGGAATGCCACGTGGTGTGTGAGCAGCACCAAGAAGTACTGCCTTATACCCAGCAAGATTATCTTGGCTTGAATTAACATCCATTGATTGTGCACGTGAAAGTCTTCGAGGAATCATATCCATTGATAGTAATGTAATTCCAGAGGACATACATCCCTTTACATTTTCAGGGCATCTAAAAGGATCTGAAACACAAGTTAGATTTGCGCCTTTAGAAATGCCATCAACTCCAGGGAATCTAATACATACAATGTTTTGACATGCTAATACTTCAGCACGTGTGGAAATAGTTGCACCAGCACTTTCATATTCAGAATCCAAATAATTAGCAGACTCTCCTGCACCCTTTTCAACAAAGATTTCAAATCCCGCCTTTAACAATTTCTTAACACTACCAGGGACTATGCCAACGCGTGTTTCTCCTTCAGGTTCCATAGGTACTCCAAGTTTCATGATATCACCAATAATGTCGAATCCCGCATGACTAGCATTCAGGATATTTGAGGCGAGCAGTAGGGGGTTTTTAGATAAAGCGCTTTGTGACAGAATTTACATTGACTGAGAAGTTGAAAAACAGCCGTCCATTTCACAGCAATTTTGCTGATGGAGAAGCAAAAATTATTGACAATCATACTTATGGAGGACCGATGTTTGGGCAAGATTAGGCAAGTGATTCACTATGGCTAATGGACGAAGAAAAATCGCAGTTATTGGAGCAGGAAATGTGGGTGCAACTTGTGCATTCGTATTAGCACAAATGAAGATAGCAGACATTGTATTGCTAGATATTTTTGAAGGATTTGCAAAAGGAAAGGCATTGGATATGAGCCAAAATTCAAACATCTTGAATTATAACGGAACCATTACCGGAACTGCAGATTATACAGACATCGCAGACTCCGAAGTTATCGTTGTCACATCCGGTTTCCCGAGACAACCAGGAATGTCTAGAGAGGATTTGATTGGAAAAAACGCAGACATTGTGAAGCAAGTCGGAACTGGAATTCGCGAACACGCACCTAATGCAGTAATCATTATGATTACCAATCCTCTTGATTTAATGACTTATCATATGCAGCAAGTTACTGGATTCCCAACAGAGCGGGTAATCGGTCAAGCAGGAGTTCTCGACAGTGCAAGAATGGCACATTTCATCGCGCTTGAACTTGGATGTGCAGAGGAAGATGTTTCGCCAATGGTACTTGGAGGCCATGGTGATACAATGGTTCCTCTTGCAAGATATACTACAGTTGGAGGAATTCCAATCACCCAGTTAATCAGTGAGGAAAGAATTGATGCAATCAGTGAACGTACTGCAAAGGGTGGCGGAGAAATCGTCAAACTACTAGAACGCGGTTCAGCATTTTATGCACCAGGTTCAGCCGCAGCAATAATGGCAGAATCAGTCCTAAATGATCGCAAGAGAGTTATTCCAGCCTCATGTCATCTATCTGGTGAGTACGGATTGGAAGATATATACATCGGAGTTCCTTGTATTATTGGTGCCAATGGAGTTGAGAAAATCTTCGAATTAGAATTGACAGAATCTGAGTTGGAATCATTACATGGTTCGGCGAATTTTTACAAGAGTCAACTTGTTGATATTCTCGGATATTGAATCAGCAACGAATAATCGCTAATGATTGGGTTTCACCCATTGTAGTAATACTGGAAGGCTTGCAAGTAAGTGTATCAACTTGGCTGAGTAGTTTTCCTTGTTTTCCCCGAGAGTGCATCCTTGCCAATATTTCCTGTCCGATATAACATCCTTTTTGCTGGTGGACCAATTCTTCAAGTCCGCATGCAAACGGATGGAATGAATTGGTTATCTCATATCCATGCCATGGTATCTTGTTATCGATTCTCCACTGATTGAATATTTCAAAATTCTCAAGATTTGACGGCCCATTGCCTTTGCTAGATACTATTAGAGACATATTTCCTGAAATATTGCCGCGAGTAATTTCCCCCTCCGATGAAAAAGCGCCTATATCTGCACTATCATTTGTGCAATCAAATTCGATGAACAACTCATTTAGTTGCGTAATATCTGTAATTGATACATCTTGGCCAAGTATTCTTCTTGAAGTGTGTTTTAGTAATTTTTCAAGAAACGGGAAGTGTCCTGCAGTAACAATAAATTCACCCATGTGAAACAAAGTCACACAGTCAATAATTTTTGCATTTGAGTCAGTAAATATTGTGCGAATTAATTGACCACTCTGCAGTTCAGTGACTTTTCCTCTCCACAATGTGAGAGAGGCATCCAGTAAGGCCGCTATGGGCAATGATGTCACCTCAGGAAAAAGACTCCCCACAACCGCAGGAAGAATCGGCATTAGGATTGTTGATTTTGAATCCCCCACCCATTAATTTTTCTACATAATCTATTTCAATTCCGTCAAGTAAATGTGAAGACGCCTTTGGTACAAGAACCCTAAAACCATCCACGGATAACTCCTGACAATCTTGATCTGTGGATTCGACAATTTGCAGGTCGTACATATATCCTGAACAACCGCCACTCAAAACCCCAACAAGCAAAGCATGAGAACGGTCATCGCCAAATGCATCTGCTAGCATATTTTTTGCCATATCAGATATGGTCAAATTTACATCAATCACTTCCGGTTTGACCATTTGTACGGGGTCAGCACTATCACAAGTTCCGCAATCCATGTTAGTGCCTCACATTCCATCTCTATGAACCTGCGCTTCGCAGAACTATGCTTTTTTAGCAATATTGCTCTCGATTTCATAATAACAATCTGTTTCTGAGCAGTCAGAACAGATTCTATGATTTGAAACAACAGTAATTCCATGTCGTTCTTGCATTATCCCTTCAATGATGCCCTCGTCAAGCAAACAAATAATTCCATTTTCTTGTGGATTTCCACCACAGGCATTACCATTACGAACTGTGATTTTCGAGGCATCACCATCTGAAACAATTAGTTCACCCATACCCAAATTATTCCACTCCTTGGCCAAGCGCTCCCAAAACTCGTTATCATCTTCAACATCATTAATTTTCATCGCCAATTCGCGCCCGATTCTATTTCCGACCGACTGGAGTAAATCTCCAACATCAATTCCTAGCATAGACAACGCTTGTGATTCCGTATCGCCCTCTGAAATAAGGCTTAGACCATCCTTTCTTATTTCAACAGGCGAATTATTTGAATTAATATCGTCATTTAAGCCGTTAGCTAAACTATCTCTTAGTTTTGCATAAAATGAACCCTCGCCCAGTGAATATTGCAATGGCTCGGTCATTTCTCCATCGATAATTCTTGCACGCACGGCAGAATATGAAGTGGCAGCAGCCCATTGAATTTGCAATAACTCATTCTGAGCCTTCAAAAACTCTAAACTCTCAATCAATAGAGCAGTATCTTCCTTCCCTCTTCCGGTAGGATTTTCTTCACTGTAAACAATTTGAATCCCAAATTCATCATCGATGAAGGCGCCTTGTAATGATAATTGCTCGTGATGCCTGATTTCAATTAGAGGTGATAAGTCATCAAAAAATCTAACCGTCTTTTTATCAACGCATGCTACAATTCTAATTTCCACACCACGCTCGAGTGCTTCATCTAGAACCTTCTTGCCCCCGACTCTTAGGAAATGCAATATCCCCCACCGTCCGAGTAATAGCCAAACATTGGATTCTGCCTCTGCGATAAGCAATTCAAAGTTTGCCATTATTTGATGCCTGTCTTTGATTACGGAGAATGTTGCTTCATTAACACGTTTTTCGATTGACATCAGTGCCATAGCAGGGCCAGTTGTCAATTCCTCAAAATGCTCTTCCATACGCTGCAAGTCAATCTTTTGCTTGTGTATTAGTAATTTAAAAACTTCACTTATCGTATTTCCAGCAAATCTCATCGGCTTGTCCAGTGTTGCTTTAATCAAACCCTGTTCCTGTAATTTACGAAGGGAATTGTACGCATCCATTCTCGATAGTCCAATTCTCTTACCCACTTCACTAGCCTTAGAGGGAGGATTAGAGGCTAAATCAACTACAATTTGTGCTTGCTTAAGTTCTAAGCCAGACTCCTCAAGTCGGAGCATAATGGACGTCATGTCATCACCGGACATGGTACTTGTTCAATACTCCTAGTTTTTCAACCCATTCAATGAATTATTCAAGGTTTTTTCCTGATTTTCCTCATACGTTCTTTGTCTATGATAGTGCAACGTCTAATTTGATCTTTTGCTCTCTTGGCTTCTGAAGTTGACAACCCGCGTGGAATCGATTGTTCAAAACATTTGATTGCATCTTGGTATCTTTCCATTTCGGCATAGGCGGTGCCCATGTTATACAGTGTCTGGCCCCTTACTTCGGTTGGACGAATTAGCATTGCTTGATGATATGCCTCCACGCATTTCGGGTATTCCTCCATGTAATAGAATGAGTTTCCACGACCATTGAGAATTCTAATTACCACTCTATCAAAGCATGTTAGTGCTTCTCTGTACTTACCGTCTTCAGTTAGTTGAATACCCTTGTTGTACCAGGCAATATCTTGATTTGCGACTGATTTAGACATTGTTTCTCCAATGACATTGAGTGCTGCTGCTTGTGTAGCATCCAGAGCAGCCTTTGCTAAATCTACATGAGGATTTTCCTCTGTTACTGTATTAACGGGCCTCGGCTCAATCGGAGCCATAAGCAAGTCATTTGCTTGATGTGTATTCTCGTCAAGCGCAGGCTCTACGATAGTTTGTGGAGTGACTGGGGCAAGTAAAATATCAGCAGGGTCATCATCAACTGTTTCAATTTGCGGTTCAGACTCCGTAGGAGCAACTTGTTCTAATGTAGGTTCAATCGTTTGAGGGAGATCTGCAACAACTTCAACCGGCTCTGCAATAATTGGAGTATGTTCAACAATAGTAGGTTCTGTTCCATTTTCTAATTCATTTGCCTTCGCATGACATTTTTGCGCAGTTGCAATGTCACCGGCTTCTTCTAAA
>LWDU01040024.1_pt1 | contig 13773 bp, 17 predicted proteins | sample 727161 | NCBI WGS metagenome assembly LWDU01 (sample SAMN04566230, study PRJNA314399) | hydrothermal vent metagenome | isolation source: deep sea hydrothermal plume seawater | place: Mexico: Gulf of California, Guaymas Basin | collected 2004-07-11 | reverse complement strand
GCTGGGTGCCATGTATGCCTCGGGGCAGGTTGGCCGCATGGGAGCCGACGAGGCGGTGCGGTTTATTTTCCATTCTACTGGTAAAAACCTTCGCCTTCAGGCGGAACCGCTTTAGCGTCCTTCTCTATCGTGTTATGATGGCACTTGGGAATGAGATTCATGGAGTATCGCAAAGGTTCTCACACGGTATACAACATCCAATAGCACTTTGTGTGGGTGACAAAATACCGTTACCATGTTCTTGCAGGAGAAGTGAAACTTCGAGTTCGGGAGATTATCCGAAAAATATGTCAGCTATACGATTTGCTGATAGAACAAGGGCACGTGAGCAAAGATCATGTTCACATCTTGGTTTCAGCCCCGACGCATCTGTCTGCGAGTCAGATAATGCAAAAGATCAAGGGTCGTTCTTCGCGCATGTTGCAACAAGAGTTCCCGCATCTTAAAAAACGTTACTGGGGTCAGCATATTTGGGCACGTGGTTACTTCTGTACTACTGTGGGTCAGGTGACAGATGAGATGATTCGTGACTACATAGCTGGTCATGTCGGAAAGTCTCCTGATGACTCATTCACTGTGGATTGACCCACGATTTTAGTGGGCTTTAGCCTGTCTCTCGACTTTAGTCTCACGCTCGACTTTCAGTCGGCAAGCTGACTCTACCGCCGTTTAGCGGTAGTTGTTCAATAGATGTCACCGCTAGTTCATAGTGTCCGATTTTAATTTGAAATTTACTCTGGAAGAACTCTTTGGCAAGAAAGTAGATCTTCTTCAAGAAGGTGCGATTGACAACCCCTATGTCAAAGCATCCTTAGAAAAAGATCGGGTGTCCATCTATGTTGCATAATACGAAGGCGTACCGGTATGATATTCTGAAAGCCTGTGATGCGATCATTGACTACAGAAGCGAAAGCTCATCTCAAAGGTGAGTGTCAGAAATTATTACAATAGTGCTACTTTGAGGAGGAAGTGGTCAGTGCGCCGACTTCTGTAACAATCCAATCCAAGCATTGATTGGCTTGCGGCATCAGCCCAAGATTGGTGATGAAGCCGTGGATCATGCCTTCCCAGCAGCGTTCCACAACCACCACGCTTGCTGCGCTCAGTTTCTCGCCGTAAGCATGTCCTTCGTCAAGCAGCGGATCGAAGCCAGCGGTGACGAGGACTGCAGGTGGCAAATCACGGAAATCGGAGGCGAAGTGTGGGGAGGCTTCCGGATCACGACGGTCGTGCCCTACAGGCAAGTAGTGTCCGAGGAACCAGTCAATCGAGTGGCGGGTGAGCAGGTAGCCTTCGCCATTACGTTGGTGTGACTCAAGAGTGCAGGTCATGTCGGTGGCAGGATAAATCAACACCTGCGCGGCGAGCCGAAATTCACCACGATCCCGGGCGCGGTGGGCCACTACGGCAGCTAAATTCCCGCCTGCACTGTCTCCTCCAACAGTGATCTGTTCCGGATTCCCGCCCCGTGCATCGATGTTTGCGTAGACCCACTGCACCGCCGTCCAACTGTCCTCAACTGCCTGTGGAAACGGTGCTTCCGGAGCCAGCCGGTAATCCACGGAAACCACCACCCAGTTTCCGTTTGTGCAGAAATGGCGGCAAACGCCATCGTGTGTGTCCAGGTTGCCGATCACCCAGCCACCGCCATGCAGGTACACCAGCACCGGGCGTGGGGACTCCGAGGATTCCGGAGGCGTGTAAATGCGCACGCCAAAGGAACCGTTTTGACCGTCGAGTTGTAAATCCTCCACTGAACCCACCTCTGCGGCTCGCCCTTGCAACCACGTTGGCATGGAGGTGTAAATGTTGCGGGCTTCTTTAACCGTACAATCGGCGATATCCGGAGCACCGAACTCCTTACGGATTTGCAGGAGTTGTGCGGCTTCGGGATCAAGTTTTTGGGGCATTGATTGCGAGGTTTTGAGGTTTATACTCTGCTGCTTGCTGCATTCGGAAAAGCGAGAAGTATTGCCCTGAATAGAGCAGTATTCAGGAGCCGGTATTCAGGAGTCAGGATAACCCATTCTGGCTCCTGACTCTGGATTCTATTGTTACAGTTCCACGAGTGTGCCCAGGCCGTCTCGCTCGGCGCAGTCTAGCACGATGCGGGCGGCGACTGCATCCTGCACGGCGACTCCGCAGGATTTGAAGACGGTGAGCTGTTCCGCAGTGGTGCGTCCAGCTTTGGTTTGGTTGACGATTTCGCCGATTTCTGCATGGATGTGATCAGGTTGAATCACGCCCTGGGCAATCGGGATCACCAAGTCTCCGGTTTCGGCAAGAGCGGATTCGCGGGCATCCACCACGACCAAGCCGTTGCGGATGGTTTCGTTGTCAATCTCCTGCATGTCTGGACGGAAAGAACCGACCCCACTGACATGACAGCCGGGTTTGAGATCGTTGAAGTTGATGACGGGAGTGGTGGAGGTCGTGGAAGTGCAAACAATGTCGGCGTCACGCACCGCTTCCGTTGAGGAATCCACGGCGGAGACCTCCTCCGGAATCGGGGAGCGCCCTCGCATTTCCTCGACAAAGGCACGAACGTGTTCCGGATTCGGACTGAAAACGCGCACTTTGCGGATGGCTCGCACCGCGCACATCGCTTCAAGCTGTGCACGGGCCTGCACTCCGCTGCCGAGGATCGCCACCGACTCCGCGTCCGGACGCGCTAGCAAAACGGCGGCGGCTCCGGCTCCAGCTCCGGTGCGAGTGGCCGTCAGCGCTTCGCCGTCCAGCAGGGCTTGAGGAACCCCGGTTTCCGGATGCAGCACCAGCACAACCGCATGGATCAGCGGAATGCTGCGCTCGCGGTTTTTCCCGAACACTGACACCAGCTTAACCGCCAAGCTGCCCTCTCCGGGTACGGAGGCAGGCATCGTCAGCAGCACTCCTTCCTGTTCTGGAACCTGAACCCGACTGCGCAACGGAGCCTCGGTTTGTCCTGTTGAGAGCAATCCAAATGCCCTTTTCATGCCCGCAATGGCCTCGGCCATCGGCAGGGCTTGCTCAACATCACTGCGGGAGAGAATCCGAAGCTGCATCGCCGGGTTCAAAGGATGCTGTTGCGAACTATTTCCAAGGCCTCGTCAATGCGCTTCCGGAAGTAGTTGCGGTTCGGAAAACCTCCCGTCTGGAGGTAGTCTTCCGGGCTCAGGGACTGCTCCAGTTCTCGGGTTTTACGGCGCATTTTCACATAGTTCTCCTCGCGGCTGAAGACCTTGACCTTGAAAAAATGACGCACTTCCAACTGTTCTTCACGCACCCGCAAGTGGCAGAGCAGGTGATCGAGGCTGGAGTATTCCTGTGTATCTGGAGGGTTCAACTTGGCTTCGGCCCAGCCTTTCACATGCTTGCGGTGTTTTTCTAAGAATTTGAACTGCGTGGTGAAGGTTTGGAGAAAACTCTGAAGCAGCGGATGCAAACGCACCTGCAGGTCAATGCGCCCTCCGTTTTCCAGCACTTCAGTGCCGCCGAAGAGCAGGAAGAGCGTTCCAGATTTGTCCGTGAGCGGGCAATCGCTGGGAAGCGGCAAGGTCCACTCGGCAGTATGCTGGGCACCCGCATCCAATTCCGGGAGGTCGAAGTTGAGCGTTTCCCGCACCTGCCACGCATCCGCCTTGCCGTCCTTGAGTTCCTTCTTGAGGGCATAGGCCAACAGAATTTGAACAGATTGGGTGGACAGGGAGTCGCCTCCGTTGTTACGCACCCGTAGTGTTCCGGAGAGGGAATCCCCTTGATTCCACTCTTCTCCGCTGGTTTCGATCTGATACTCAAGGGGCCGCTGAAAAAAAACGCTGCGCATGGGAATTCAGGTTTTGGGTGAATCAGGAAAGGATTCGTTCTTGAAAACAGGCCACCACCTGTTGGTGGAGGGTTTCGATGTCAGAATTTCCGTCAAGTCGGACGAAACGTTCGGGATTCGCTTGGGCCAATTCCGCAAAGCCTGCCTGCGCTCGTTGGAAGAAGCCGAGCGTTTCAGCATCCAAGCGGTCGAGCGTGTTGGCGTCCCGTGAGTGTTGCAGACGTTCCAGTGCCATTTTTGGAGGAAGGTCCAGCCAGAGCGTTAGATCGGGGCGGTTCGGGGTGATGTGATTTTGAACAATCGAGTCGGTTGCTGTCAAGTCGAGTCCGCGCCCGTAGCCTTGGTAGGCAACCGCTGAGTCGTGGAAGCGGTCGCACAGCACCAGTGTTCCGGAAGCCTTGGCGGGGAGAATGACCTCCTGCAAATGCTGGATGCGGTCGGCGAGGTAGAGCAGGAGTTCACTGTCCGGACAGAGCTTGTGGTTCGCAGGGTCCAGCAAGACTTCGCGGATTTTCCGTCCAATCGGGGTGCCGCCGGGTTCACGGGTGCGTAGCACGGGGATGCCTGCTGTCTCCAGCCAGTCCGCCGCTCGTTCCAGTTGCGTGGACTTGCCGCAACCGTCAAGACCCTCGAAGGTGACAAAGGCACCGTTTTTCACCAACCCACCTGCCATGGTGTTCGGCAGTGGCCCTCACCGAATCCCGTACTCAAGAGGGGGGTGTTTTTTCGTAGACCGTATACACCTTCTCCTTGATCTCCTGATGCATCTTCTGCGCGTCGCGGATCACCGTGTTGCAGGCTTCCTTGAACTGCTCTATCGTCTCCGGATTGTCATTGGCGCTCTTGAAATTCTTGTACTGCTCGTAAAGTTGCCCCACGTCCTTGGACATGTTCTTCTTGAGGACGATGGCGACGGGAAGACTCTGCTTGAGTTCTTCCTTGCTGCCGCTGCTGAGGACTTGCTCTCCGGCAAGCTTGAGGGAATTCCCCTTTGCGGCCACGGCTTGATATTGTTGCTGGGTCTCTTCCGGAACCGACTGTACTGCGTCAGGGACACTGGTCTCCGGAGCTGCTGCCGATGCGAATTTTCCTTCAGTGGCAGGGGCTTCGTCGGGGGCAGCTCCTGCGTCTGCTGTTGCCTCTTCTGTTTCTGGGGCCGCAGCATCGTTGGAGTTCTCGGCAGCAACGGCCTCGGCGGCTTCGGCCATTTCCTCTGTTACGTCTGCTTCGGTCTCTTCAGTAGAGATATCGGGGGTTTCATCGGCCATGGTGTCTCCTCGGATTCCGGTGGCTTGCTCCAAGCGAGCGGCTTGAGTTCACTAATGGATTACTGTAAATTAACAGGCACTTCAAGCCATTTGACGTTTGAGCCTAAAGAATTGACCACCGAATGCAGAAATTGAGACAGCGCAAGCCCGAAAAAATTTTACTTCAGGATGACCTCTACATCCTCTGGCGCGACGGGCGCGAAAGCCATTACAAATTTCACGACCTGCGCTGTGCGTGTCCTTGTGCAAGCTGTGTCAACGAACTAACGGGTGAGCGGGTGCTGAAGCCGGAGTCGGTGCCAAAGCATGTCCATGCGTCTGGCAGCGAATATGTGGGCAACTACGCCCTGCGCATCCACTGGAGTGACGGCCACAATACCGGCCTCTACAATTTTAAACACCTGCGGGCACTTGACGAGGCTCGCACTTCCCAAAGCGAAGCATGACCGAAATGGACGGCGACCTGATCGCCACTGACCTTTCCATCGCGATCGTGGTGTCGCGCTTCAACGAATTCATCACGGAACGGCTGTTCGAAGGTGCAGTGGACGCTTTCGTGCGTCACGGTGGAGACCGCGAGCGCCTGACGATTTCCCGCGTTCCCGGAGCCTTTGAGTTGCCGCTCATTGCCAAGCGGCTTGCCCAGAGCGGTCGTTATGATGCAGTGGTTTGTCTTGGTGCGGTGATCCGGGGGGCGACTTCGCACTATGATTACGTCTGCTCAAACACGGCGAGTGGCATTGCCTCGGCAGGCTTGGACACGGGGGTGCCGGTGAGCTTTGGTGTCCTCACCACGGATACTTTGGAGCAAGCTATCGAGCGTTCCGGGGGCAAGGCGGGCAATCAGGGACGCCACGCCATGGCGAGCGTGATCGAGATGGCGCGGTTGCTCCTGAAAATTCCGGTGGAACGCTAACTGCATTATCGTGGGGTGAGAGTTAGCCACGAGTCCGGCATGGGGTCGGTTTTGGTTTTTGCTAACGTCACTGCCGAGAGGTATCATGCAATCACTCCTAAAGTGCGCAATTGCTCGGCTGGAAGATCTCTCCCGTCAAAATGTCTCCATTTCTAGGGGACTAGACCTCCTTGAAGCCTCAGCTCAAAGCTGCGGGGAATTGGTGGTCATCAATGTCATGCGGGACTGTTTCCAGGAACTCCTACAGGAGCAACATTGCCACGCTTAATTCCTTTCGGGTGAGGGGGGACCGCCTCCTCACCTCGATCCTCCAAGCACCCGTCTCTCAGCGGTTCCTTCAGATCACCAGACCCCAACTCCAAAACGTTGCTGAACTTTCCGGCGGTTGGTGTTCCGAATACACATACGGATTGGATTTCTCGCAAACCAGTTTGCAGGTTCCCCCACAGCCCGATAGTTTGTTGAGTTTAGACGAGACCACAACACAAGAGGCTTAACGGTGCTGGAGGGCAGGAGGGTGGTGCTGGTGCATGACTGGCTCAACGGCATGCGCGGCGGGGAGAAGTGTCTGGAGGTGCTCTGTGAGTTGTTCCCGGAGGCTCCCATCTACACGCTCATCCACGAAGAAGGACGCTTGAGTGCGACCATTGAGGCGCATCGGATTGTACCCTCGTTCATTCAACATCTGCCGCACGGCATCTCACACTACCGCCACTTCCTCCCGCTCTTTCCAACCGCAATCGAACAGTTCCGTTTCGATGCCTACGATCTGATCATCAGCACCAGCCATTGTGTCGCCAAGGGCGCAAAGCCGGGACCGGAAACCTACCACTTTTCTTACGTCCACGCGCCGATGCGCTATGTGTGGGACCTCTTCGACACCTACTTCCGGAGGACGCAAACCCATCCGGGAGTGCGCATCGCGGCTGAACTGGTGCGGCCCTACCTCAAGAACTGGGATCGCCGTAGCACCTCGCGAGTGCACACGCTGCTCTGCAACAGCCGCAACGTGCGGCGCAAAATCCGGGAGTATTACTCCCGCGAGGCGCAAGTGATCCATCCACCCGTGGATGTTGAGCAGTTCCAGCCCGGCTCCCGGAAATCCGACTGTTATCTCATCATCAGTGCCTTTGCTCCGAACAAACGCATCGACCTCGCGGTGGAAGCCTTCAACCGGCTCAAGCTTCCCCTCAAAATCGTGGGCAGCGGACAGGACGAAGCCTACTGCCGGAGCATCGCCCAAGATCATATCGAGTTCTTGGGAGAACAATCCTCCGAGGCACTGGTCGCGCTTTATCAAGAAGCTCGCGCCTTCGTGTTTCCTGGAGAGGATGATTTCGGCATCACGCCTCTGGAAGCGCAGGCCTCCGGAACGCCAGTCATCGCTTTTGGAGCAGGCGGTGCGTTGGAGACAGTCAATGAGCGCACCGGACTTTTCTTTCATGAACAGCGCATCGACGCGCTCTGTGCCGCAATCGAGGAAATGGAGCGGCGGTATTCGGAGTTTGATCCGGACGACCTTGTGCGCAACGCCGCCCGTTTTGGACGCGAACGCTACAAGCAGCAGATGGCTCATGCCATTGAGTATGGCTATCGGCAGTGGAAGGACGGGCTGGCAGAACCTGCGGTTCCAGAATCCATGCAAGCACCCGAATCCTCAGAGGTTTCATGAGTCGAATCCGGATGCTGGCGGCACTGCTGCTCATGCTACTTTTGGGTGCCGCCAGCACTCCCGCAAACTATGAGGCGCGGCTGGCCCACGCATTTGGCACTCGCTGGATTCACCAACTCAACGCTCCGGAGCTTGATCAGCGTGTGCAGGCGGTGCAGGCGTTCTTGGCGTTTCCGAAATTGGGGCTGCCGCATCTCAGAAACTCGCTGGCTACTTCTGAATCCACCACCGGACGTTGGCCCGCTGCTTTCCTGCTCGGCTTGCTTGGTGAACGCAGAGATGTTCGTTTTTTGCTGAATCCCCTGCAATACCATCGGGAGCAACTGGAGCGCCCGGAGGTTTGGCGTGGCGCACTGGAGCGGCTTTACTTGCGGACACGGACGCAGGAGTTGTTTGAACTTCAACTCACCAAGCTCTCGCTCAAGGTTCTTGGCAACGAGATTATTGAAGGCAGGCGAGTGACCTCTGTGCAACTGGACTCGGCTTTGCTGAATCGCGGCAAGAATTCCGGACTCGTCGAGATTTCTCTGCACCTGTGGGGAGCGGGAATCACCGTAGCGCCTCAACCTCGACTCGTATGGCTGGTTCCGGAAACCTCAAACCCGCAGACGTTCTCGCTGGAAATGAGCATGGCAGCCGAAGGTGATCCCATCCGTCTAGATTTCTGGGTGCATCACGTTGGCTCCAGCGAACGGCTGCTCCACCAAAAGGCACTGCTTCCCTTGCGTCCGAAACTGGCTCCGGATAATGCCACCGCAACGGCTGCTCCTGCCGACTCGGAAAGCCCTACGGACACTCCCTCTCAGTAGCTTTCAGCAATCAGCACTGGATTAGTGCTATTTTTTTATTGAATTCGGACCAATCTAGTGCTAGTCTGAATAAGACGAAGATTTGAATCCCATGCTGAAGCTTTCAAAAAAGACCGATTACGCAATCATCCTGCTCACACATCTTGGCGCAACGCACGCGTCGGTGAGTGCGCAGGAACTGTCCGCGCACTACTGCTTGCCGCATCCGATGACGGCCAACATTCTCAAGCAGTTGGTCACGGTTGGGATAACAGAATCAATGCGGGGGCAGCACGGCGGCTATGTGCTGGCACGACCAGCGGCGAGCATCACCCTTGTTGAGATCATTCAAGTCATGGACGGCCCCTTCACTCTGGTCGATTGCGTCCACGAGAAAGGGTGCTGTAAGGTGTCGCAACACTGCCCCACGCGAGGGCCGCTCACTGCCTTGCATCGTCGCATGGAGCAATTCATGGAGGAAACCACCCTCGCGTCTATCATCGCGGAATCACAACTGAACCTCACATCCCAGCCATCCCAGGATCATGGAATTACCCATCTATCTTGACTACAACGCTACTACGCCGACTGACCCACGGGTGGTGGAGGCGATGCTGCCGTATTTCACGGAAATCTATGGTAACGCTGCCAGCCGCAACCATTCCTTTGGCTGGAGTGCTGAAAAAGCTGTTGCTAGCGCACGGGACATGCTCGGTAGCCTGATTGGCACGAGCGGCAAGGAGATTGTCTTCACGAGTGGAGCTACGGAATCGAATAACATCGCTATCCTTGGCGCTGCGGATTTCCACAAGGACAAGGGACGCCACATCATCTCCAGCCCCATTGAACACAAGGCAGTGATTGACCCCTATCACTACTTGGAACAGCAGGGCTACGAGGTCACTTTCCTCGATGTTGATCAGCACGGTTGCATCAGTCTGGAGCAGTTGGAGCAAACGATTCGTCCGGACACGATCCTCGTTTCGCTGATGGGCGGGAACAACGAGATCGGCACCGTCAATCCGCTGGAGGAAATCGGACGCATCACCCGCAAACACGGGGTGCTGTTCCACACGGATGCGACTCAGGCGTATGGCAAGATTCCGCTTGATGTCGAGCGCATGAACATTGATCTGCTCTCCATGAGTGCGCACAAGATGTACGGTCCCAAAGGCATCGGTGCCCTGTACGTCCGCCGCAAGAAGCCGAGGGTGCGGCTTTCGCCGATCGTCTTCGGAGGGGGACACGAGCGGGGCATGCGCTCCGGAACGCTCAACGTCACCGGCATTGTCGGCTTCGGCAAGGCGGCAGAACTCTGTGCGGAGGAAATGGCGTCCGAGGCCGAACGCCTGATCGGCCTGCGGCAGCGGCTCTACGAAAAACTCACGGTGGAACTCGATTATGTGTTCCTCAACGGTCACCCGACCGACCGCCTACCCAACAACCTCAACCTCAGTTTCGGTTACGTCGAAGGCGAGAGCTTGATCATGGGCATCGGCGACATCGCGGTTTCGTCCGGATCGGCCTGCACCTCCGCCAGCCTTGAGCCGTCTTACGTCTTGCGCTCGTTGGGCGTGGGTGACGATTTGGCGCATTCCTCCATCCGCTTCGGCTTCGGACGCTTCACCACGGTGGAGGAAATTGACTACACCGCCGAGCAGGTTTCCAGTGCCGTCAAGCGGCTCCGGGAGATGTCCCCGCTTTACGAGATGGTGCTGGAGGGCATTGATCTTTCAACCGTGCAGTGGGCCTCCCACTGATTCATAACCTATTTTCGAGAAAACCAATGGCATACAGCGAAAAAGTCGTGGACCACTACAGTGCTCCCCGCAACGTGGGCAGTTTCATGAAGAATGATGACGCCGTGGGTACCGGACTTGTCGGTGCTCCGGAATGCGGTGATGTGATGAAGCTTCAGATCAAGGTGGAGAACAACCAGATCGTGGATGCGAAATTCAAGACCTTTGGATGTGGCAGTGCTATCGCATCTTCTTCCCTCGCCACCGAGTGGGTGAAGGGCAAGACACTGGACGAGGCCATGACCATCAGGAACACGGAGATTGTCGAGGAACTTTCCTTGCCGCCCGTGAAAATTCACTGCTCTGTGCTGGCCGAGGATGCGATTAAAGCCGCCATCGCCGACTATAAATCCCGGAGCGCAGCCTCCGCTGACTGAGTTGGCATTCTTCCTTGCCTGACCCATCTGTCGCTTGCGAGCAGTGCCGCGCCCCGCTGATTTCGCTCCTGTACTGCTTCGGATGCGACGCCCTTCAGTTTCCATCCGGAGAGGTCACCCCTCACGAGGCCCTTGGCATCCCGGAATCCTTTCAGGTGGACCTTGATTTGCTGGAAGGGCGTTACCAGCAACTCACGGTCGAACTGCATCCAGATTTCTACGCCAACGCCAGCAAGCGCGAACAGCGGCAGAGCGAACTCGCCTCAGCCGTACTCAATCGGGCCTACAACACCATCTGGGATCCCGTTGCCCGCGCCAATGACCTGCTACCCCGATTGGCGCAGGGCACGGTATTGGACGAACGGCAACTGCCAGCGGGCTTCTTGATGGAAATGTTTGAATTGCAAGAATCCCTCGACGACTTGCTGGATTCTGGAACTCCGGACGAAATCGTCCAAACTCGTACAGATCTAGCAGAACGCCACGCATCCTTGATTTCCGGACTTGCCCTGCACTTTGCAGAAGCGGAAGCCACAGCCCCTCCGTCCACACTCCAAACTCTGCAAACCGACCTCAACGCAGAACGCTACCTGCACCGCTTGCTGGAACGCTTTCCGGTTTGAGTTGGTGAGTTTGGTGAGTCTGCTGCCTACTGACTCGTGCCTTTTAAACTTTGGAACTTTGCCCCTTTGGAACTCTGAAACTTGAAGATGGAACGCATCATCGGTATTGACCTTGGCACCACTAACAGCTTGGCGGCAACGGTGATTGAAGACGGTCCGGAAGTGGTGGCTCCGTCTGGAGAAAACCCCATCACCCCTTCGGTGCTCACCCGCAGCTCCGGAAACTGGATCGTGGGAGAAGCTGCCGTTGCACAACGCTTGACGGCTCCGGAGCAGACCGTTTATTCCGTCAAGCGACTGATGGGGCGCGATGTTGAGGAACTGGCGGAAGAAATCAAGGAGTTGCCGTATGCCGTGATTCCAGCACAGCGCAAGCTCGTGAAGGTCCGCATCGGCACTGAGGAATTCACGCCCCAAGAACTCTCAGCGGAGATTCTCCGGGAGGTGAAGCGTCGGGCGGAAACCGCACTGGATGAGACAGTCTCAAAAGCTGTGATCACCGTTCCTGCCTACTTCGACGATGCCCAGCGCCAAGCCACCCGCGATGCCGCGAAACTCGCCGGATTGGAAGTGGTACGCATTCTCAACGAGCCGACCGCCGCCGCCATCGCCTACGGATTGGACGAGCGCAAGGACGGGTATGTGGCTGTGTACGATCTTGGTGGCGGCACCTTTGACCTCTCGCTGCTCAAGCTTTCCGGAAAGCTCTTCAAGGTCATTGCCACGCATGGCGACACACGACTGGGCGGGGATGACTTTGACCGCGAGTTGATGACTCTGCTCCGCGAACGGCTGCTGGCCGAACATCCGGAAGTTACATTTGAGCGTGCAGAAACCCAGCAGCGTCTGCGGAAAACGGCGGAGGAGATCAAGATTCGGCTCAGTGGCTCTCCGGAAACCGCATACACCCTTGAACTTCCAGAATGTGGAATCATGCCGCAGGGCTTGGTGACGCAAGCGGAGTTTGAGGAACGCATTGCTCCTTTGATTGAGCGGACGCTGGCAAGCTGCCGGAAGGCACTCGGCGCTGCCGGATTGACCGCAGAGCAGATGGATGAGGTTGTCTTGGTGGGTGGCTCCACCGTGGTTCCGGGAGTCCGCAAAGCAGTGGAGCGCTTTTTCGGACGTAAGCCGCATGTTGCCATTGATCCGTACAAGGTAGTGGCCATCGGAGCTGGGATTCAGGGACACCTGCTCGCCGGGGGCCGACGCGATTTTCTGTTGCTGGACGTCATCCCGCTTGCGTTGGGGATTGAGACGCTAGGCGGTACCTTCAGCAAGCTGATCACCGCGAACACGACAATTCCGGCAGAGGTGGCCGAAATGTTCACCACCAACGTGGACAACCAAACCGCCATTGACGTCAACATCTATCAGGGCGAGCGCGAACTCGTGGAGGATTGCCGCAACCTCGGACGTTTCAAGCTCCGGGGCATCCCGCCAATGCCAGCGGGATTGCCGCTGGTGGAAGTCACGTTCCGCGTTGATGCGAACGGCCTGCTCATCGTTTCCGCCAAGGAGCAGCGCAGCGGCACCGCAGCCGAAATCGAGGTGATCCCCTCGCACGGACTCACCCAGTCCGAAATCGACCACATCCTAGAGGAGTCCTTTGACCACGCGATCAGCGATTTCAACACCCGTCAGCTCATCGAATTTGGGCAGACGGCCGCACGCATGTTCCGGGGGATCGAGCAGTGCTGGACTGTTGCCGAAGCAACGCTGTCCACGGAGGAGCGTCAGGAACTCCGGACTCAAATGGACGTGGTTCGCAGTTCGATGCAGGGAGGTGACGCCGCAGCTCTCAAGCGGCAGATTGACGCACTAGGGGAACTCACGCGCCCACTCGCGGACACGGCAATGGGTCGAGCAGTGCTAGAGGAATTGCAAATAGCGGCGGGGTGATCGGGGGGCAGAAATAGAAAACCTCAGCCGAAGTCGTCAGGGGGCTGACCGACTTCAACCGGGGTTGAAGACAACCGTCAGACGGTCGTCTTAGGCAGCGGGAGAGACCACTTCAGCGGCGTTCATCCACTCGTTGGATTGCTTCCGCATTTCCTGCCAAGTCTTGCGGATTTGCGTGTACGACTCGTCCAGAGCGTTCAACTGCATCGGCTTCAGACTCAGGGCCGCTTCCGTTGTAGGCAGCTTCTCGATAGCACTGTAGGTGTTTTCCAGCATTTGCTTCTGGAACTTCTCCGCTTCGCCAAGTCCTTTTTCCCACTGTTCGCACCAGTCATTGTACGCTTTTATGACCGGGGTCAGCATCGTCGTTTTCTTAGCCATCTGGTATCTCCTGCTTATTTGATGGGGGTTGAGGTGACCACTAAAGAAACTTCAGTTTAGCACTAAAAAAAGAAAGTATAATTGTAATTTTTATGTAAAAAAGCTAAAAGACACTTAAATGCGGATCACTCCCTCAAGTTCTTGGGGCTGTAAAGCAGTTGGCCCGCCGCGCCGTAGCAGAGGAAGTGGTCGAGATGGACCGAAACCGCGTCGTCCGGAGCGCAGGCAGTTTGTGGAGGCGT
>LWDU01037706.1_pt1 | contig 13774 bp, 13 predicted proteins | sample 727161 | NCBI WGS metagenome assembly LWDU01 (sample SAMN04566230, study PRJNA314399) | hydrothermal vent metagenome | isolation source: deep sea hydrothermal plume seawater | place: Mexico: Gulf of California, Guaymas Basin | collected 2004-07-11 | reverse complement strand
GGCCGCCGCATCCGCACGGGCACGGAGGTCCGCGTCACCATCACCGGCGCCGACACGGAGAACCGTCAGGTGGACCTCGCCTTCGCGGAAGAGGCCGGCAAAGCTCCCGAGGCCGACAAGCAGAAGGGCAAGCGCGCCAAGCGCCGCGCCGAGCAGCTCTCCCGCCGCCGCAAGAAGAAGCGCCGCCGGTAGGCCTCCGCCCGCTGGCGGTCGTTGTCGGCGTGAGCTTCGCGCTTGCCCACCGGCGCCGCCAGCGGGGCGAACCTCCCCCGCCCGGCCGGGTAGGCTGCGCCCCTCCCCCGCGCCGCCATGCCCCGCCTCCTTCTCCTCGCCGCGCTGGCGCTCGCCGCCTGCGGCGACACCGCCCGTCTGTCCGTCGATCAGGGCTCGGGGCCGGACCCGGTCCTGCCCGAGCCCACGACCGGGCTCATCCCAACGGTCAACTTCTCCACCGCGGTCGGCTGGCCGGAGGGTGCGGCGCCCACGCCGATGCCCGGCACGCGGGTCGTGGCCTTCGCGCGGGGCCTGGACCACCCGCGGTGGATGCACGTGCTCCCCAACGGCGACGTGCTGGTGGCGGAGACGAACAAGCCGCCCAACCCGAACCGAAGCGGCGGGATCGTGGCGTCCATCCAGCAGAGCCTGATCGAGCGCGCGGGGGGCGCAGTGCCGAGCGCCAACCGCATCTCGCTGCTCCGCGACGCGGACGGAGACGGCATCGCGGAAATTCAGGAGCCGTTCCTGACCGGCCTCACGTCGCCCTTCGGGATGCAGCTCGTGGGAGAGGATCTCTACGTCGCGTTCGCGAACGCGCTCATGCGCTACCCCTACACGCCGGGCGCGACGACGCTCGTGGGCACGCCGGGCGAGAAGATCGCGGACCTGCCCTTCGCGCGAGGCGCGAGGCACTGGACGAAAAGCCTCCTCGCCTCCCCCGATGGCCGGACGCTCTACGTGGGCGTGGGCTCCGCCAGCAACGTCGCGGAGAACGGGCTGGCGGAGGAAGAAGGGCGCGGCGCGATCTGGGCGTTCGACACCGAGAGCGGGCTCCGCAATCCCGTCGGCCTCGCGTGGGAGCCCACGACCGGCGTGCTCTGGACCGCCGTGAACGAGCGCGACGAGCTCGGCAGTGATGTACCGCCGGACTACATGACCTCGGTGCAGGACGGCGGCTTCTACGGGTGGCCGTGGCTCTACTTCGGCGACGTGGTGGACCCGCGCGCGCCGGGCGAGCCCCCGCAACCGACGGCCCTCGTGCCGGACTACGCGCTCGGCCCGCACACCGCCTCGCTCGGCCTCGCGTGGACCGGCGGCTGGACGCTCCCGCTCGGCGAGGGCATGGTCATCGGGCAGCACGGGTCGTGGAATCGGAAGCCGCACAGCGGGTACAAAGTGGTCTTCGTGCCCTTCCGCGACGGTCGTCCGGACGGCCAGCCGATCGATGTGTTGGCGGGCTTCCTCGACGGGGACGAGGCGATGGGCCGGCCCGTCGGCGTGGAGATCGCCGCGGACGGCGCCCTGCTCGTGGCCGACGATACCGGCAACACGATCTGGCGCGTGAGCGCCGAGTGACCCCGCCCCCGCTGACCGCGACCGCCAGCGCGCAGCCGACACCGAAAATCCGAGGACCGCGCCCCGACCGCGCGGTACCCTCTCCGTTCGCCCTCCCGCCAAGACCGTGGCCGACGAGACCTCCCGCCCCGACAACTTCCTCCGCGACATCATCGCGCGCGACGTAGACGCCGGCACGCACGCCGGGCGCGTCGCCATGCGCTTCCCTCCCGAGCCCAACGGCTACCCGCACCTCGGGCACGCCCAGAGCATCTGGCTCAACTTCGGGCTGGCGGAGCAGTTCGGCGGGACCTGCAACCTCCGCTTCGACGACACCAACCCGGAGACGGAGAGCGAGGAGTACGCCCGTGCGCTGGAAGACGCCGTCCGCTGGTTGGGCTACGATCCCGCGGCGGTGGTCTATGCCTCGGACTACTTCGAGCAGATGTACGCGTGGGCGCAGGAGCTCATCCGGAAGGGCCTCGCGTACGTGGACAGCCAGTCCGAGGCCGCCATCCGCGAAGGTCGAGGGACCGTCAAGGAGCCCGGGACGGAGTCGCCGTTCCGCGAGCGCCCGGCCGAGGAAAGCCTCCGCCTGCTGGAGGAGATGCGCCGCGGCGAGCACCCGGACGGCTCGCACGTGCTCCGCGCCAAGATCGACATGGCGCACCCGAACATGAAGATGCGGGACCCGCTGATGTACCGCATCCGCCGGGACGCGCACCACTACCGCACGGGCACGGACTGGGCCATCTACCCGCTCTACGACTGGGCGCACGGCCAGGGCGACGCCATCGAAGGCATCACGCACTCCGTCTGCACGCTGGAGTTCGACGTCAACCGCCCGCTCTACGACTGGTACCTGGATGCCATCGGCATCCCGGAGCCGCGGAACCACCAGTACGAGTTCGCCCGCCTCAACGTGGAGGCGACGGTCATGAGCAAGCGGAAGCTCCGCCGGCTCGTGGAAGACGGCGTCGTGGCCGGCTGGGACGATCCCCGGATGCCCACCATCGCGGGCCTCCGCCGCCGCGGCGTGCGCCCCGAGGCCGTCCGCCAGTTCGCGGCGCTGGCGGGCGTCAGCAAGGTCAACGGCCGGACGGACCTCGCACTCCTGGAGCACGCCATCCGCGACGACCTCAACGGCATCGCGAAGCGCGTCATGGCCGTCACTGAACCGGTCCGCTTGGTGATCGAGAACGTGGACGAGGCCGTCACGCTGGACGCGCCCTACTGGCCGCACGACGTGACGCCGCCCGAGGGCGCCCCCCTCTCTCGTCCGCTCCGCCTCCCGCGCGAGGTCTGGATCGAGCGCGGCGACTTCGCCGTGGAGCCCCCGAAGGGCTGGCGGCGGCTCTCGCCGGGCCGCGAGGTCTGGCTCCGCCACGGGTTCGTCATCGAGTGCACCGGCTACGAGACCGACGAGACCGGCGCGGTCACGCTCGTCCGCGCGACCGCCGACCTCGCGACGCTCACGGGCGACCCGGAGGGCCGGAAGGTCCGCGGCGCCATCCACTGGGTCTCCGCCGAGGACGCCGTCCCGGCCACGTTCCGGCTGTACGACCGGCTCTTCGCGCACCCCGCGCCCGACGAGTTGGACGACTTCATGACCGCGATCAACCCCGAGAGCTTGGTCATCGCGGAGGGCTGGGTGGAGCCGAGCGTCACGGAGGACGCGGCGGACACCCGGTACCAGTTCGAGCGGACGGGCTTTTTCTGGCAGGACCCGGAGGACTCCGCGCCCGACGCGCTCGTGTTCAACCAGATCGTGAGCCTGAAGGACGGCTGGGCGAAGAAGTCCGCCAGCGCGGCGGCCAACCCGCAGAAGGAGAAGCCGAAGCCGAGCGTTCCCACCGGCCCGCGCGATCCCGCCGCCTCGCTCTCCGAGGACCAGCGCGAGACGTACAGCGCGCTGGCGGTCCGCGGCGTCGGGCGCGAGGAGGCCGCGGTGCTCGCTACGGACGACGCCCTCCGGGGCCTGTTCGAATCCGTCGCCAGCCGCGTGGACGACCCCGCCGAGGCGGGCAACCTCGTGGTCCACGACTTCCGCCGCGCGCTGGGCGACTCCGCGATAGCGGACTCCGCCGCCAGCGGGCAGGACCTCGCGGACGTGCTCGGGCTCGTCCGCTCCGGCGACCTCAGCCGCAACGCCGTGGGCGACGTGCTCCAGCACCTCATCGCCGAAGGCGGAACGGCTGCGGAAGCGGTCGAGACGCTGGGCGTGGGCGCCGTGGACGAGTCCGCCATCGCCGCCGCGGTGGACGAGGCGCTGGCGGCCAACCCCGCCGAGGTGGAGCGCTACCGTGCGGGCGAGCAGAAGCTGTTCGGCTTCTTCGTGGGCCAGACGATGCGCCGCGCGCCCAAGGGCGCCGACCCGAAGGCCGTGCAGGCCGTGCTCCGCGAGCGGCTCTCGTAATCGCCGCGCCCCGCTGGCGGTCGTCGTCAGCGGGGCGGAATGCGGACTAGCCGAGCGCCTCGGCAGCGCGACGGAGGCGTCGAACCGTGGCCTCCTGCCCGACGAGCACGAGCGTCTCAAACATCCCGGCGCCGGCGCTGGTGCCAGTCACCGCCAGCCGGACGGGGTGGATGATCCGGCCGAAGCCGGCCTCCTCCGCTTCCGCGAGGTCGCGCATGGCGGCCTCCGTGCTGGCCTCGGTCCACTCGTCGAGCGCCTCGGCGCGGTCAGCGTAGAGGGAGACGAGGCGGGCAGAGTCGTCCTTCCACCGCTTTTTGAGCCCCTTCGGATCGTATTCCGTCGGGTCCTCGAAGAAGTAGCCGGCGTCGGCGAGGTCGCGGGCGAGCGTCAGCCGCTCCCGCATCAGCGCGGTGACGGCCTCCAGCCGTTCCGCGTCCACCTCGCCGTGCGCCTCCACGACCGACTGGCGGCCGCGCGCGGCGATCTCGGCGGGCTCCATCGCGCGGAGGTGCTGCCCGTTGAACCACTGCAGCTTGTCCATGGAGAGCTGCACGCCGGACGAGCCGATCCGCTCCACGCTGAACGCCTCCGCCAGCTCGTCAAGCGAGAACATCTCGCGCTCGTCGCCGGGGTTCCAGCCGAGGAACGCGAGCCAGTTGACTAGCGCCTCGGGCTCGTAGCCGGCGGCGCGGTAGTCGCGGACGTTGACGGGGATGCCGAGCTTGTCCGCGTTGCGCTTGGACAGCTTGCCGCCGGTCGGCGCGAGGATGAGCGGGAGGTGCGCGAAGGCGGGCGGCGCGTAGCCGAGCGCGCGGTACAGGAGCACGTGCTTGGGCACGGAGGAGAGCCACTACTCGCCGCGGATGACGTGCGTGATGCCCATCGCGTGGTCGTCCACGACGTTGGCGAGGTGGTACGTGGGCAGGCCGTCGCTCTTGACGAGGACCTGGTCGTCCACCTCGTCCGTGGAGAAGGTGACGTCGCCTCGGATGAGGTCCGTGAACGTGACGCTCTCGCCCTCGGGCACCTTCAGGCGTACCACGTGCGGATCGCCCGCCGCGATCCGCTGGTCCACCTCCACGGTGTCCAGCGTGAGCGAGTTGGTCATGTTCGCGCGGTCGTAGCGCGGCGTCGGGTTCTCCTTCGTCGCCAGCCGCTCGCGCATCGCCTCAATCTCCTCGGGCGTGTCGAACGCGATGTAGGCGTGGCCTCCCGCCAGGAGCGCGTCCACGGCGCGGCGGTAGAGCGGCGTCCGCTCGCTCTGCCGGTACGGGCCGAGGTCGCCGCCGGCCTCGGGACCTTCGTCCACGGTCAGCCCGGCCCACGCGAGGCTCTCGCGGATGTCCGCCTCGGCACCTTCCACGAACCGGTTCTGGTCCGTGTCCTCGATGCGGAGCACGAACGTGCCGCCGGTCTTGCGGGCGAGGAGCCAGTTGTAAAGCGCGGTGCGGAGGCCGCCGATGTGGAGGAGGCCGGTCGGGCTGGGCGCGAAGCGAACGCGGACGGGAGACATGGGCAATCGGGGAGCGGAGAGGGAAAACCTAGAGCCGAGAGCGCCGCGAGCGGGCGAACAACTCGCGGAAGCGCCGCGCGCTGGCGGTCGCTCTCGACAGTCGCGGCCAGGCGCTAGTCGCGGAGGAGGTCGAGCACGGCGGCCTCGGGCGGCTCCAGCCCCGCGGGCGTGTTGCCGGCGTTGCGCACGCGCATCCGCTCCGCCAGCGCGCCGCCGCGGTAGGCGTCTAGCACGTCCGGGTGGACGTAATGGGAGCGCGTCACGGCCGCCGTATTGCCCAGCGCTGAGGCCACCTCGCGGATGGCCTCCGCCACGACCGACTGGCGCTCACGCTCGGCCTCGGGGAGCGGGCGGTCCGCGAGGGCCCGCGCGGCGAGAACGGTCCCGCCCCACGTCCGGAAGTCCTTGGCCGTGAAGTCGCCGATGACCTCGCGGAGGTACGCGTTCACGTCGCCGGACTCCAGCGTGGCCTTGCCGTCGTCGGTGTGGTACTGGAAGAGGTCGTAGCCGGGGATGTCGCGGCAGGCTTTGACGAGCCGCGCCAGCCGGGCGTCCTCGACGGAGAGCGCGTGGGCCTTCCCGCTCTTGCCCGTGAACTCCAGCACGAGCGACCGGCCGTCCTCTTTCGCGTGGCGGTCCCGGAGCGTGGTCAGGCCGTAATGCCCGTGCTGCTGCGCGTACGCCGCGTTCCCGATCCGCGCGAGGGTCTCGTCGAGCAGCGCGACCGCCAGCGCGGAGACCCGGCGGAGGTCCAGCGGGCGCCGCCGGAGGTCGGCCTCGACGCGTTCGCGGAGGGTGGGCAGCGCCTCGCCGAACGGAACCATCCGGCTGTATTTCTTTCGGCTGCGGTGCTCTTCCCAGAGCGGGTGGTAGCGGTACTGCTTCCTCTCGCGCTCGTCGCGCCCCGTCGCCTGGAGGTGGCCGTTGGAGAGCGTGCAGATCCAGACCTCGCGGTAGGCCGGCGGGATCGCCAGCGTGTCGATGCGCTCGCGCGTCTCCGCGTCGTCCACGAGCGAGCCGTCCGGGTGGTGGTAGGAGAAGCCGCGGCCCCGGCGGACGCGCGAGATCCCAGGCTGCTGGTCGGTGACGTAGCGGAGGCCGGCGGCCTGGGCGTCGGCTTCGGGATCGCGGGGCGTGGACATGGCGGCGGGGAGGGGCCGCGTGAACGCTCGAGGGCGTGGCTCCCGTTCCGCTGGCGGTACACGCGGGCGCGGGGTCTCCCCTACCCGTAGTGCTCCGGCCGTCGGTCGCCGAGGAGGTCGTTGTAGCGGTTGACGGCGCGGTCGCGCGACTCGTGCGGCAGGATCTCCGCCGTGATCACGGCCTCTTCGGTTTCCGTCGCGCCTGCGAGGACCTCGCCGCCGGGCGAGCAGATGACGCTCTGCCCGATAAAGGTCAGCGATTCCTTCCCGTTGCTCTCCGTCCCGACGCGGTTGGCCGTCGCGGTGAAGACGTGGTTTTCGAGCGCTCGGACGGGCATCGCGCGGGGGCAGTGCGGGAGCACGAGGTTGCTCGGGTGCGCGATCACGTCGGCGCCGCCCAGCGCGAGGGTGCGTGCGGCCTCGGGGAAGAACCAGTCGAAGCAGACCATCACCCCCAGCCGGTAGCTCTGGCCGCGGCGGTCCTGCACGGTCCAGACTGGGAAGCCGGTCTCGCCCGGCGCGAAGTGGGCGTTCTCCTCGTAAAACAGGTGCGTCTTGCGGTACGTCCCGAGCCACCCGCGCGGGGTCACGACGGCCGCGCTGTTGTAGACCGCGTCCCCCTCGCGCTCCGCGATTCCCGCGACGATCACCGCGCCGGTCTCGCGCGCCCACGCCTCCACACGGCGGATCACCGGGCCGTCCGGCGCAGGCTCCGCGAGACCGTGCGCCTGCTCCGTGGAATCGAAGAAGTAGCCCGTGGCGAATAGCTCAGGGAGCACGAACAGGTCGGCGTCCGCGGAGCGGATCAGGGACTCGGCGCGGTCCAGGTTCGCGTCCACCTCGCCCTTCTGCGGGTCGAACTGGACGGCGGCGAGGGTCATCGGGAGCATCGGGGCTCGGGGAACGGTGGTCAGGTCGCGCCGCGCTGGCGGCGGCGGTCGGCGGGAGGAACGGGGTGCGGCGGGAGCGTCCGCCAGCGGGACGGGGTCAGCCGGGCGCGGGGCCCATCCGCCACGGCTCGGGCTCGCCCCCGGGGCCGACGAGTTGGATCTGCTGCCGCGGGTACGCGGCGAGGATCTTCCCGGCGTGCTCGGTCTCGTTCAGCTCGCGCACGAGCGCGACGCCGAGGTCGGTCTTGACGCGGCGCTTGGAGCGGATCTCCACGAGGTAGCGGACCACGAGGTTCGCGCCCCAGTCGGTCAGCGTGATGAAGACCTCCGGGGTGTCCGCTACGCGCTCGTCCAGCGGGGTGTCCTTGAGGCGGGCCGCATACGTCCGCGCCGGCCCCTGCATGGCCTCGCCGATGTGCTTCACCGCCACGCGCTTCACGACCTCTGCCGCGTACGTCAGGTCGGACTCCGCGGCGACGGCCACGGCCACCTCGTCCCATACGAACGGGAAGTCGCGCGAGTAGTTGACGACGGTGCCGGAGACGATCTCGGAGTTGGGGAACGTGATCAAGCGGCCGGTCGGCTGCTCGGCCTCGATGCCGCTCGGGCTGCCGGGCCCGCCGATCTCCCAGACGAGCGTGTTGAGCACGTCGATGCGGTAGACGTCGCCCACCACGTCGCCCACGGCGATCCGGTCGCCTTCGTGGAAGTAGCCCTTGAACGAGTTGAGCAGCCAGCCCGTGAAGCTCTCGATCGGCCCCTGGAGCGACCACGAGAGCGCGAGGCCGACGAGCCCCAGCGAGCCAACGAGCGCGCCGAGGTTGCCCGCCACCACGCTCACCGCCGCGCCGACGCCCAGGATCCAGAGACCGGTGTTGACGAGGGCCGCTACGGCCGCGCCTTTCTCGAACCGGCGCGCGAGCGTCTTGATGGCGGGACGGATCAGCCGCGTCAGCCCCCACACCAGCAACAGGATGCCGACGGCGACCGCCAGCTTGGGAAGTAGCGCCACGAAGCCCGTCCACATCCCGCGGAGCACGCCCTGCGCTTCAGTCGCGGCCTGGGTCGCCACCTCGCCCGCGTCGCGCGGCACGAGGACGGAGTCCGCTGCCACGTCCTCCACCGCGTCGCCTGCGGTGAGCGTGTCAGCTGCGAGGGTGTCGGTGTCCTGAGCGGCGCTCGGCACGAGGAGCAGGATCATCGCCGTCACGGCGACGGCGAGGATGGTGGCCTGCCGGAACCGTTGCAGCTGGCGGTCCGCGCCGGCGCGCGCGGCCTTCGCGCCTCGGGCGCGCTGCAGTCGCGGACGCCGGAGCTGAGAGCCACGGCGAGCAGTGGCCCGCGTGGAGGTCCGGCGGGCCGAGGTCGTGCGGCGCGTGGACGTGCGCGAGGTGGTGCCGCGCGAGGTCGTCCGGCGCACCGCCCCACCCGACCGGCGCGAAGCGGGCGCCGCGGTTCTCCGCGCGATGGGGCCAGAGGAGACGGGGCGGCGTTGCGCCATCAGTCTTGATCGGCGGCGGCCTGGAGCGCCGTGATCGCCGTCACGTTCACGATGTCCTCCGCGTCGGCGCCTCGCGAGAGGTCATTGGCGGCCTTCCCCACGCCCTGCAGGATGGGGCCGAACGCCTCCGCCCCGCCGAGCCGCTGCGTGATCTTGTAGCCGATGTTGCCCGCGTCGAGGTCCGGGAAGACGAACACGTTCGCGTCGCCCTGGATCTCGGAGTTCGGTGCCTTCCGCTCGGCCACGCTCGGGACGAACGCGGCGTCGAACTGGAACTCGCCGTCGAGCGCGAGGTCCGGCGCCTGCTCCTTCGCGATGCGGACGGCCTCGCGGACCTTGTCCACGTCCGGGTGCTCCGCCGAGCCCTTCGTGGAAAAGCTCAGGAACGCCACGCGCGGCTCCTGGCCGGTCAGGAAGCGGTGGTTTCGGGCCGCGTCCAGCCCGATGCTCGCGAGCTGGCGGGCGTCCGGGTTGGGGTTCACGCCGCAGTCCGCGTAGGTCAGCGGGCGGCCGTCCGGCAGCACCATGAGGAAGAGCGAGGAGATGAGCGCGGAACCCTCGGCCACGCCGAGCACCTGGATCGCCGTGCGGACCACGTCGGCGGAGGAGGTGTCCGCGCCGCAGACGCAGCCGTCGGCGTCGCCCGCCAGCACCATGAGGTCGCCCCAGAGGAGAGGGTCGGAGACCATCTCGCGGGCCTTCTCGTAGGTCATCCCTTTGTGCTTGCGGCGCTGGAACCAGAGCTGCGCGTAGCTCTGCGCCTTCTCGCTCGTGGTCGGGTCGAGCGTCGGGATGGACGAGAGCGAAACGCCAGCTTCTTTCGCGGCGGCCTCCACCTCGGCGGCTTTGCCGAGGACGACGGGCCGCGCGAGGCCGGTCTCGACGATCTCCGCGGCGGCGCGGATCGTGCGGACGTCGTGCCCCTCGGGCAGCGCGATCTTTTTGTTGGTGCGCGCGGCGCGCTCGCGGAGGTCGGCGATAAAGGGAATCATGGGGTTTCGGGCTGGACCCACGCGCGGGAGCCATCGGCGCGGGTCTCCTGTTTCCAGATGGGCACGTCCTGCTTCAGGGTGTCGATGAGCCAGCGGCAGGCCTCGAACGCGTCGGCGCGATGGGGCGCGGAGGCGGCGCAGACGACGCTGACCTCGGGGGCGGGCACGCGGCCCGTCCGGTGCAGCGCCACGACGCGGACCAGGTCCCACCGCTCGGCGGCAGCTTCCGCCAGCCGGACGAGTTCGGCCTCGGCCATCGCGTGGTACGCCTCGTAGTGGAGGCTCGGTGTCTCGTCCGTGCCCGTCCACCGTCGCGTGGTGCCGAGGAAGAGGCACGTGCCGCCGACCGTCCCCGCGCCGGGCTGGCGGTCGCTCGGGACGAGGAAGGCGAGCGCGGCGTCGGTCGGGAGCGGGCCGTCGGTGAGGCCGGTCCAGAGAGGGCCGTCGGGAGGCGAGAGGGGCATGGGCGGAGACGGGCGCGAGGGCAGTCTACCACGCGGCGCCCTCGCGCCGAAAGCACCCGGCCAGCGCTTCCGCCAGCCGGGCGGAGGGATCAGCCGAGGTCGGCGATCGTCTTCTGGACGGCGTCGAGGTCCGGCATGTCGCCGGCGTTCTCCAGCACCTCGGCGTAGCGCACGCGGCCGTCGCGGCCGATCACGAAGGCGGCGCGCTTGGAGATGCGGTCCAGCTTCATGGGCGTGAAGTCGTTGCTGTACTTCGCGCCGAAGGCGGCGGAGACCTCGGCGTCGTGGTCCGAGAGGAGACGGAACGGGAGGTCGTGGACCTTCTTGAACTCGCCGAGCGCGAACGGGGAGTCCGTCGAGATGCCGACGATCTGGGCGTCGCCGTAGCTCTCGAGGTCGTTGGCGACGGTGTTGAGCTCGTTGGTGCAGACGCTCGTGAAGGCGCCCGGGAAGAAGAGCAGCGCGACGGGGCCGTCGTCGAGGGCGTCGGTCAGCGTGAAGGGCTGGGTCTCGCTGTCGTAGAGGGTGAAGTCGGGGGCGGCGTCGCCGGTCTGGAGGGCCATGGGGAGATGGGTTGGGGAGGGGTTCGCGAGGCCAACGCGCGCGGGTCGGCACGGTTCGGCGCGGCTGGCGGTCGCAGTGAGCGAGCACCTGCGGCCGCGCGGTGAGCCGTTGGGCCAGGCCAAAGGTCCCCATGGGCGGTGCCCGGTCCCGTGGAGCCGTCAGACCCGGACCTCGCGCCAATCCGTCTCCGGCAACACGCCAACGAACAGGTCGTGCGGGAGAGCGTCGGCCGACTCCCCGTCCTCGATGGGGTAGCCAGAGTCCACCTTGAAGCTCCCAGCGGCGACCGCTTGCTCCTCCGCCCAGGCGTACATCGCGCCGAAGGCCTCCGCGATCGCTGGGAGAGAACCGGTGTGCCGGTGGTGGATGTACCGCTGGGCCGGGACCTCGACGGCCATCATCCCTTCCGGCACGCGCTCAGCCTTCGAGACCCGTGCGCCCACGAGCTGGAGGTACTTCCCCCCGTCCTGCTCCAGCGACACATCGAGGAGCACGTCGTCGGCGCGGGGAGCGATCTCGCCGATGCGGCTGCGGAGCTGGGCCCAGGCGGTCGGTACCGCCTGCCACAGCTCGTTCCAAGTGGCGCGGACGGGGATTCCCACTACGATGAAGGAGTCGTGTTCTACGATCTGCATGTGACGAGAAGAGGGGTGAGCGCGGCGACGCCCTCGCGGGTCTGGTGACCGACATCCTAACGAGGTGGGGTGCCAGCGGCCCGTCTCAATGTGCGAGCTATGTCTGGCCAGGGACGGCGCAGGTGGCAGGGAGGGCCGGCCGCGCGAAATCTGCCCCTCACCACCGCGCCCTGCGGGAACCACGTCTTCGGGGGCCTCGGTGGGGTCGGCGCTCCTGGCTGCTCTTCCCCGACCAGTCATGCGGGATGAAACGGGAAGCCCCGCGCAGCTCTCGCTACCCGCCGAACCGGATCGTGCGGATGGGCTCGATCCGCGCTGCGGCGCGCGCCGGGAGGTACGCCGCGAGCGTGCAGAGCAGCACCGCCAGCACGGCCACCCAGACGAAGTCCAGCACGCGAAGCTCGACGGGTGCCGTGTCCAGGTAGTACGCCTCCTGCGGGAGCGGGATGAACCCGAAGCGCCCCTGCGCCCAGCCGAACAGCAGCGCCAGCCCCGCGCCGATGGCCGCGCCCGAGGTCCCCACGAGCGCCCCGAGCAGGAGGAACAGCCGCCGCACGCTCGCCCGGCTGGCGCCCATCGCGAGCACCGTCCCGATCTCGCGCGTCTTCTCCAGCACCACCATCAGCAGCGTCCCGATGATGTTGAACGCCGCCACGATCACGAGGATGGAGATGACGAGCGGCACGATGCTTTTCTGGAGGTCCACCCACGCGAAGAGGCCGCGGTAGACCTCGTAGACGCTCCGCGCGAAGACCGGCGGCCCGAGCTCGCGAATGATGGCCTCCGCCGCCTGCGGGCTCCGCTCGATGTCATCCAGCGTTACGTCCAGCCGCGAGGCCTGGCCGGGTGCGTACCCGAGAAGGGTCCGCGCCTGCTCGATGTCCGCGTAGACGAACCGCTCGTCGAAATCTGCGAGACCGGTTTCGTAGACGCCGGCCACGTAGAAGCTCCGCACCTTCGGGCGCGAGCCGAAGGCGCTCCCCTGCCCCACGCTCCGCGTCGCGAAGACCGTCACGGGATCGCCCACGTCCACGCCCACGACTTCCGCCAGCCGGGAGCCGAGCACGACGCCCGCGCGCCCCTCAGCGTCGGCGCCGAGGTCGAACGCGCCGCGCACGGTCCGCTCTTGCACGAAGGGCTGGCCGTCTTGTGGTGTCCCCCAGAGCAGCACGCCCTCGATGGCCGGACGTGATTCCTCGCCGTCTACGGGCTGCGGACGCGCCCGCAGCAGGGCGAAGTCCAGCAGCACCGGCGTCACCCGCTCCACGCCCTCCACCTCGCCGATCTGCGCCGCCAGCGCGTCGGCGTCTTCCAGCGGATCGCCGAGGTAGCTGTCCACCTGCACGTGCTGCCCGAAGCCCACGATCTTGGACTCGATCTCGCGCTCGAAGCCGCGCACGATCATCATCGCGAGGAGTAGCGCCCCCACGCCCACGGCTACGCCGCCGATCGCGGCGACGGTCACGAAGCGGAGAAAGGCGCGCCGCTCGTTCCGCCCGCGGGCGCCGCGGAAGTAGCGGAAGGCGAGGGTGCGCTCGAACGGACCGATCACGGGAAGGGCTCAACTGGAGAAGGAGACGGCAGCGGAACGCGCCGCCCCGCAAGATCGCGCCGCGGCTAGCGGTGTGGAGATGCAACCGCCGCGAGGTCTCGCCAGCCGGGATTCTGAGCGTTGATGAGCGCGACCTTCTTCGCGCGTCTCCACCCTTTCAGTTGGCGCTCGCGCTGAACGGCATCTCGCGCTTCGCCGAACGTCTCCACGTAGATCAGCCGGCCCAGAGCGTAGCGAGCCGTGAACGCGTGGGGGAACGTCCGGGCGCGATGCTGGGCGATCCGGTGCTGCAGGTCGCTCGTCATGCCCACGTAGAGCGTCCCGGAGCGGTTCGTCAGGATGTAGACCGTGTAGCGCCGGCACGACATGCCCGAACGTACCGCCCGCAAGCGAATCAGCCGGCCGCCCCACTCTCTCCCAGTGTCATCCTGAGCGGAGGCCGCAGGCCGGAGTCGAAGGATCTTTGCCGAGCGCGAGGGCACGCCGGGTCACCGTGTCGACGCGGGGGCGCCGTCGCCGGAGAGATCCTTCGACTCGCGCCGCTCGCTCAGGAT
>LWDU01000524.1_pt1 | contig 13778 bp, 18 predicted proteins | sample 727161 | NCBI WGS metagenome assembly LWDU01 (sample SAMN04566230, study PRJNA314399) | hydrothermal vent metagenome | isolation source: deep sea hydrothermal plume seawater | place: Mexico: Gulf of California, Guaymas Basin | collected 2004-07-11 | reverse complement strand
CTCTGAACTTTGGGTGTTGCACAATATAAATAAATCCGTCGCGCTTGCCCATCTCATGACGTTCAGATGTGCCTGCAGTTCGACCACCTAGGTACAGCTTCTCAGCTACTACCATGATCTCTCGGCGATCCTCTTTAGACATACCCCTAAGGTTGGCTCGACCGTCTGCTATCTGAGCAGCTATAGCGATGACCCTATTCACGGGCTGCATGTTAGCTGTATTACAGCTTTGACACATCCCTTGCTTCTGGTCCTCACTGCCGGTTGCTAAACTAAAGCTGGCAACCGGCTTACGTACACCACATCGACCGCAGACTTTCGTCTCGTTTACCGATGGGTTTTCTATACAGCTACTATTAGCCATGATGTTTCTCCAATTAATTTTAATGAGTCTCAGCCCATGATAGGCCAATGTCGAAGTCTCCACCTAATGGACACTTAAAGTTAAACACTACACCAGCATCAGCAATTGACTGAGCTGCTATCTGTCCAACCTCTTCTGATATTTCTTTAGAACAAGATAACTGTACCTCGTCGTGCACATTAAGTAACGGCAGGACGTCTAGTCCTCTGCTGTCATACTCTTCGAACATGAGTACGAGGGCCTGCTTCATGACGACAGCACCAGCCGACTGACACAGCGAGTTAAGCGCAGCGTGAGCAGACCGTACCGGAATCTTGCGGCGGTCTAGGCCTCTAAGATATCCACGTCCAGCAGCCTCACCAACCTTATCAAGGAGCTTCTTCAGTGCAGGTAGTCCGACCATAACAGCGCGTCTTCCCTTGGCTCCGATAGCAGCGATCTTCCTCTTACGGGAATCTCCCGGCGGAAACTTGGCGTAGAAACGCAAGGTCTTTTCAGGTGACCATTCAGACATGGTGACCACGCCTAGGTTATGATTACCTGAACCATAAAGCATAGCATAGAACCACGTCTTCGCAGTGTCACGCTTCTCTAGACCGAGGGAGTTCTTGTTCAGTGTGTGAACGTCAGTACCATCTTCCTTGTTGCCGTTGAGTACGGTGTCTATGTAGGCGCCACCATCGAAGGCAGCCATGAAGTGAGCAAGTACTCGCGCTTCAAGAGCGTCTGCATCACACCCGACAATTACCTTGCCTTCCTCAGCAGTGAACAATGATCGACATTCAATCCCGAAGGGTGAGCCTGATCGTGGAACCTGTGCTAGGTTGGGCCCAGAGTGGGACATCCTACCTGTTACTGTACCCAGTTGATTGACTCGACCGTAGATCCGACCATCAGATTTAACCTTCTTCATCCACGCCTGATCACCCTCGCATAGTTGTGACAGTCTCTTTGTGACCATCATATACTCGGCGATCTTGGCAGCTTCAGGGAAGGGTAGGCCTTCGAGGATAGTTGCGTCGATCTTGGGTAGATCAGTGGCAGTGAACTCGCTAGGCTCCCACCCGAAGTGTTGTGTTAAGCATCGTGAGATGTGTGCACTTGACCCAGGGTTGAACTCAACCAGCTTTACCGGCTGACGTTCAGCGTCGGGAGAGCAGTACTCATAATAGCCTGCGCGTTCTGAATCCTTAGGATGTACATGGGCTCCATGCTCGGAGTCAACCCAACGCTTCATCGCCTTGGAGTACATCTTAGTGGCACCGTCACGCTTGTAGAAGGGAGGGAAGACCTCTCGACATTCCTGACCTAGGACATACTGTCTGGCGTAAAGGGTCTCAGCTAGGTCATCAGCACCTTTAGAATCGAAGGGCATACCCGTTCGTTCCTGTAGGCTAATGATCTTACTAACACCCATCTCTATATCGAGTGCTTGTTCCGAGTAGTTCTTACTCTCAAGCTTCTCGATCAGAGTTACGTTGGCTCGGACATCCTGCATACAGTACTCATCCATCTCTGAAGTGAACGTCATGGTTGCCCATGTGTGTCCGTAGTCAGAAGGATTGAAGTCAGACTTGGACTCGCCTGAATCCAGACGGGCTCCCCAAGCTGCTAGACTGTGACGTCCTGCAAATTTCTTGAAGTCTTCTGAGAGCTTGCCATTCCTCATGCGCCTGTAGTCTATGTCCTCTAGATCTGGGTAGATCAACTGCGAGGCAACTGTAGAATCATAACACTTTGCAGTGGTTACGAAGTCTGGGTATACCAAGCTCAGTGCGGGCAGGTCATAGCCTATGATGTTATGCCCAGCTATTAGTTCAGCTTGCTGTAGCCTGACCAGACCCTGAGCTATGTTACCAGCACGAGGCACAGCTACGTCTGTTACGCTGCCGTCTACGTCTTGGTAGAACTCATGGTCTGTGTATCGAGACTCTTCACCAGTCTCCCGGTCTATCATATTTATACAATGTACTTTACTAATTGTATCAAGAAGTCCATCGGACTCTATATCAAATACTAACATGTGAACTTCTCCTTAATTAAAATTGATGACCTTACTTGCGACCTCTAAACTCTGACTTGAATCCACGATAGGTTCGTCGAATGTCGTGCATACTTACAGTACGCTTGGCGTTGTTATCCAGACACACGGTGATTCCATTGACCTCTGTGCAGGCAACGATGTGTCCTACTTGACCGGTCTTTGTTAAAATAAGCGCGAAGGGTGTGTACCCGTATGCGTACATCTGATTGTAAGCGGCTGAGTAGTAGTCATCACAGTCACCCGTGAATGGCACCTCACCACTATGCTCAACAAACACATCGCCGACTGGCTGTGCTATGGGAGTGTACAGCGAGAGTGTATCCTTATGTATTTCCTGTAGGGGTTTGCGGTCGTCGGCCTTGGCTTCCAACATATAGCTTGCTAGTATGCCGATGACCATGACGTATACCATACTTACGATAAATGCTCTAGGCTGTCGTTGTTTCATATCTGTCTCCTTGTTCGGGTGCTGGGCTATCCTTACGTGTTGACAGGTAAGCGGCGTTCCAATCTGCAGGTGAGGGTACAGGCCTTCGCTGATTTACTTGAGGTTCAAAGCGTGGCTTACTGGGTTCGGAGGTCAGGTCGACCGTGGTCTCGATAGCAGCTTCGAGTTCCTTCTCAAGGTTTGCCATTGCTCTCCAAGCTACCTTCGCGGAGTGACGTTGACCATCACTGTCGAATGTTCCGACGTCCACTAGGTGTCTCGTTAGAGCTTCCAGCTCATCACCTGACTTAGATCTATCCCAGTGCATACCCTCAGACTGATGGTGCTGTACTGTGGCAGCCAGACTTAGTCTAGCCACCTCAGCCATAGCCTTGGGGAAGTACTTTATAAAGCCAGCGAACAGAGGAGTAGCCTTGCGCTCCTTTGCTTCTGTTGGTAAGTTGTTGTTAGTACTCATCTGTATCCTCGGCTGTGAATCTTGGGTTAGTTTTAGTTTCAGGAAGGCTGCACTCTTCGAGCAGCCCTGTTAGTTTCGAGTAAGCGAGACCGAAGGTGAGACCATTGGAGTCACCAGTGTATCGGTCTTTCAATACTCTAAAGGTTGTCACCCCTTCGAGATCTTGTTTGTCCCGCTCGATTCCGAATAGGAAATGAGACCAGAAGCCTATCGAACGTGAGCCTCGAAAGTGTTTCTCTAGCACCCGTCCCCCCTCTTCATGGGACTTACCCTCGGGTGTAGTAAGGTGACTGATGTAGTAGATGGTACAGTCGAGCTCCTGCGTGAGTGACGCCAGCTCAGCCATGATCTTGTCAATAGCCTTACGCTCATCAGTATCAATCGAAGCTGCAAGCGCAGTAAGGTGATCGAGAAATATGTCTCGGACTCCCAACGCTCGCACCATGTACCGGATCTTTTCTTGTATGACCGACCATGACATGCTACCAAAGTGCTCATAGAAGAACACACGTCCTCCCATTCCCGTAATTGTTTCTCGTAGTTCTTCGACATCATACTCCACCCCAGGAACATGGACTCTCTTGCCCATCATCATTCCAGCCATAGTCTTAGCTGTAAGTTTCGGTTGCTCCTCAAGGAAGATCAGACCTACTGGTAGGTCGTCGTTCTCAAGGACATGCTTTGCCACTTGCTTGAATGCTGTGGACTTGCCCGTACCTGTGCCTCCACCAAAGCCATATAGCTCGGCGCGCCGTCGCCCGTAGGTCTTCTTTGTTAGAGAAGGCCAAGGCCAATCAAGGCCCTGCTCTACAGGCTCGCAAGCCTCGTCTACAACGGATGAAATATCAACCACACCATCAGGTCGGTACGCTGCTGCGTCCCACATAGATGATAGTAGTTCCTTTCCTTTACCGTTGGTGAGGCACAGGTTAGCGTCCTTCATTGGCAGTCGGGCTATGTAAGCCTTGCCGGGAGGAAGAACAGCTCCACATTCTTTGGCTGCTTTTTGACCGGCCTCATCCATGTCGAACATGAAGACTACCTTATCAAACTTATTCAACCACTCGATCTCTTGAGCGATGATAGCAGCTGCACCGGCAGCCCCGTTAGGTACGGAGACAACAGGCCACTTGTTATTCTGTAGTTGACTCAAAGACATAGCGTCTATCTCGCCTTCAGTTATACAGACTTTCTTTCCACCGTCTTTCCATAGGTGTTGACCCCATAGTCCGACCAGCTTGGGCTCACCTAAGAACATAAAGTTCTTCTTGGCATCCCGAGTCTTCTGAGCTGTCGCATTACCCTTAGTATAGGTAGCTACTTGCACCTTGGTACCACGAGATGTAACGCCCATGGCATAGTTGAAGTGACGACAAGTCTCCTCAGTGATGCCACGTTTGATCAACGCTCCGTACTCTAGATTATTTATCATACTTGATTTCTTAGGTGTAGTTGTTTGGGTTGGTGTTGCAGAAGAACCTTCGATCCGTTCTCCCGCTCCACCACATGCGAAGCAATAGGAACCACCGTCTGCGTAGCGTATCAGGTTGTCTCCACTTCTATCCTGACCCCGCTCTCTACAGCTTGGGCAAGGTTCTTTTCCTGTTACTTCCGACATGTTAACTCCTTCGTTTGTTTACCCGCCAGTTGGTGCCGGGCTTGCGTTTAGTTTCAGATCTTAGTAGCACCTTAGATACTAGAGCGCGCATTGAATCACCTTGAGGTGATCTATTTACGGACTCTTGAAGTGCTACCCTTAGTGCTGACGATTGTGTTCTGAAGTTACTCATGATTGTCCTCGTCTGTGGGTGTTGTGCCGTTTAGATCTGCCCACCATTCTCGAACATCGAAACAGGGACAAGCCTTGACAACACTAGGCAAGTCTCTGTGTCCAAGTATCGTTGCTTCTGGGTGCCAGATCTCATACTGGGTTAATAGAATGTCCAGACTCTGCATCTGTTCCGGTGAGTAGTTATCTTCTGGGTTACCATTAGAGTCTACACCTCCGATCAGGCATATGCCTAGGGACAGGTGGTTGAAGCCTCGGGCATGTGCCCCCGGCTGTGTATCCGGTCGTCCTCGTTCTATTGAACCATCTCTTTTTATAACGTAGTGATAGCCGATATCTAACCAGCCCTTCGCTTGATGCCAGCCGCGAATGTCTTCAGCTCCGAAGTCTTGGTCTTCTTTCGTGGCAGAGCAGTGAACAACTAGATACTTCACTTCTCGAATAGGTTTCCATCTCATGGTATGTGGGGTTTAAATGTTATCCTTGTGTGTGGAGTCTCTCCCTGTTCAGCCCATCGTTTCTCCTTACGGGTAACGAGGTTGATCTGATCATCATCCAGCCAGTAACCTTTAGGTTGCTTCTTTGTGCCAGTGATTGCATCGAGGATAGACTTCTCATGGTTGTCGATATCACCACGCGGATTGATACGCTTGGTGGTCTTGGGCTTGGCACATACGAACAGGATGTCTGCCTGTATGTTGCCGGTTAATGGTGGCTTAGTGCTACACGGTATCGCCTGTTCCGCGAAGTCTTTATAAGCCTTGTACGTCTTGAGGTAGTAGGTTCCCCAGCGTGTTACTCGGGGTCGTGAGGCGGGTGTGGGTGGGTAGTTCAAGAGGAGAGTCACAGTATTACCTCTCCTCTTAACCACACAGTCCTTAGAAGTCGTCGTCATCTTCAACGTCAACAGAAGCAGAAGCAACAGGTGCCTCTTCTTGTGCTACTTCAGGTGCATTAGTGAAACCTTCCTCGGCACCAAAGCCAAAGTCGTCAGCACTACCGCCGCCTTTCGTTACAAGCTTGAGGATCTGAGCTCCAATGATACGAAGAGACAGACCGAAGCTTGCGGTTGACTCCATGTAGTACGGGAAGACTTCAATCTTACACTTACCTACAGTGCCACCCCAGATTTCAGTACCTGCAGGGATGGGCTCAGGGTTACGGACACCGGGGATTCCAGCATCGAACAAGCGAGGGGCTTGATCCCAGGACTTGTTCTTCGTAACGATCTTAGCTTTGAGCTTGAACTTGTAGATGATACGTCCGGTCTCTTCACCAGCATCGTCTTCTTCGATCTCGCCAACGGGAGAGACTTTAGAATTCTTGATCTTCTTCGGTGTCCAATCAGCCTGCTGCTGCTCAACATAAGCATTTAAGATAGCAGTTAGTTCATCACCCAGATCCTGCGTAGACTGCAAGGAGAGATCTAACGCGAAGCGTGTGTGATACTCGCCGCCGTCCTTAACATACTTGACGTCAGGCGTGGTGAGTGTTGGGAAGATCATCATCCCGGCGGGTGTGATCAGTCGCTTAAGGTTTAGTTTAGCCATTAGGAATTTTCCTCTATTGTGTTAAGTACAGCATCAGCATCCAAACCAGCTAAGGTCAGTGCCATGAAGGTTGTAATTGAAAGAGCACCTATCTCAAAGTACTCTAGCTCTGCCGCCATAAGGGCAGCGCGTTGTTCTACATCATAATTCATTATCTATTTCCTATCTCGCCTCGGGCATACTCAGTAATAGCCGCGAAGGTGGTAGTGAAAGGGCCGTCGAGGTCATTGATCCTACGCTCAGTTGTTTCGAGCAGAGATCTAACGTCGATATCCAATGCCTTACATGTGGCAAGTAGTGCCGTTGCCATAGCTACGACTTGGATGCTAGGTGTGTTCTGTGTGCGGCTGATGACAGCGAAGGCTGCCTGTCGCAGTTCATGTTGCGGCAAGGAGCCAGCTACTTGGTCTCGTATAGTTTGATTGTCCATATTAATGGCTCCATTAAGTGTGCATAGTTTGGGGAAACCCCCAAGGTTTGGAAACGGGCGTTGAGTCTTTCTAGAGGTGAGCTATATTAAATCGCCCACAAAAAAGGCACCCGAAGGTGCCTATAGTGACTAAGTTGTGACTAAGAGTTAAGCAAAGAAGAACTCTGCGTCCCGGATACCTTCGAGATCTAATGTACCCATTGCAGGTACAGCAGGTACCTCTTCGTGTAGGTCAGCAGGCAGTCGTTCTATAATCTGATCACGGAACTCATCGAGCTGACTATCAGAGTATAGGTTGATGAACTCATCTCGGATGGAGAAGTTCAGTTCATCCACAAAGCAGGCATGAACGCCAAAGCTGTCGTGAATCATCGCGAAGTCGGCAGTGATCCCTTCGTCTACCATTCGGTTAGCAACCATCATAAGATGACATGCATCCTGAGAGTGTACAAAGTTAGGCGCGATGCCTGACTGTTGCTTCCTCAGATCCTGCTTAGTAGTTTCAACTCGAAGTTGAATCTGCAGTCGCGTACCTTGGAACCATACATTGAATCGCTTTCCGTTATGCTTTACATACCTGTGTGCTACTGGGAAGTTCAGCGGTGTGAACCAAGTAACAGGTCGGTTGAGCTCCACAGTGGGTCGGATAGATTTCTTCAACCAGTCCATAGCTTCTGCTGCACGATCAACTGTATTGCGGATCGCTTGCTCTACTATAGGCGCCAAGAAGTTTGACGCCGTGAAGTTGTCGTAACCCGGAAGGTATTCACCTCCACCTGAACTCTTACGTATTTCATCAATGATCTGGTCACGCATACCTCTAGACGTAACCGAGTAGGCGAACGTCATACAAGGCCGCTTAACGATTATTCGAGTGACCTTACCTACCCATGCCTGAGCCAGCTGATCAGTCTGTAGATCGCTGTCAGTGAGCCTGAGGTTAACTGCGTTCAGTACGTCAGTGTAGATATCCATAGGACTGTCAGTGGGCGTCAGATTAACAGACTTTCCACCGTTGCTATCCCTAAGCATAGCGGAGAGATGTTGCAGACCTGAACAGCTACCATCCATAGCAATAGGAAGATGTGAAACGTACTCATCACCTGTTATATGGAATCCAGCCAACTCGAAGCAGGCTGCTAGTGCACTCCAAGGCTTATCGGCATCACACCAGAAGCGTTGTCCATCGAGAGGACTTAGTGCACTGTCGAGCAGTGCATCTATATTCGCTTCAACCCAGGCGACCCGCTCTTCGTAGGTACATTTATCAACGCCGAACAAGCCAGCGATGTGTACATATAGCCAGAAGCCTCCAGTCTCACCAAGTGGGTGTCCTTCTGAGAAAGTCAGAAGTCCTTTGGCTAGGTCATCACCTTGTGGATTGAGATCAGATGCTAGCGAGTAGATGCGACCACGGAAATCCATGTTGTGCGGGAAGTATATTGCAGGTTCGTCCCGGAGGTCTAGAGCCAAGGATAACTTAGCTGATGTAGACTTTCGCTTGCTGATCAATGCGCCGTTGATATCATGCGCTTGAGATGCAGCCTTGCGCCACTCCTTCAGAATCGCTTGCTCTTCCACAGCCATTGAAGCTGGAGGTGTGTCCAAGGGGATACTTTCAGGGCGCGGTGGTACCGGCAACCAGTCCTGAGAAGGCAGGCCTCCAAGTGTACCGCGATCTTCCCAAACCTGAGATACAACATCAAACACGGAGCGATTGATCTTCCAAGCTGTGGATTGAATGCTATTAACGGCTTGGTAGACTTTCGGCATGTCGACTGAGAATAAATCATCTCGGGTGCTGGCGTTGATACCGGTCACAAGATCTGCTCTGTTCTCTCGCGTAAGGTAGCCACCAGACACAGGGCTAGTCCAATCAGTGGGTGGTACTACCATGGGCTTGAAGCGCGGCTCCAATAGCTCACACCTACCATGTGCTGACTCCAACCTCAGTCGGTAATGTGTGTTGTTTTTCCCTTCGTAGGTCAACTGCTGCTCGACCAGCCCAGTCTCTGAGATAAATAACTCGATCAGCTTCATGCCCAAGCGTAGCTTATCACCTTGCTTCCACTGTAGACCAGATACGGACGCAGCCTTTGCGCCCACCTTCATGATCGAACGCTTATGATGAGGCGTTGTCCACTTCTTGGCCTTGTTCTCTAGGTGGTTTGACAGCGCAGGCTCTGCGGATCTCAACTGATCGAACTCGAAGTGTTCTTCAAGCAAGGTAGCGATAGCCATTGCAGTTTTTGGGGTGTGTTCTTGATTAGATGCAGCGGAGATGATACTGCGAGCCGTGATATAGGCTACAGGTTCAGCTTCCAGCTGGCTAAGGTATGCTACTGCCACAGCAGGTCGTCCTCTTCCCGCTTTACCAGCCTCGACTTCAGATACTAGTAGTTCTATTGCTGCTGCTACTGGAGCAACTGCGCGTTCTACTAGGCTCTTTCCCGGCAGGGTCTCAGCCTCTTCTTTGCGGTCTTTGTTTCGGTGGTACCTCTCGATACCTTCGATAACCTGAGTTGTCTCTCGTTCTAGTTGTTGTTCTATTTTGTTGGGCTCAGTCATGAGTTTCCTTATACTTTGTGTTTGTTTGGTGTGCCCATTTCAGCGGGCTGTGAATTAAAGCTCACTCTCGGAGCGAGTTGTACTATAGTGGTATACCTTTCAGAGGTACTGTTCAGTTGTGTTTAAAGTGCTACTGCTAGAGTGGGTCATCTCCCCCCGAGTCTCTGTATGTCGACTAATAAGTCATCCTCTTTCACCTCTTTCAATACACTAAGTAACTCCACTCGGTGCATCACAATAAGTTTCGTTATCATAAATCGGAGAGGATGATAAAAGCTAAACTCCTTGACGGTGTGATCAATATTCTCGATGAAAGCGCCAATCTTGTTGGACGCTTGGGCTTCTTTATCTTCATGTGCAATGGCGTCATTCTTAATGGAGAACTCACACCCATCACTAGTTGTATATATCTCATGGATAGTTGTTGTAATTGTCATACGAATGTTCCTTCTTGTGTTAGTGAGCTATTAATCTTCTTTAGGTACCAGAGTCCAATGATTAGGCTGTGTCTCCCGGAGTACTGTACCTAAGTGGGAACACAAAGACGTCCAGTCATTTTCCTCAGCAATAACCTCGACTATTACTTCGATAAGCGCCTCCTTGTTAGCTTCGATCATATCAGAGATCTCATTGATGGTATATAATCGCTGTGCGCCGTAACATCCTTGCTGCTCGAACCCTACCAATACTGCGTCTTTAATTGACTTTGTCATGTGATATATCCTATTTGCGTTGAAAGTTTTTGAATCATACTGAGTTTCGACCTACTTGCAAGCCTTAATTGCATATTTCATCACCGGCTCACCTCGAAAGGCCAACCATTGGACGAAACAGAAGAACTCTTTCTCAGTTGTAGGCACCGCCGGGCGGTTCACTGTGCGTAGCCTCTTAGCTAACTTCGGATCCGCCATTAATGCCTCTAGATTCACTTCCCACTCAGGCCGTGTGTCTTCATCTGTAACAAGCCTTAAGATTGGCTTATCCACGGTGACGTAGACTGCCTTACGGTTCCTTACGTAGCACTGTACGACCGCTAATGCGATAGCTCGGTTAACGTTGGGAAGAAACCTGCCAGAACTGTCTGTTGAAACTAAAGGTGACCCAGAATCCAGCACATCGCTAACATCTTGAGCAACGCAATCGCTAGGCTCTGAACTGAAACGTGAGACAACTCTCTTTATTGCTATACATACGTACCAGTCAGTGTCACCGTAAGTGTACTGGTATTCACATGCATCACAATCGTGAGTATGCTTTGGTGTGTTGGTTAAATTCGCCATGTTGGTAACTCCTTGTTGAACTTTAAGTGGTTGGTCAAATTGACCACTGTTTGGTCTAGATGAATAAGTCTAACTGTTCTGGCCCTGCAGGCATACACTGAGCCTTACCATCAAGTCCTAATAGGCATGAATCAAGCTTTCCTACTGGCTTACCTGTGGCTCTGTATGTGAAGGAACCACTATCATAGGGATTGTAGGTTATAGCGGTCGGGTTAAAATCCTGCGCTTCGCTGTAGAGTGATGAATGCTTGCTTAAGCATAGCGCCTATCCTTGAAGTACGACAATGATCGTGTCCATGGTACATCGTCGCGTCGATAGCAAAGTCCCAAGTTCCATAGATACCAGCGTGAACGTTCTTACACTGTTCCCGTATTACCCGCTGCCTACCTGCTTCGCTTACATGGGGTGTGGCGTCCTTCAATTCTATCGCCTTACAGTGGGCTATAACCAGTCCTTTCTCTCGTCCTTCTTCGGCTCGAACTGACCACTGATTTTTATGTAGGTTCCTATAAACAAATACCTTCATGTTGTTGCTTCCTAAGATGAGAAATGTAAGCCGTTCGCTGCGAATACCGCTTTAGCGAAACCGCGCGGTGTGGCACTACGGATGTTCTTTGTCTTCAAAGACTTTCCGCCTAGCTTCTTATGTTGAGTAGAGTATCCTGACTCAACGTGTACCGGAGAATGTACTGGCTCTATAAATCCTTGACCGCTCCAAATACAAGTCTTCTTTGGGTAAGCATCTCTCGGTTCAATGTAGTCAGGAAATTCTGGATGTACGTCACCTTCTGGTAGGTATCCGCCGAAATCGTATGGATTGAATGTGAAATTCGGTTTGCGCCATTCTGTTGAAATTACAGATACTGGATTCTCGATACCGTAGGGCGCGTTGAAGTGTTCGCCAAGATCTCTCACCAACAGTACGTTCGCCATTGCTACGTTGCGGTAGTCGGGGTTGGCTTCTGCCTTCTTAGTGAAGTGTCTGGCTCCCGATACGGCAAGGTCAGTACACTCAGGGAAACCGAATACAAACTGCACGTCACGGCCTTCCATGTACGTGCTCATCTTCCAGAGAAACTCACCCTTGTTGGCTCGGTCATCGATCCAAACCCCAAAGCGTACTTTAAGTGGATTGTCCGAGTCGACATGTACGCCCATCTCATGTTGTCCATCTATCAACCAACATTCGTATCCGGCATCGAGCCATGGTTGAGCCATTATGCCGCTCCGGTCGAAAAGGAATAACGCTACTGGAGCGCCCCGTGTGTTTGTGCTAGTCATGTTATACACTCCTTGTGGGAATTGTGGATCCGGAAATACCGGTGTTGATTACAAAGCCTGACGTATCTTTCTTCGCGCGGCCCTTTGCATATAAACCGACAACNNNATCCTTGTACTCCGCCATTATGCTAGCGAAGCCGTTAACAGGGATGCGCTCCCAGCGGATATCACTGGTACCGTTAAGTCTTATGGTCGGTGTAAGGCCTTTTCGTGCGGCCTTCTTGATGAACTTCGCGATTTCGTCAGACAGTTGAATCATGAAAGACTCACGGTCATTGTGGAAGGCCATTGTTCTGCTCATGCGTGCTGCCTGCACTGTGTTGTCCGGAAGACCGTTATCAGCCCGAACCTTCGAGCCTATCCCCCCGTGTCCTGCAGTGTTCAAGCAACCCTGTGCACACCCAGCTAGCTCAGCCATTGGGCATACATTGGTACCAGAAGACGTGTGAGGTGTGAGATACAGTATGGCAGTCATGTAACCTGCCTTCTGTCCTTTCACGGTCTTTGGATTTGAATCAATGTTCAAAAGCTTGGTCATCTTCACACGTCCAGCGTGTCGGCTGCAGTACGTAAATCACTGCTCATGGTAGATGCAACAATGCGCATCTCAGTACATGCGTCGATAACATCGAGAGCCGACCAATCGGATGCTGAGCAGCCCATATGGAACATGATATCGATCACGGTGTCATTGAATACTTCGTGTCCGTTTTCAGCTGCTATCGCTGCATTGAGCATGTCATTGTCCCCCATTTCAGTTACTGTCGTTTCGTAATCCATCATCGTTCTCCATGTGTGTTTCGTTTGATTGAATTTGGCATCATAAGGATGCATTTCGTCGCGTCAAGTCTTTTCTTCAAATTAGTCGAAATAAACCGAACCATCCGTACTACCCATGAAATCGCTGTAGTCCATTTCGGGGTTCTCTTCATTGATCATCGAGATGATACTCAAGGCTTCTGCCTTCACCATCTTCACATACTGACCGTCTCCAGCCATACGCACGTATCCATATACATTCTTTGCGGTCTTCACAAGATTCTTCGCTGTACGATAGTTCATCGTACCAACAGTGCCGCCCCACTTGAATGCGTCGGCATATCCGTCACCAGCTATCAGGCTCTCAGCCAGTTTCGCTGCCTGTGTCTCTATCTTCGTCATCTTTCAGTTCTCTTTCTGTTGAATCGAGGTGGCGATTATGCACATACAAAACCGGACGTCAACATCTTTCTTCAAATACTTTCAGTGCACTGCCGGTGTACTGCCGGTGTACTTCCTGTGTACTGCCGGTGTGCTGCCCTTGAGGTGGTGTTCGGTGTGGCACTGACTGTCCCCCGCCCTTGAGGTGGTGTTTGGTGTGGCACTGCCTGTGGACTGCAGGTGGAACTGTAGGTGGTGACAAAACAGATAGCCAGACCCGTGAGCCTGTGTCAAGCACTCCCAGTACACTAGCAGTCCACTAGCAGTCCACTGGCTCGCTGCGCTCACCCCACCCACCCTTGAGGTAGCTCTTGAGGTAGCTCTTGCGGTATCACCCCATGTGAACTGCCAGTGGACTGTAGGTGC
>LWDU01034596.1_pt1 | contig 13785 bp, 12 predicted proteins | sample 727161 | NCBI WGS metagenome assembly LWDU01 (sample SAMN04566230, study PRJNA314399) | hydrothermal vent metagenome | isolation source: deep sea hydrothermal plume seawater | place: Mexico: Gulf of California, Guaymas Basin | collected 2004-07-11 | reverse complement strand
TCCTTATAATTTGCTTTAAGTTGTTTAGTGTCCTTTGGCAAACAGTAACCGCCATAGCCGAAAGATGGATTATTATAATGAGAGCCAATTCTTGGGTCTAGCCCTACACCCTCAATAATCTGTTTGGAATCTAGTTTGTGTGACTCTGCAAAGGAATCTAATTCATTAAAGTAAGAAACCCTCATTGCGAGATAAGTATTGCTAAACAGTTTGACAGACTCTGCTTCGGTAGGACCTGTAAACAACACATCAATTTTTTCCTTTACTGCACCTTCTATCATTAGATTGGCAAACTCTTTTGCCCTAGCTGATCTTTCTCCTACAATAATACGTGAAGGATGTAAGCTATCATGTAGTGCTGAACCCTCTCTTAAGAACTCAGGTGAAAAGATTATATTATCGCAGTTGAACTTCTTTTTAACACTTTTTGTATACCCTACTGGAACAGTTGATTTAATAATAATCACTGAATTAGGGTTAATATCTATAACATCTTTAATAACTTCTTCTACTGAAGAGGTATCAAAGAAGTTGGTCTTTATATCATAATCTGTTGGAGTCGCTATAATCACATAATCAGCATTGTTATAAGCCAGCTCTTTATCAAGTGATGCAGTGAAGTTAATATCTTTATTAGCTAGAAAGTCTTCAATTTCAGCATCTACTATTGGAGAAATCTTATTATTTAACTGTTCAATCCTTTCTGGAATAACATCAAGCCCTATAACTGCATGATTTTGCGATAAAAGCATAGCATTGGAAAGACCTACGTAGCCAGTACCAACTATTGTTATATTCATATATAAAAATTAGGGTTAAATAATAATAGGTAAGGAAATATTAACCTTGAATTGCAGTTATAAGTACAAACTTACAAGGTTTTATTTTAAACTAACATTTAAGAAAAAAAAGCGTTTTAACAAAGTTAACTTTTTATGCTCATTTAATGTATAAAGAATCTAATAATTCATTGCCATTTATTACATGCATTAAATAAGTGTCTTAATAGAGAGTATAGTTTAGTTTTTGGATTGGGCTGATTTGTAAAGGGTAAAAAAACTTTTAACATGCCTTTAGAAATAAAATATATTAGCTTTTTTATTGTGATAATTCCTTTAGCCTATTAATTAATATCTTTTTACCGTATTCAACAGCTGGTTGGTCATAGGTATTTATTTGCAGAAACTTTCCAATGCAAGACACTAATAGTTGGTATGTAAACATTAGCTTTGCTATGTTATATTCATCAACAGTTCTAATAGTTATAACATCGCAAGGTATATCTTTTTGATCTTTAACTGAATTTATAGTGGCATCTGCTTGCATATTTAATAATCTGTTAAAGCTTACCCTATCAATATAATCCATATCTAATTCTTCAAATTTATTTGAGATATTATCTGGGATAACAGTGTTATCCTTTAGATCTTTAATCTTAATAAAAGTAACCGTTTTATCTCTAACACCGTCAATAATTAATTGCAATATGCTGTGCTGGTCTGCTGGGCCAACGAGTGCAATAGGCGTTAATGCCTGACGAGTGCCATTAATATTAACTTTACCTAAACTTTCTGCCCACAACTGAATATACCACTTGTTGAAACTTTCAAGTGAAGATGAATAAGAAAAAATTGCATTAATATTGAATCTTCCCTTGTTCTCAACTAAAAACCTAGCTTTCCTTATTATAGGTCTATAGTATTCTTTTTTTTCAAAGAAACTATTTAAAACCCTTTTACACCCATTTAGTAGATTATCAATGTCCACCCCAGCCATAGCCAATGGAACTAGTCCCGCTACACTAAATACTGAAAAACGTCCGCCAATATTTTCATCTAACTCAAACACTCTGATATTATTTCTATTAGCGAACTTAGTCAAATTGCTCTTTCTTTCAGAGATAACTGTACAATTGGATTTATTGATTTCAATTATAGAATTTACAAGCTTTAACAAACTAATTATCTCTATAGTTTTTCCTGACTTGGAAACAATAATAAAATGTGCATCATTAATGTCAACCGAATTTAGGGAAAAATTGATTTCTAAAGGGTCAACAGTTTCTAAAAATAATAACTTTTTTTTGTATTTATTAGACGGCAATAAAAACTCATAAATTGCTTTTGCGCCTAAACTAGAACCACCAATACCTAACACAATTATGTTTTTGTTTTTTATAGTAGAGGCATATTTAATTATCTCATTAGTGTCTTGGTTAGGTAAATTGTAATACCCTACAGTCTCACGTTCTGAATTAATCATATCAAAAATATCATTATTTGATTTGATTTGATAAAAATTTTTGGAGTATTTCATAAAAATAACCAATAAAAAATAGAATACATTTATTATCCATATATATACACTCGTGCACTTTATTTTTTACATTTTATATATCTATTTATTTCTTTAAATTATGCTATATGGCATAATAGCTCTTAGTAAATATAATTTTTTATAGCACTACTCATATTTTATCAAATATACTATGAAAGGAATCATTCTAGCTGGTGGATCTGGCACCAGGTTATACCCAATTACAAAAACTATATCTAAGCAATTAATTCCGATTTATGATAAGCCAATGATATATTACCCATTGTCGGTTTTAATGCTTGCTGGAATACAAGAAGTTTTAATTATCTCTACCCCAGAACACCTTTCAAAATTCGAAAAACTTTTGGGAGATGGCAATAATATCGGTATGAAGTTTAGTTATTTGGTTCAACCTAGACCAGAAGGATTAGCCCAAGCTTTTATTTTGGGGAAAGATTTTATTGGTAATGATAGCGCCTGTCTAATACTCGGTGATAATATTTATTTTGGGCATGGATTATCAGAATTACTAAATACTGCAGTTGAAAATACATCAAAAAATAAAGCCACTATATTTGGCTACCATGTTAATGACCCAGAACGCTATGGCGTGGTTGATTTTAATGATGAAGGAAATGCTCTTAGTATAGAAGAGAAGCCGGATAATCCCAAAAGTAATTATGCTGTAACTGGATTGTACTTTTATCCTAATGATGTATTACAAAAAGCATTAAAAGTAACTCCATCTGACAGAGGTGAGCTGGAAATAACAACATTAAATCAGGCCTACCTAGATGAAAAAAGATTATCTGTAGAATTTATGGGGAGAGGTTTTGCTTGGCTAGATACAGGAACCCAAGAAAGCCTGCTTGAAGCATCTAAATTTATTGAAATGATTGAAAAAAGGCAGGGCCTTAAAGTAGCATGTATAGAGGAGGTTGCTTTTGAAATGGGTTATATCAATAAAAAGCAACTTACTAAGCTTGCACAAACTCTATTAAATAGTCAGTATGGCCAGTATCTTTTAAAATGTGCTCAAGAAGATAAGTGAAATTTATTCCACAACACATACCTGACATAATACTAATAGAACCTACTGTACATGGGGATGATAGGGGCCGCTTCGTTGAAACTTTCAGACAAGATTTACTAGAAAATTCAATAGGTTACAGAGTTAATTTTATTCAAGACAATGAGTCAAGCTCTATTAAGGGGGTTCTGCGAGGCCTTCATTACCAATTACCTCCCTATGCCCAAACTAAACTTGTTAGAGTTATCAGTGGCAACGTACTAGATGTAGCAGTTGATATTAGAAAAAAAAGTCCAACCTTTGGACAACATGTAGCAGTAGAATTAACTGATAAGAATATGTATCAATTATTTATTCCACATGGATTTGCACACGGCTTCGTAGTTCTAAGTAATACTGCAACATTTGCTTATAAAGTTGACAATTACTACTCACCAGAATACGACAGAGGTATAGCTTTTGATGATGATAAATTAAATATTGATTGGATATTACCTATAGAAAAAATACAATTATCTAGCAAAGATAAGTCCCAGCCTAAATTAGCTAATTCAACCGATTTATTATAGATAAATGCGCATACTAATTACCGGAAGACATGGTCAATTGGCTAAATCAATAAAGTCACTTATTATTAATACAGCATTAGATATAGAGTTTTATTTCAGCAACAAAAAAGAGTTAGACTTGAATTGTGACAGTAGTATTGATGATTTTTTTAATAATAATAACTTTGACATTATAATCAACTGCGCAGCATACACTTCAGTTGATATGGCAGAGTCAGAAGAAAGTTTAGCTAACCAAATAAACCACCTTGCAGTTAGAAAATTAGCTGAGGTAGCTCATAAGCAAAATGCTAAAATTATTCACATTTCTACCGACTATGTATTTAGTGGCAATACTACCACGCCATACATAGAAAGTGATTCAACTCTCCCAATAAACACTTATGGTAAAACCAAGTTAGCAGGAGAGAAAATAATACTCAAACTTTTGCCTAATAATGCAATTATCATAAGAAGTAGTTGGCTTTATTCTGAATATGGTAATAACTTTATAAAAACAATGCTGAAACTTGGGAAAGAAAAAGAAAGTATAAATATAGTTTGTGATCAAATTGGGTCTCCAACCTACGCTGGAGATTTAGCAAGCGCAATCATTAACATTGCTATTCATGAAGACTTAAGGGGCATGAATTTTGCCACCCAAATTTATCACTACTCTAACCTTGGACAGTGTAGCTGGTATGAATTTGCCAAAGAAATTTTTAAAATTTCGGATATAAAATGCAATGTGCGCCCTGTTACTAGTGAACAGTACACTACAAAAGCAAAAAGGCCTATCTTTTCAGTACTTAATAGCGAAAAAATTATTAACACATTCGACATAAAAATCCCAAGATGGGAAGCGTCTCTAAAAAAGTGTATTGATGGATTAAAATAAGGAATTAAATCAATGAAATTATTACTTACTGGCGGTGCGGGATTTATTGGCTCTGCAGTTATTCGTCATATCATAAACTTTACTAGCCATAGCGTAATTAATGTTGATAAGCTAACTTACGCAGGTAACCTCGAATCCTTAAAGTCTATTGAGGCTGATGTCAAGTATTCATTTGAACAGGTTGATATTTGCGATGCTATAGAAATAAAACGTGTTTTTAACGAACACCAGCCTGATATTGTGATGCATTTAGCAGCAGAGTCGCATGTCGATAGATCAATTGATGGCCCAGATGAATTTATTCAAACTAATATTATTGGTACTTACGTTTTACTTGAAGAGGCTAGAAGCTATTGGTCTAACTTAAAAAATAAGAAAAAATCAAGTTTTAAATTCCATCATGTCTCTACAGATGAAGTGTACGGCGATCTAGAGGATTTAGACGGCCTGTTTACTGAAGACACCCCTTATGCACCAAGTTCGCCATACTCAGCTGCTAAAGCTAGTTCAGACCACCTAGTACGTGCATGGCATCGCACTTTTGGCCTGCCAACTATAATTACAAACTGTTCTAACAATTATGGACCTTATCAGTTTCCTGAAAAACTCATCCCACTGATTATTCTTAATGCATTAGCAGGTAAACATTTGCCAATCTATGGTGATGGCAAACAAGTTCGAGATTGGCTTTATGTAGATGATCATGCAAGAGCTTTACTTCGTGTTGCACTCATTGGTGAAATTGGCCAAACTTATAATATTGGTGGACATAATGAGATTCAAAATATTGAAGTTGTAAAAATAGTCTGTACGATATTGGATGAGATTGCACCAAACAATATACCTGGCGTTAAAAAATACGAGGAATTGATTAAATACGTTCCTGACAGAGCTGGACATGATGCAAGATATGCTATAGACGCAACTAAGATAGCCAATGAATTAAACTGGACACCAGATGAGACATTTGCAACAGGTATTCGTAAAACTATAAATTGGTATTTAGAAAATAGCGTTTGGTGTGACCGGGTTAAAGACGGAAGTTATCAAGGTGAAAGACTGGGGATATTAAAATAGAACTCTAAGTTTGAACTATATGCATAGAACACCACTTGTCAGTATTTTAATACCTTATTACAATCACAAACAATATGTTGGTCAAACACTTGACGGTATTCTAAATGATACTTACCCAAATAAAGAGATTGTTATTATTAACGATGGATCAACGGATACTGATATTAGTGTTATTAATGACTGGATTGAAAAGAACTCTAGTAAATTACCAATTAACTTCATATCTAGAGCAAATAAAGGCATCACCAAAACATTTAACGAACTAGCAAGAACTAGTAAAGGGGAATATATTATTTTTTGTGCGAGTGATGATTATTTGATTAATAATACTATTAGCGACAGAGTGAGCATTCTTGAAAAAAATCAGGAAAAAATGGTTTTAATTGCTGATACCTCTGTGGTTGATGGCAACAGTAAGACTATACACAAAAGTAGCATAGGTGAATGGCTCAAATACTCTAATAGAGAAAATTATTTCTCCGATGATGGGTTAAAGTATGAAATTATCAATCGATGGAGCTTAACTGGACCATGTAGTATGATGAATAAGAAATTATTTATAGAATCCGGTGGATATGATGAATCATTATTCTTAGAAGATTGGGATTTTTACTTGCGTGCTGCAGCTAATAATTCAATTCTTTATTTTGACCAACAGGTTGCTGCATATAGATTACATGGCAATAACTTCACATCGAGCTCCAATAAAAATTTCAAACTCCTTCAAAGTTTGTACTTAACTGCAAAGAAAAACTACAAATTATATAATAAACCATACAAGAGATACCTACTGCGTAAGAAAGTCAGCTATCAGTTCCAAATGATATTCAAACATCCCAGTAGCATGATTAGAGGAATATTACAGAAATGAATATCATTTGTATGAAATGGGGTAATAAATTCTCGGCCAAATATGTTAATCGTCTTTACGGTATGGTATCTAGAAATACTAACATAAAATTTAGGTTTGTATGCTTTACTGAGCCTCCCAGAGCTCGACTTGCCTGCAGATCAACCTGAACGAGGATGGCGTAAACTGACAGTATTTGCTAAAGATTTTGGGGGACTGCATGGTACAACTTTATTTTTAGATTTAGATGTAGTTATTGTTGATAATTTAGATGAATTTTTTACCTACCCAGGTGAATTTATAATTGCACATGACAAGAAGAATCTAAAAAAAATAGAGGGTAATTCTTCAGTTTTTCGATTTGAAATAGGTCAATTTCCACAAATACTGGATTACTTTCAGAAAAATTCAGAACTAGTAAAGAATGAGGTGAGGCATGAACAAGCTTATTTATCTCGTGAAATCTATAGGCTAGGAAAACTTGAATATTGGCCTGACGAATGGGTGCCAAGTTTTAAGTACCGTTGCTGTCCTTCGTGGATAAAATCATGGTTTGAAGCCCCGCATATACCTAATAACGCTAAAGCCATTGCTGGGCATAGTGGTAAATGGTATAGGCACATAAAGCCATCACCTTGGATCAAGGAGTTATGGATTGAGTAATGTTGATTTATCAGTAGTTATCGTAAACTACAAGAGCTGGGCAGTATTAACAAAATGCTTAAACTCTTTTAAAGAATATCCTCCAAAACTTAACTACGAAATCATTGTAGTAGATAATGATTCACAAGACGGTCAATTTGATAAATTTAATACAAAATTTCCTGAAATTAAACTGATTGCAAATAGCGGTAATTATGGTTTCTCAAGTGGTTGTAACCTAGGTGCAGATATAGCTTCAGGTGAATATTTGTTGTTTCTAAACCCTGATACTACTCTCAATGCAGATAACTCTATCAAAAGCATGTTTGATTTTCTTCATGAACATAAAAACGTTGGCATTGTATCTTGTAGAACAATAATGCCTAATAGAATAGGTGGAGAAATTTCTTATCTAAGTCCATGGATGCTATTTGGCACAATAAGGGGTGCCTACAAAATATTTAACAAATCTAAAACTAATAATAAATTTAAAGACGAAGAAAATATTTGGTATCCAGACTTTGTGGGTGGATCAGTGGTTACTATTAAAAAATCTTTTTTTGAAAAAGTAGGGAAGATGAATGAAAATAGATATTGGATGTACTATGAAGACCCTGATTTGTGTCAAAGGATAAGAAATCATGGAAAGGATGTAGCAATCATAAGAAATAAGACTATTAACCATATTGGTGGTGGCGCATCAAAAACAAGTCAAAAAAATATTTTAATGCTTAAGCTTGAAATGATTATTTCTGCTCATAACTATATATATGAAAACACATCAGGGTTAGTGCGTATTATTTTAATGATATTGTATTGCAATAAATCACTGATAACCTCATTATTAAAAACGATTCTAAATGCGCCATTGTTTTGGTCTAATAGATTTAAAAAAAACTATTATTTATTAACTAGAATCATACTTTATTACATTTATTGTTTAACTCATTTAAGTTGGAAAAGTAAAAGGTTAAAAAAATAAATATATAAACTTAATATATGAAAAATATTTATCGTTAGAGTTGCAGAATATAAAGGTTCATATATCATAAAACATATTCAACAATAACTTAAATTTATGAGTACTGCATTGGATAAAATAGACCTATCTATCATTATTGTTAATTATCAAAGTTGGGAAGTGTTATCTAAATGCATTAAATCCTTCCAAGAGTACAGACCCCATGTAAGTCATGAAATTATAGTTGTAGATAATGACTCCAAAGATGGTAAATTTGAAAGCTTTAAGAAAGAATTTCCAGAAATAGTACTTATTGCTAATAAAGGTAATTATGGTTTTTCTAGCGGATGTAACCTTGGTGCCGATAATGCTTCTAGCAACTATTTATTATTTCTAAACCCAGATATAACTCTTACGGATAGTCCTGCAATAGATGAAATGGTTATTTTTGCAAAAAACAACAACAATGTTGGAATAACATCTTGTAGAACAATTTACCCTAATGGCAAATATGAGAGAGAAATTGCTTTTATAAGTCCATGGCTTACTATAGGATGGATTCGCATGCTTTACAAGTTGGCTTTGTCTTATAAAATATCAAAAAAATTCCCGCAAAATGACAAAATTTGGTATCCAGAATGGGTTGCAGGGTCAGTAATTTTAATGAAAAGAAGCTTTTTTAAAGAAATAGGTAGATGGAATCAAAACAACTTTTGGATGTATTCTGATGATCCAGATTTATGCTTAAGGGTAACCAACAAAGGAAAAAAAAATGCACTTTTAAGAAATGTAGAACTAGAACATATGCATGGTGGATCATCTAGGAGAAACCCAAAAACCACGGCAATTACAAAATCTGAAGTTGTTACTTCTAGTCATGTTTTTATAAATATACACACTAAAGGCATAAATAGAATATCTCTGCATATATTTATTATAATTAATACTTTAATTTCATGGCTATTACGCTCAATAATAACAATGCCTGTATTTTGGACTTCTTCTTTTCAAGCTAATATTTTGACTCTAATTGCAATTATTAAGTACTATGTTTGTGTACCTATTCGTGGAACTTGGAAAAGCAAAAGGCTAAATTTAAATGAGTAGAAGAGATAAACATAGATTTGAAAAATGGTTCTCATTTAGTAGACACGGGAGGCGCCATGGAGCAAAAAAACTTTCAAAAGGTATGTCTGTGGACTTCAAAGAACAAAAAAAACAATATGTTGCTGATGGTGATACTATATACACACATGGAAGTGGTAATAATTTAGAAGATCATTTTTTGGCATTAAAGAATGAATTTGCTGGACAGAGTGAGCTTTGCTATACGCATGCAAAAATTATTGTATTAATAAGGCGTGACTATGAAGCAAAAAAACAATATCTAATATTTGAACAGTTATGGAATGAAGAGAAAGATTTTTTACTTAATAAACTAAATACTAGGTGGCTTATTGCTGCTGCAGACACTTTTGCTGACTACTCTAATGAAGACTCTGTTAGATCGTTGTCGGTTGCTTGTGCATGTTTGTTAAATACTATAAAAATTCATGAAACTGAACGCTTTATCACTAAAGCTCATACTTGCAAAGTTGACGACGAAAGAATTGCAAGATTAGATAATGGTGAAAGAATCGCCCTCTTTGATGGAACTTCTGCATTCAAGGTTGGTACTGACGATACACTCAGAAACATGAGATGGAGAATCGACAAGATGGCAAAAATTAATATTGCTGGTGAAATTTTGCTTGAAATTTTCCTTAGATTACAAAAACATGATACTGTTTTCAAGCGCCTAAAAGACAGGCACACAAGAAGTAAAACTGGATGGTGGTAAGTGCAAATATTTGTTATTAGTTTGTCCAATGCAGCAGATAGACGCAAATTTCAACAAGATCAGTTATCCAAACTAGGGTTAGAATACACAATTATTAATGCAACATCTGTTGACGATATAGATAAAGAAATATACAAAAAACATTTTTTCGACTGGCAAAGGCCACTTAGTAAAACTGAAATTGCGTGCTATTATTCACACAGATCGGCTTGGGATAGAATAATACATAGCAACCTTCCTGCTCTAATTCTGGAAGATGATGCCCTTTTATCAAAATGCGTGCCATCAATTTTATCAAGATTAGATAATTTAAAAGCTGTAGACTTGGTAAACCTAGAGAACAGAAGTAGAAAAAAATTTGTCGCAAGAAATGGACTTGCTATTGCATGTGATTCTGTGATATTTAAACTATATCAGGATAGAACTGGGGCTGCAGGTTACACACTATGGCCTTCTGGTGCTAAAAAATTAATTACATGTGAGCGCACACATGGGATAGCATTGACGGATGCTCATATAACATCATGCTATTCACTTCAATCTTACCAAGTGGAGCCGTCGCCTATTATTCAGCTCGATCAGTGTCATTGCTATGATATAGATAATCCAAACTCAATACATTTATCAGTATCATCAGTGAGTAGTCATCATAATTCAAAGGGAGGAATAACCTCACGAATAAATAGAATTTACAATCAGCTTAATATGGGTTTACGGCAACTGTATTTAATTACAAAATCCAAGAGGCGCTATATAGAAATTCGTATTGACGATTTTTATTACTAATAATGCTTTGATACATTCACAATATCATACTAATATAGTAATTGTAGATTATAGTTAATTGGCAATATTAACTGTTTTTGGCTGGCCTAACCCAAGTGAATTGCTTTCTTTTATAACATTAGGCAATAAAATAGCAAGAAAAAATATATATAAAGCGTTCATATGTTCTTCACCAAAAGCTATATGAGTCATCCCTATAAGCGCATACGATGAGCACAATATTACCCCCATGAAGGAGTATATAAAAGTTTTTTTATTGTTTATGTTATTAATACAAATTTTTAGAGGTAAAAAAAGTAACAATAAAACTGACAATAACCCTACAACACCTGCTGATATCAGATTTGTGATATATTCATTGTGCAGATGTGTAAAAGCGGATATAGTTTCCTTAAGTTTCGGGTCAGTAAAATTTGAAACTGCAGCATTTGCGCTTCTATAGCCGTGCCCTAGCCAAGGAGACTGTTTAAAGGCTTCGATGGATCCACTCCACATTTCCAAGCGCATACCAGCAGATGTTATATTAGATTCCCCAGTCGACCACATTTTTATACTATCTTGAGCCCTCTTAAAGCCTTCGTAAATATTATCATGCCTAGACAAACTGAAAATAATTAATATGCATGTTAAAGAAATTATTATTTTATCTTTAGTTTTTCCTTCAAAGTATTTTTTAAAAATAATTAATAAATATATTATTGTTAAAATTACTAGTATTAAAAATGTTCCTCTATTACCCGACAATACAACTGTATAAACTCCTAAAGATGAAGAGATAACGGTAAGCAATCTAGTAAACCCTTTTTCCTCAAATAAATTAACAAGTGAGAAAAAACTCATAGTCAGAACTAAGTCACCAAAAATGTTTGCGTTAAACATTCCAGATGGCTTACTAACTCCGCCTATTAGGTTTTGATAAAGAATGATAGCCCCAATAATTATTAGCCCAAACTTTATACTTGATAATAGCTTATTAAATGGTAATTTAACTCGATAAATTGCTAATGCAATCAATGGAGCAAGAGCAAAATGCGCCTTACGCCCTAGATGATAAAGATCATCGACAAAACCTTCATTTTGTACAATTGAAAATAACATTACAATAAAATAACCCATCGTTAGCCATGAAAATAGCTTTAATTCTGGGATTTTGAATGGGGACTTTCTTTCTGTAAATAACACATATATACCTAATAAAACTAATATCAATAGAATCAGATTGCCAATAATTTTGACTGTGCTGATAACTACAGGAAACAGTAACAACAGCGCAACAATAAAATTACTGTAGCCTTTATTTATATTTGCATCGTTCACTGGCGTTAAGGTTTAATGATATAATTAATGTATTGATTTTATAGTATTTTCTACTCATAATGAGTGACACTAATCTAGAAGAAAAATCCACCAACTTTATCCGTAATCAAATTAATAATGATTTAGAAATTGGCATTCATAGCTCGGTAAAAACACGTTTTCCTCCTGAGCCAAATGGGTACCTTCATATTGGACATGCAAAATCAATCTGCCTAAACTTTGGTATGGCTAATTATTACCGTGGCAAATGCAACCTTCGCTTTGATGACACTAACCCTTCAAAGGAGGATGTTGAATTTGTCAACTCCATAAAAAATGATGTCAATTGGCTAGGTTTCGATTGGAGTGGTGAGATTAAATATAGTTCCAGCTATTTTGATAAGTTTTATGAATGCGCTATAGAGCTGGTTAATAAAGGGCTGGCATATGTATGCTTTCTGAGTCCTGAGGAAACAAAAATATATAGAGGTACACTAAAAAAACCAGGCAAAAATAGCCCCTACCGTGATACAGAAGTGAATGAAAACTTATCTCTACTTAAAAAAATGAAGTTTGGTGATTTCATTGAAGGTGAATGTGTATTGAGAGCTAAAATTAATATGTCTTCTAGTTTTATGTGCATGCGCGATCCTACACTTTATCGTGTACGCTTTGATAAACATCATCAAACTGGTAGCGACTGGAATATTTACCCGATGTATGACTTCGCTCATTGCATAAGTGACGCAATAGAAGGTGTCACTCATTCCTTGTGTACCCTAGAATTTCAGGATAACCGTAGAATTTATGACTGGATTTTAGAAAATTTAGACGAGTTTAATAAACCAGATCGGCCTCACCAGTACGAGTTCTCAAGACTTAACCTTGAGTACACAGTGATGAGTAAAAGACTGTTACAGAAGATTGTTGAAGATGAACTAGTTTCAGGTTGGAATGACCCCAGAATGCCTACTATTTCTGGTCTTAGAAGAAGAGGCTATACAGCAAAATCTATACGTGACTTTGCCGATAGAATAGGAATATCTAAGGTGGATAGTACAACCGACATATCAATACTAGAGTCATCTGTAAGGGATGATTTAAATATTACGGCACCCAGAACCATGGCTGTTATCGACCCAGTTATGGTTGTCATTGAAAATTACCCTGCAAACAAAGTAGAATCTATTTATGCCCCAATTCATCCCCAAAATGAGTCTATGGGTAAAAGGGAAATATTCTTCGGTCGTAAGATTTTCATAGATAGGGCAGACTTTCAAGAGACAGCACCTAACAATAAATACAAAAGATTATCAATCGATAAAGAGGTTAGGTTAAGGAATTCTTACGTAATTAATGCAAAATCCTTCGATACTGACATTGACGGAAATATTTCCACAATATACGCCACATATGATCCCGAAACGCTAGGCAAGAACCCTTTGGACGGTAGGAAGGTCAAAGGTGTGATTCATTTCGTCGAGGCAACCAAATCAGTAGAAGCTGAATTCAGAATATATGATCGACTTTTTACGATACAA
>LWDU01038308.1_pt1 | contig 13786 bp, 23 predicted proteins | sample 727161 | NCBI WGS metagenome assembly LWDU01 (sample SAMN04566230, study PRJNA314399) | hydrothermal vent metagenome | isolation source: deep sea hydrothermal plume seawater | place: Mexico: Gulf of California, Guaymas Basin | collected 2004-07-11 | reverse complement strand
GCACCCCCAGCTTGGCCAAGTGCTCCGCCTGCGCCGGCACCCGTTCATAGTTCACCGAAAAGTCATCGTGCATCGGCGTGTGCACGGCGGCAATTAATCCATCAAGTTTCATTTAAATGATGTCAACCGTCGGGCTGACTTCGGCGAGCAAAACCATAGCCCCCCCCGGCTTTGCAAGCTTTTCCTTCAACCTTTCTATCAAGTGGATCCGAGCCAAGACGGGTTAAAACCAAGGTTGCGGGACGTCGTTTGAGCCTTCTCCCGTGGAGGTTTTCTCATGCCAGCGAGAGAGGAGATGGCCGCCTAGTTGGGGGCCCTTGGCAACCGTTTTGATCATTGGAATGAAGGCTGATTTCGCCAGATTCGGAGAGGTGTCGGGCTCTCCAATTCCCGGCGCTGGAGTGGATCACGCCTTAGCCTTTGTTGTCCAATGAGATAAGTCTCATTCGTCGCTTGGCCAGATGCGTGTTGACAGGGGGTTTGAAAACTTTTTGGGAGACCGGAGGGCCAGCCGCTTGGCCAAGCGCGCTTTAAGTCCCAATTTTCAAGGAGTTACAGCTCAAAACTTTTTTTCAAAAAAACTTCAGAAAGAGGTTGCACACTGAAAAAAAATTGTTACGTTGTCCGGCCCTTTTCCTGCGGGAGAAGGATCGGTTAGAAAATTTGGCAACCCGCCGAAAACCCGCTTTCCCAGAGCAGGGGAGTTATGGAGGGGTGCGTCACAGCCTCAGTCGAGGCACCAAGATTGAATGCCAGTTAAGAGTTTCAACCCTGTAACGCCGTCAAGGCGTTACATGAAAGTTTCGTCGTTTTCGGAGATTACGAAAACGAAGCCCGAGAAGCGTCTGGTCAAGACGAAGAAGAAGACCGGCGGACGCAACAGCTATGGTCGCATCACGGCCCGGGGTATCGGCGGCGGACACAAGCAGAAGATTCGCAACGTTGACTTCAAGCGGAACAAGCACGGCATGGCGGCCGAGGTGATCGCCATTGAGTATGATCCCTGCCGCTCGGCCCGCTTGGCACTCCTTAAATATGAGGACGGGGAAAAGCGCTACATGATCGCCGTGGACGGTTTCGAGGTGGGCACCAAGGTGATGAGCGGCCCGGAGGCGCCCATTGAGAATGGAAACTTCCTGCCACTGGCAAAAATCCCCTCCGGAACAGAGATTCACAACATGGAGTTGAGCCCGGGGCGGGGAGGACAGTTGGTTCGATCCGCCGGGACATCGGCGACGCTGATGGCGTTTGCAGATGGTTATGCGCAGGTGAAGCTGCCTTCCGGAGAGGTTCGGAAATTCAACGGGAAGTGTTACGCCACGATGGGCTCGGTGGGCAATGCCGATCACGAAAAGATCGTCATCGGCAAGGCTGGCCGGACGCGCAACAAGGGCAAGCGCCCGATCACGCGTGCTGTGGCGAAGAACCCGGTGGATCACCCCATGGGAGGCGGCGAAGGCAAAACTTCGGGCGGTGGGCATCCGGTGTCGCCATGGGGAGTCTTGGCCAAAGGCTTCAAAACGCGGCCCAAATATAAACCATCCAATCGCTGGATATTGGTTCGCCGTGACGGTCGGCCGATGAAGCAGAAATAAACAGACATGGGACGTTCGATCAAAAAAGGACCGTTTGTGGAGCAACACCTTCTCGACAAGATCGAGAAGCTGAATGCCGACGGCAAAAAGAAGCCGATCAAGACATGGTCGCGCCGGTCGACAATCGCGCCGGAATTTGTTGGTCACACATTTATGGTGCACAACGGCAAGGCCTTTTTGACCGTGTTTGTGACCGAAAACATGGTGGGGCACAAACTGGGAGAGTTTTCGCACACACGCACATTTAAGAGCCACGGGTCAAAGCAATAACAAGCAAGCAAGCGGATATAATGGAAGTTTTGGCAGTCACAAAAGGAGTTCGGATGTCCCCGCAGAAAGTGCGGGAGATGGTTCGGCAGATCCAGGGCATGCACGCCGTGGAGGCCAGCGCCCTCTTGGGGGCTGTTCCACGGAAGTCCGCACGCTTGGTCGCCAAGACCCTCAAGTCGGCCATGGCCAACGCGGAGCATATCGCCGACGAATGGGACGCGGACGATTTGCGCAATCGTATTTCTGAGCTGGAGCAGAAAGTCAGCTCCACGAACAACAAGAAAACACGCCGGAGCAGCCAGACCAAGATCGATGCTTACCAAAGTTTTCTGGACTCCACGCACAAGCTCGACCAAACGATGCTCTATGTAAAAGAGGCAACCGTGGGAGACGCGCCGACAATGAAACGCTGGCGCCCGAGGGCTCGTGGCTCAGCCAGCCCGATCCATAAGCGGAGTTGCCACATTCGGATCGTGCTCACGGATCAAATTTAACGAACCTGTATGGGACAAAAAACCAACCCAATTGGATTTCGCCTGATCGTCAACAAGGATTGGCGCTCCAAGTGGTATGCCAACAAGAAGGACTTCGGCGCGCTACTTGTCGAGGACTACAAGATTCGCCAGTTGCTGAAGAGCAAACTGCAGGCCGCCGCCGTGCCGCGCATTCAGATTGAGCGCGCCACCAGCCGGTGCCGGATCACCATTCACTCCGCCCGGCCGGGTGTGGTCATCGGGCGCAAGGGTGCCGAGATCGACGGCATCAAGGAGGAACTCAGCAAGATGACCGGCAAGGAAGTCTACGTTGAGATTGCCGAGGTCAAGAACCCGGAACTGGACGCCCAACTCGTCGCCGAGAATATCTGCATGCAGCTTGAGCGCCGCGTGGCATTTCGGCGTGCGATGAAGCGGACTGTGCAGGTGACGATGGACATGGGTGCGCTTGGCATCCGATTGCGCGTTGCCGGCCGACTGAACGGAGCCGACATTGCCCGTGTTGAAAACACACGGGAAGGCGCGGTACCGCTGCACACATTGCGGGCCAACATCGATTACGGATTTGCCGAGGCCGCAACCCAGTACGGGGTCATCGGTGTGAAATGCTGGATTTGCCGCAAGGATCCCGCCGAGGAAGAGGCCGATCGCGTCAAGCGGGGGCCAAGGCGTGACACTCGGCCAAGGCGGCCGATGGGTCCGCGCGGAAACGGCTAACATTTACCGGAATGGCTTTACTACCCAACAAAGTTAAATATCGCAAAATGCACCGCGGCAGCCGGAAGGGCGTCGCGCAGCGGGGGAACAAGGTGTCGTTCGGCTCCTACGGCCTTCAATCGCTGGAGCGTGCTTGGATCACCGGCACCCAGATTGAGGCCGCCCGTGTGGCGATCTCCCGGGGCATGAAGCGCAAAGGGAGCATGTGGATTCGGATATTCCCGCAGAAATCCGTGACCAAAAAACCGTTGGAAGTGCGGATGGGCAAGGGTAAGGCCAACGTGGATCACTGGGTGGCCGTGGTCAGGCCGGCCACAATGTTATTTGAGGTGGAGGGCGTGCCAGAAAGCGTGGCACGCGAGGCGTTGAGTTCAGCGGCGGCCAAGATGCCGGTTCGCTGCCGGTTTGCCGAGCGCGATTAATTTGAAAGTAGCAGGATGAATATTTCGGAGATCAGGGAAAAGACAAGAGTTGAGTTGACGGCCCAGGGCCGTGACCTCCGGAGGGAATTGTTCGACCTCAAGCTTCGCAAGGCCACCAGCCAACTGGAGAGACCGATCCGCCTGCGTGAATTACGCCATGACATTGCCCGCGTGGAAACGCGAGTCACGCAGCTTGGCCGGAAGGACGCGCTGGAGAACTTGGCCAAGGCGCTGAACGGGGTGAAGGAATTTACAGTGGACGGCGTGGCCTCGGCACTGCTCGGCTTGGTCAAGCGTGGCTTGAGCCGCAAGAGTGTGCTGAAGGTTGGAGGAGCCGTGTTCAACAAGAACAAAGACCGCTTGACCAACAGGGAAATGGCGGTATTGATCCAAGCCAAGGGCAGGGAAAAGGCCGTGAAACTGGTCAAGAAAGAAGCGGCAGCAAATTAAGAAGGCAATGACCGAGACAGAAACAACAAGCTCAGCACGCAACAGCCACCGAAAAGTTCGGGAGGGCGTAGTCGTCTCCTCCAATATGGACAAGACGGTCGTGGTGAAAATTTCCCGGCGGATCGCGCATCCGCTCTACAAAAAGATCATCACCAAGTTCAACAAATTCCATACTCACGATGAGAAGAACGAGGCCCAAGTGGGCGATCTTGTTGAGATTATGGAAACCCGGCCGGTCTCCAAGACCAAGCGTTGGAGGCTCGTCAGAATCGTGAAGAGCGGTGAGTTGGCTATGGCAGCCAAGGAAGCGGAAGCAGCCGCATAGGGCAACAGGAAAGATAAGGCGGAAATGTTACAGTTAAGATCCAGATTAAATGTTGCCGACAACTCCGGGGCCAAAAAGGCTTGGGCAATCGGGGTGCTGGGCATTCGCAAGGACACCGCCTCTGTGGGCGACGTGATCAAGGCTCACGTCCGTGAGGCCACGCCGGATGGCAACGTGAAAAAGGGCGAAGTGGTCAACGCCGTCGTGGTTCGCACCAAGTCGCCAATTCGCCGTCCCGACGGCTCCGTGCTGAGATTTGATTCCAACGCCATCGTGATCATTGACGAGGATGGCAACCCACGCGGCACACGTATATTCGGGCCAGTGGCCCGTGAGTTGAGGGTGAAGAAATTTATGAAAATCGTCTCGTTGGCGCCGGAGGTAATTTAATGGGTAACAAGCGGCACTTTAAAAAGGGAGACACAGTTTACATCCTGTCCGGAGAGGACAGGGGAGCGAGCGGCAAGGTGATCGATGTCCTGACTTCGAGCGAGAAGAAGCACATCCGCAAAAATCAGGACCAACCGCAGGGTGAAATCGCCGAGCGCGAGGGAACCATCCACTGGTCCAACGTGATGCGCGAGGATCGCTACATGCGAAATCGAACGGCCAAGGAGGCCGTGACAACCCAAGAGGCCGGCGATAAGGCTGAAGCTGAAGAATGATTCCCAGATTACAGGAAAAATATCAGGAAGAGATCCGCACCAAGCTCCGGGGCTTGGACAAGTACGGGAACATCCACCAAGTGCCCAAGATCGACAAGATCGTGGTGCACATGGGCGTCAGCCCGGATCTTGGCAAAGAGGTTCTCGGCGACGCGCTGAAGGACATGACCACTATCACCGGCCGAAAGCCCACGTTAAACAAGGCCAAGGTCAGCGTCGCCAATTTCAAGCTGCGCCAAGGCATGACCACCGGATGCCGCGTGACGCTTCGCCGGCAGACTATGTATGAGTTTTTGGATCGGCTGATTGCCACCGCGCTGCCCCGGATTCGGGATTTTCGCGGGATCAACTCGAAGGGGTTTGACGGGTTTGGCAATTTCTCCGTCGGCATCGATGACCAGTCCATCTTTCCCGAGATTGATGTAGACAAGGTCAAGCGTACGCAGGGAATGGACATCACCATCGTCACCACCGCCAAGAACGATGACGACGCCTACGAATTGTTGAAAGAATTTGGTATGCCGTTTGATGGCAACCGTAAATAGGGAAGTTATGGCAAAAAAAGCCTGGATGGAGCGAAATAAGCGCAAGGCCAAGACAGTGGCCAAGTATGCGGCCAAGCGGGCCGAGTTAAAGGCCAACGGCGACTACGAGGGCTTGGCCAAGCTGCCGCGTGACGCCAGCCCGGTGCGGTTGGTCAACCGTTGCGAGGTCACCGGCAGACGGCACGGGTTCCTCCGCAAGTTTCGCGTGTCCCGCCTGACGTTTCGTGAATTGGCCCGGACGGGGATGATCCCCGGCGTGACCAAGGGTAGCTGGTAAGAAAACAACATGGATCCAATCGCTGATTTATTAACCTGCATTCGCAATGCCAACTTGGCATTGAAGCCGGAGATTTCCGTGCCGCACTCCACCATCAAGGAGAGCGCCGTGAGAATCCTCAAGGACGAGGGGTACTTGGAATCGTTCAACGTCGAGGGCGACGTGAAGCGGAACATCCGCATGCAACTCAAGTTTCAGGGTCGCAAGGGTATCATCACCGGGCTGCAACGGGTCAGCAAACCCGGGTTGCGCCACTACACCTCGGCCAATGACATCCCGCTTGTGCTGGGCGGCATGGGCATCGCCGTGGTGAGCACACCGCAGGGCCTGATGAGCGGGCACGATGCACGCCGCAAAAACCTCGGTGGGGAACTGCTGTTCAAGGTCTGGTAACAGAACGGAAAAAGATGTCACGAGTAGGGAGCAAATTGATAGAGGTGCCGGACAAGGTTAAAGTGGCCATCGCCGGCGATCACGTCGCGGTCGAGGGCCCCAAGGGCAAGTTAGAGATGGACATGCCCGGCCGCACGAGCGTCTCGCAGGAGGGAAACATCCTGACGGTGGCTCGCGACGGGGATGACCGGGAGGCCAGAGCGATGCACGGCCTAGGCCGCTCGCTGCTCAACAACATGGTGTTGGGCGTGTCCGAGGGATACGTCAAGAAACTCGAGTCAACGGGGTTGGCTTCAAGGCACTGGTCAACGGCAACACCGTCACCATGAACCTCGGTTACTCACATCCCATCAAGTACGATTTGCCCGATCAGGTGAAAGTGACCGTGGACAAGGACACCAACGTCACCATCGAGGGGCCCGACAAGCAGAAGGTTGGCTTGGTGGCTGCCGAGTTGCGCGGGTTCTACCCCGTGGAGCCTTACAAGGGCAAGGGCGTTCGGTACGTCGGCGAGCGTGTCCGCCGCAAGGAAGGCAAAACGGTACAATAATTTTTGTGACGCCGCGGTTTACCCGGGGCAGGTGAAATGAGAGCTGATAAAAAACGTGATTTAATGAAACGCCGCCGCTGGCGCATCCGCAAAAAAATTGTGGGCACCGTCCAGCGTCCCCGCATGAGCGTGCGTTTCACCAACAAGAACATCTACGTCCAGTTCATCGACGATGACGCGGGCAACACGATCGCCTCCGTATCCACCCGGACCAAGTCGGCCGACGGCTTAGCCGCCAACGGGGCGGGCGCGGTCGAGATTGGCAAACTGGCGGGAGAAGCAGCCAAGTCAGCGGGCATTGAGACTGCCGTGTTTGACCGCAGCGGCGCCCGTTTTCACGGGAAAGTGAAGGCATTGGCCGAAGCGGCCCGTGAGGCAGGATTGAAACTATAAGGACAACCGTGGCAGAAGAATCCAACCAAAAAGAGAACGCTCCCTCCGCCGAGGCACCGCAGGCCCCGGCCGCAGCGAAACCCGCCGAGGCGAAACCCGCCACACAAGGCGCGGGCCAAGCGGGCCAAAGGCAGGGTGGTGGCGCCGGTCATTTCGGAGGCCCCGGCCAGCGACAGGGTGGCGGTGGTGCTCGTTTCGGAGGCCCCGGCCAGCGAAGGCCCCGGCCAGCGACAGGGCGGCGGTGGCCAACGTGGCCGATTTGGGGGACACGACAAGCCGGATGACGGCTTCACCGAGAAAGTGCTTAGCATCAACCGTTCGGCCAAGGTGGTCAAGGGCGGTCGCCGGTTCGGCTTCAGTGCAGTGGTGATTGTGGGCGACAAAAAAGGTAAGGTTGGCATGGGGCAGGGGAAAGCCAATCAGGTCCCCGACTGCATTCGCAAGGCGAGCGAAAATGCCCGAGCACAACTGGTGAGCGTAGTTCTCCGTGATACTACCATCCCGCATGAAGTCCTCAGCCGATACGACGGAGCCAAGGTGTTGCTTCGCCCGGCATCCACCGGTACCGGCATCATCGCCGGCAAGACCGTTCGGGCCGTCTGCGAGCTGGCCGGCGTGCGCAACCTGTTGAGCAAGTCGCTTGGCTCGAACAACCCCCTGAACCTGGCTAAGGCCACGCTCGCCGGCCTGTTGGAGTTGCGCGACCGAAACGAAGTCATGAAAGCCCGGGGCAAATACGTACCGGAGCCTGAAGCACCCGCCGCCGAGGAACCAGCCGTAGCCGCCGAGCCGGTCGCTGCAGAGGAACCGGCTGTTGCCGCAGAATAAAAAACATTAACGAGACATGCGACTGCACGATTTAAAACCAGCCCCCGGCTCCAAGCACCGTCGCAAGCGGATTGGCCGTGGCCCGGGCAGCGGCCGTGGAGGCCACACCAGCACCCGAGGCCAGAAGGGCCAGGGCTCGCGTTCCGGCTCATCCACCCGTCCCGGTTTTGAGGGCGGCCAGTTGCCGCTGGCCCGCCGACTGCCCAAGCGTGGATTCAACAACAAGCGTTTTGCCACCATTTACATCCCGGTCAACCTCGACAGCCTCAACCAGTTTGATGAAGGCGCCCGGGTGGACGAGGCGGCGCTTCGCAAGGTCGGCTTGGTCAACGGACGTGGCGATGGGGTCAAGATTCTCGCCCGAGGCAAATTGGAGAAAAAATTGACCGTCTGTGCAGCCGCCTTCAGCGCAAGCGCCAAGGCAGCCATCGAGGAAAAGGGAGGCACCTGCGAACCGGCGGCCAAGAGCGGCGCAACGTCTTCCGACAAATAGTTTTTAAATTTGATCGCCCGATAAATACAATACATGGCAAGTGACAACCACATAACCCGCATGATCACCGGCTTCCGGAATTGCTTCAAAATTCCGGAGCTGAAGGAGCGGATTATTTTCACGCTTCTCGTGCTGGGTGTCTGCCGGTTGATCGCTTGGGTGCCGATCCCGGGGCTGGACGGGGTGGAGTTGCAGGGTTACTTCGACCAACTGCGCGAGAATCGGAGCAAGGACGGGATTGGTTTCATGGGCATGTACAGCATGTTCACGGGCGGTGCCTGGGAGCGATGCTCCATTGGCGGCCTGGGCATCATGCCCTACATCAGCGCCACGATTATTCTGCAGTTGATGAGCCCGATCATTCCCAGACTCTCCCGCCTATCACGCGAGGAGGGTGGCCGGGTGAAGATCATGCAGATTGGCCGTGTGATGACGTTGTTTCTCTGCCTTGGCCAAGGCTATGTCATGTCGCTTGGCTGGCTGAGTCCCGCGTCGGTATTTGGCGGAAGTTGGACCGGTGGCGCCTTGGTGCTTAACCCCGGCTTTTGGTACCATTTGCAAACCATGATGGCGCTCACATGCGGCACACTGCTGTTGATGTGGCTGGGCGAGCAGATCACCGAGCGGGGCATTGGCAACGGCGTGTCGCTCGTGATCATGATCGGTATCGTGGCGGATTTGCCGCGGGCGTTGCCAATGATTTGGGACATGTTTGGGGCGCAGATCGTCAATTACATCAACGTAGTCGCAGGGTGGTTTGGCCAAGGCGCGGACTATTTTCCTTGGAGTGGCGCTGCTGAGGGTCGAAACATTTTTGAGGGAATCTTCCTCGTGATGCTGTTATTGGCGGTTGTCGCTGGCGTGGTCGCGGTGACTCAAGCTCAGCGCAAGGTGCCGGTTCAGCACGCACAACGTGCCCTTCATGCCGCTGCGCGTCAACTACTCCGGCGTGATGCCGCTGATTTTTGCCCAGGCCATCCTGATGTTTCCCGGCATGGTGTTAAACGCCCTGAGCCCGTATAGTGATTTCTTCATCATGGCGGCGGTGTGGTTTCAACCCGGGCATCCGTTCTATTATTTCACCTACGGGATGATGATTATGTTCTTCGCCTATTTCTGGGTGGCGACCACGTTCAACGAGATTGAGATCGCCGACAACTTGAAGAAAAACGGCGGCTACATTCCCGGCATCAGGCCGGGCAAGGCAACTAGTGACTTTTTGCATAGGACGATGAGCCGCATCACTTTTGCCGGCGCCTCATTTCTGGTCATCATCGCCCTCATCCCGATGCTGTTGGGGCAAGCGATGGAAATCCCCTATCAGGTGACCCAGTTCTTTGGCGGGACGAGTATTTTAATTGCCGTGGGTGTCACGATCGACACCATGCGGCAGATGGAGTCGTATCTTTTGATGCGGCATTACGACGGATTTTTACGGAAGGGCCGCGTGCGTGGCCGCTTCTGACGCTGGTGGTGAAACAAGCCCCCAGCGGTTTGTTCCTTGAAAGAAACCGGCCAAGCCGCGGCTTGGCTCTGGATTGGGTGCGAAGGCGCCCGGAGACAACATGATCCACTTAAAAAAAGATCATGAGATAGCGGCCATGCGCTTGGCCGGCGGGGTTTCCTCGACCGTGCTGCGCGAGGTGGCCGCCTTTGTCCGGCCGGGCATCAGCACGCTGGAGATTGACCAGTTCGCCGGGGAGCGTATCAGCCATTACGGTGGCAAAAGCGCTTTCCTTGGCTACCGGAACTACCCCTGCCAGATTTGCATCTCTGTAAACGAGGAGGTCGTGCATGGCCTGGCTTCCGAGCGGCAGGTGCAGTCCGGCGACATCGTCAGTCTCGACGTCGGGGTGCGCTACGATGGCTACATTGGCGACAACGCCACAACGGTGGCCGTCGGCGGTTGCGCCCCCGAGGTGCAGCGACTGATGGAAGTGACTGAGAAATCCCTGTACGAAGGGCTTGGCCAAGCGCTGCCCGGCAACAAGGTCGTGGATATTTCACGGGCGATCCAGAGTTGTGTCGAGGCCAACGGATACAGCATCGTGCGGGAATTTGTCGGGCACGGCGTGGGCAAAAAAGTCCACGAAGACCCGCAAATAGCGAATTTTGATGATGGCAGCCGTCGCTCCCCGGTTTTGAAACCGGGGATGACACTGGCCATCGAGCCGATGGTCAACCTTGGCCAACGGCACGTAGAGGTGCTTGAGGATGACTGGACGGTGGTTACTCGGGACGGGTTGCCATCCGCTCATTTTGAGCACACCATTCTCGTGACCGACGGTGAGCCGGAGATTTTGACATGCCCGGAAAATATGCCATCCGAGCCGAGGGAATCGTGAGGGAATATCGCCCTCCGGCGACCTTCGTGGTCGAGTTGACCAATGGCCATCGGGTTTTTGCCCGGGTGTTGTCGGGACAACGGGAACTAGTGCCAGGTGTAAAGCTTGGCGACAGGTTGAATTTGGAAATCTCGCCTGCTGATTTCAGCAATGGCGTGGTGGTTTTTTAGAAAAATAGAATTAAGATAAAATGAAAGTACGCGCATCAGTAAAGCGACTTTGCGAGCACTGCCGGATCATACGCCGGAAGGGCGTGGTTCGTGTTATTTGCACATCCAACCCTCGGCACAAGCAGCGTCAGGGCTGATAGAAAGAAATTAGACCATGCCAAGAATCATCGGAGTCGACATCCCCCCCAACAAGCGCATCGACATTGCGTTACGATACGTCTACGGCATCGGGCCGAAAATCGCCACGGAGATTGTCGAGAAAACCGGCATCAAACCCGCCACCCGTGCCAAGGACCTCGACGAGAACGACCTGTCCAAAATCGTTCACGTCATACAGGAGGGCGATTACCTCGTGGAGGGCGATCTGCGCCGCGAGCGCAGCCTGAACCTCAAGCGGTTGCAGAACATCAAGTCCTACCGCGGTCTGCGCCACGCTCGTGGTCTACCGGTTCGGGGCCAGCGCACGTCCACCAACGCCCGCACCCGCAAAGGCAAAAAGAAAACCGTGGGTGCGCAACGCAACCCCAATGCCAAGACCGGCATTCATTGATTTTATAGCTGACCATTATGGCTGACGAAGAAAACAAATCTCAACAACCCGAGGCCCAGCAGCCCGAGGCGGAAGCCAAGCAGGAAACCCCTGCCGCTGCCCCGGCAGAGGAAACCCCGACACCCAAGGAAGAGGCCAAGCCCAAAGCCAAAGCCAAGCCCAAAGCCAAGGCGGAAGCCAAGCCCAAAGCTGAAGCTAAGGACGAAACCAAGTCTGAGCCCAAAGCCAATGACGAGGGCGAAGCCAAGTCCGAGATCAAGCCTGAAGCCAAAGACGAAGCCAAGGCTAAGAAAAAAACCAAGGCCAAGGGCAAAAAGGATGATTCAGATTCAGATTCTGAAAAGGAAGAGGACGCCGGTGTGGCTGCGCCTTCCGCTCAGGAACTGTTAACTAGTGATGACCCGTCTCCGCAGAAGGTCGTTAAGGCTAAAAAGTCGAAAAACGTTCACTCGGGCATCGCCACAATTCTGGCTACTTTCAACAACACTCACGTCTCTCTCACCGACAAGCAGGGCAACCTGCTCGCCTGGTCCACGGCCGGCAAAAATGGCTTCCGAGGCTCTCGCAAGAGTACCTCCTACGCCGCGCAAAAAGTCGCGCAGGACGCCGCTCGCCGAGCTATGGCTCACGGGCTGAAAGAGATCGAGGTTCGAGTGAAGGGGCCCGGTTCGGGCCGTGAATCCGCCATCCGCGCCTTGCAGGCAGTAGGGCTGGAGATCACGTCCATAAGGGACGTCACCCCAATACCACACAACGGATGCCGCCCGAAGAAGCGGCGCAGAGTTTAACCAAGAATTTTAAGGCATGGCACGTTACACAGGTCCACGCGACAAGATCAGCAGGCGGTTCGGCGTTCCCATTTTTGGGCCGTCGAAGTACCTTGAGCGCAAGAATTATCCGCCGGGCACCCACGGGCCCCGTGCGCGACGCAAGTACACCGACTATGCGCTAGCATTGATGGAGAAGCAGAAGCTTCGCTTCTACTACGGGCTGATGGAAAAGCAGTTCCGCTCCATTTACGACAAGGCCCACCGGCATCGGGGTGTCACGGGTGAGATCATGCTTCAACTGCTTGAGTCCCGCTTGGACAACGTCATTTACCGCCTTGGCTTCGGGGCCACCCGTGCCCAGGCGCGGCAAATGGTTTGTCACGGTCACGTGTTGGTGAACGGCGGCAAGATGACCATTCCCTCCTACACCTCCAAGATCAACGATGTGGTCGAGGTGAGGGATACGAGTGGCTCGCGCCAGTTGGCCACGCGCAACATGGAGTACTCAACGAGCCGAGTGGTGCCTGAGTGGCTGCAACTGGATAAGGAAGCATTCAAGGGAACCATGCTGCGGTTGCCCACACGCGATGAGATACAGCCCATCGCGGATGAACAAACCATTGTAGAATTTTATTCCCGCTAAACTTCCAGCCTCTTGGGAGGCTGGGCAAGCAATTATATGGGCCCCGCATAAGCGGGAATAATCGTGACGGGGCCAGGTTAAAATTGCTCTAAATAATAAAAGGTCATTTCGAGAAACCAAACAAGCTGAAGAAGTCGGACGATTCGACCGGCACCTTCGCCAAGTACGAGGCGGAGCCGTTTGAAACCGGCTTCGGCCACACCATTGGAAACTGTCTTCGACGAGTGCTTTTGTCCTCGCTCGAAGGAGCGGCCATCACCTCTGTGAAGATAGAGGGGGCGGATCACGAGTTCACCACCGTGTCGGGGGTCGTCGAGGACGTCACCGACATCGTCCTGAATCTTAAGAAAATCAAATTCCGCCACACCAGCCGTGAACCCCAAGAAGTTCGCCTGAGCATCACCGCCGAGGGCAAAGTCACCGCCGGTGACCTCGAATTGCCTCCGGGCCTGAAAGTGGTCAACAAGAAACAGATCATCTGCACCACCGACAAGAAAAAGAAGGTCGACATGGTGATGGAGGTTCTGGTGGGCCGCGGATTCTATCCGGGCGACGCCAACAAGAAACCAGATCAGGCCATCGGCGTGATCCCGATCGATTCCATCTTCTCGCCGGTCACCCGCGTGCGGTACGCGATCGAGGCCGCGCGTGTCGGGCAGCGCACCGACTACGATAAACTGGTGCTCGAAGTTTTCACGGACGGCCGCTTGACCCCGGACGAGGCCCTAAAGCAGGCCTCCGAAATCTTGGCGCACCATCTCAACGTCTTCACCGGGATCAACGATGAGACCTTCGAGTTCGAGCAGGACGCCAAGGCCAAGGACGAGGATCGCGAAGCCTCGCGCAAGCTGCTCAACACTAGCGTCAACGAGATCGAGTTGAGCGTCCGCG
>LWDU01000383.1_pt2 | contig 13788 bp, 8 predicted proteins | sample 727161 | NCBI WGS metagenome assembly LWDU01 (sample SAMN04566230, study PRJNA314399) | hydrothermal vent metagenome | isolation source: deep sea hydrothermal plume seawater | place: Mexico: Gulf of California, Guaymas Basin | collected 2004-07-11 | reverse complement strand
TCGTATTCATCATAATCTTCGTCCCAATCAAAGATCATACCGTACTTTATACGGCTAGCCATGGTCCAATCCTTCCTTATTGGTAAATATCCTTGAATTCCTGTATCAATTTTCTGGTAAGTTCTATTTCCACCAAGTAAACCACCAACACTAATGAACTCTGTAAAAAGAACATATCCTCTTGATGGATATAAAGGGTTATTAGCCTTATCCAATCTACCTATTATCCTGAAAGATCGATTTTCTATATCATTCTTATCATCCCGTTTTTTATCATCAAATAATTCCCACCGTAAAATTGTTTTTATATATGACCTTTCATCTAATTGTAAAATATTGGCCAACTGAAAACCGTAACGGAATATAAATCCTTTTTTTTGCTCGTAATTTCGAAATGATTGAAAAAAACCACTTAATTCAGTTGGTATGCGTAATCCGAGAATCCATTGATTTGATAAAAGCACGTCAACCGTAGCGCGGGGATATTGCAATCCAGTTTCCACTGGTATTGCAAGCAATGATTTTATCTCTAAATTAGCAGCGGAGTTAAAAACCCTACGGTCTTTCCAAGCAACATCACCACCAAGTGCACTAACTGGATCAACACCTTCATTTACTGTTACTGCTATTAAGCCACCGGAAGATAATATCTCTCTTCGATTTAGTTCTCTTAATTCAATAACTAAATTAACCGTAGTATCATTGGTTATATTTTTAACAGGCGTTATCGCGGCCATTGAAAAAATGCCAATCTCCATTAATTTTCTTTGGCTGGCATCTATATTACTTTTTACATATTTGTCCCCAACTTTGAAGTCTAATTCTCTAAATATCACATTAGAATCAAGATTCTCTATCATTCCATCAACGTAAATTTTATTTATATATACATCTGGACCCTCTTGGATTTCAAAATTTACAATTACTGAATCAGTCACAAGCTGAGATGTTTTTGTTTCTAGAAATAATTTACTTTTCTCATGGTAGGCTTCATTTAATTCACTCCGGTTAACCTGAATAGCAACGGGGTTATATGGCTTATTTTCTTTTAGTTTAAAAATAGATATTATTTGTTTATCTGTAAGTGTAGCGTTTCCTGATAGATTTATTGTATTAAGGAAATATTGTTTACCTTCCTGAATTCTAAAGAAAATATCTGCATTTCCATCATTAATCGTGAATGAATCAATAACAGCCACATCCAAAAAACCTTTTGTCAGGTAATAGTTTTTAATACTTATCGCATCGAGTTTTATAACACGCCGATCAAAAGACTGATTAGCAAAAAGTGATTTATTTTGAATATTGATAATTTGCTTAAGGTGCTTGCTTTTGATCCTTGAATTACCGATAAATTTAACACCACTGACCTGAGTGACATCTTCGGGCAAAGCCCACAAGAGATTTAGACTAAGCAAGCCTGTTAAAACCAACCAACAGTATTTCATTTTGGTATTACTATCTAGTAAGAATAACGCAGGCGGTATTTTACGTGCATATTACCCAATTCATCAACATTTCCAATAAGGGAAAAGTAAGGATTTAATTTGAGTTCAACACCAACCTGATTATGGTCTGGATTGACCAATGAGAATGACCGTTTGTACGAATAGTTCAATGATAGATTTCTCGAGACCTGAGCCTTAATTACCAAATCATCAGAACCTGTGGGGTCAATCAAAGCGGAAGCACCAGATATACTAACATCCTCTATTATACCTAATCTTCCAAGCCCACTGATTTGCAAAAAATTTCTTTCCAGTTCCTTTTCTAAATAGGCTACAAATATTGACTGAGCCTGACTACCAAGACCTGACGAACTAATCTCTTGATCTTCGAAACGGCTCCTTATAGTTAGTAATTCAAGTATATCACTTTCCGAAAAACCACTGGATGATTCTAAATTCAATTTTGGATTATTTAATGGTCCAACAAGAGTAATGGTAATGTTTTCCTCTTTTATTTTAGTAAATGCAGATAAATCTAAATAAGGATTGAATCCTTTGCTATCAAAAGCCAAATATCCATTTGTGATGTTGAATATATCACCATAGTAATAAAATTTTCCTTCCCTAACGAATAGTTCACCAGAGTAATCCGCGCTTTGGTCCCCAAACATGGATAAACTCAACTCACCACCTAATTGTGCATCGATTTGACTATTTCTTAAAATAAATTTACCAGTGATTGGGAAATTTAATTTGTAGTTGATAATTGTATTGCTAGGATCGAGTTCCGCAATAGGTAACGTATTAACCTCAAACTCTTGATACATAACAGCATCAATAGCTTCTATTTCACCAGCTATTGTAATTGTATCTCTTCCAGTAATACGTACATCAATATTAACCATACCTTCAATATCGCCTAATAAGGTTTTGAAAAATACATTATTTCCTTTAGCGTTGAGATCATAATAGGGCTCGAAGAACTCCAAAAATATTTGCTTTATAATTTTCCGGTTTAATTGTCGCAGCACAAACAAGATTTTCAATTGATAGCAAATTATTAACTAGTATACCTTTACCATTAACACCTTTTATTGGTTCATCTAATAAAATCGTGTAAATAGAACCATCTTTGATTGATATATTCCCGTTTCTGACAAGTTTATCAGGTGTTCCAGCAATTTGTAAGGAAACATTATGATACCCCGGTAAAGAGTCTACATCAATTAAATATTCAGAAATGAATTCGAGGTGGTTGAAATCACCACTAACATCAACCCACATCGAATCGGTCATAAACATTTCTCCTAGATTCTCTGAATTAAAGTTTAAATCCAAGGGTAAATAAGCTGCACCTGTAATAGCGTGGTCGTTCCTCCTTATCGCGGAAAATTGGTTAAAATATAAACGTCTTGAATCGTAAAGCCCCATTCCTGTAACATGCCCTAGTTCCAACCCCTCAAATACACCATCATCTATAGACAGGTCAAAATTAAATTTAGTTTTATTTGGAAGACCACCAAAATTCAACTCACCGCTTACCACACCATCTAATGCGAACCAGTCAGGGATAAATTGAGTAAAAATTGAAATATCCACCTTTTTCATGTTGATCATAGCGTCTATTTCAATTGGATTGGATTCTTCGAAATGTTGTGGCACTACGCCAGCAACCTGAATACCGGTTTTATCCCCATGGATCATTGTAATTTCTTCAATATGTAAAATTGAATCACGATAGAAGGTTGATATGGTTAATTCATCAAATGGTTGAGCAGCAATCTCACCATTCTTTATCGCTAAATCTATTGAGTAATCCAAAGAATGTTCCCTTGATGTAACAGACAATTCGCCAAATACCTGACCCTGGATTTTGATCCATTCATCAGGAATTAAAAAATCTAGTATGTCTGTACCTATATTTGATATTTTCAATAAACCATCTATTTCATCTGTAAGTGTTAAGAAACCGGAGAGGATACCATCATTTACATGAAATTCAAAAGGCTTCAAAGTCAATTCATTTTTCCCCCAATCCAACTCAAGTAAATCCACTCCTTCACCCAGGGTGAATTCAAATGGTTTAGTATTGATTAAATATTGCTGATTTGTGGCAATCTGAAGACGATCAAATACACCATTGCCATCATTTTTCAAAAACCCGGACAATTGAAAAAAATCATTGTTATTTTTGAATTCTGCACTCTGAATCTCTAAACCATCTTGTGTATATGATAAGTCAACAACACCACTTTCAAAAGATTGTTCATTCCATGTACCTGATCCAATGCGCAATTGGCAATCTCCGGTAGTATATTGATCTGAACTATTCAAACTCCCAAAGAATTCAAAGCTTTCTAAATTAAAATTCTTATAGCTTATATTTCTTAGTACAAGTTCAGCACTCAGATTAGGGTTATTAAAAGGACCAGATACAAAAAGACTACCCGTCGCTTTACCATTTTCAAGACTATCTGACCAAAAATTGTTTATAATGAAAACATCAGCATTATCGAGGTCTAAATCCAAGTTATAGACTTCATTTTTAAAGTCACTGGTTCCGGTGACTATTACTCTACTATTTCCAATTGATAATTCCAGCAGTTCCTCAATATTTAATAACTCGTTCACATAATCAACTGTACCTGATACTGATATATCCCGATCCTTATACAGCTTTGTTTCTAACAATTCCATCGTAAGTGTAATATGCTCCAATTTACTTTCTTCTACAGTGCCCTCAATTGCTACAAGACCATTCAAGTCAGTTGGAAGATCATCTATAATCCATTTATTTAGATCAAAATCAGTTAGCTGTATTGACGCATTAAAATGACCATCTTTTTGATAAATACCATTCATTGACAAGCTGGCATCCTCGCCCTCTAATTTCACCTGATCTAAAGAAAAGAAATCATCAAAATTTGATAAAGAAATATTACCAGCGGTATGTAAGCCTAAATCATTCGTTAGCGTAATATTTCCTTCGAAGGTTTTTAAATCAGACCGGATATGAATTTCTGTCTCTAAGGCTGATAGTTTTGGTTGAAGAGGTAATTTATCAAAAAATGTTTTTGGGATTTGATATTGGTCAAGAAAAACATCAATTCTCATGTCTTTATCATCCAACCAGTTGTAACTGAATTTTCCTCTAAAGCCCAATGAGTTAATCGTACCATTTATATTTTTGCACACTAGTTTTGCTGGATATAATGATATTCGAGATTTTTCCAACCGCATATCAAATCCTGTTTCTTCCATTGCAAAATATAATTCATTGACATCAAGGTCGAGTGAATTCATATCAAGATCAAAACTCCCATCAAATTGAAATAAGAAGTCCTTAAGTATTGTTAACTCAGGAATTGTAACCCTACCATCGAATTGAAGGCGATCAACAGTAAACTTTTGTTCTAGGATTTCCTTTAAATCAAAGGGATCTGATCTTAAATCGGATGATTTTTTTGATTGGAAAAGGGTGGTGGTAACTTCTTTTAGTTTCAGGTATTTGAAACTTGGATATCCAAACAATGATTCCATCATATTTAAACGAAGATCAACATTCGAAATAAAAATACTTGATTTATTAAGATTGGTCAATTTCAAGGATTGTATGGAAACATTGGCAAGTAAATGACCGCTAACTTTATCAAAAGATATTTCCCAGTTACCCCTCTTTGTTAATTGGTCATTTATTCGATATTCAATTAACTCTTTCCATAAAGATGGTGTTAATAAAACCAGTACTGTTATGCTAAACAGAATTACGAAGGTCAATATAAGAGTTTTCAGTAATTTCATTATATTTCGTATATATACTAAGCTAACGAATATACATGCGTCCTGTTCCAAAAACAAAAAAAGCGTCTAGGTAGACGCTTTTTAATCTGGCTTTTAATGTAGTTTAATCCACTACTTCAAAATCCGCATCTTCAATTTCACCCTCCTCTTTTTCCTTAGGCTTACTTCTTCCTTTATTTTTTTCATCTTCATTTTGATCATCACCAGGAGTCGCTTTTGTTTCATCATATAATTTTGTTGCTAGCTCACTCCAAACAGTGTTTAAAGAGTCAATTGAGGACTGAATATCACTTTTACTTGAACCACTATTTACCTTTTTCAATTGTTCGACCGCATCAGATAATTTCTTTTTGTCATCATCATTTAACTTATCATCAAATTCTTTGATATTTTTTTCTGTCTGGTAAACCAATTGTTCAGCCTGGTTATGTAAATCTATTAATTCGCGTTTATCTTTATCCTCTTCTTCATGTTTCTTGGCATCATTTACCATTTTATCAACCTCTGAATCACTTAATCCACTTGACGCTTCGATGCGGATACTTTGTTCTTTTCCCGTAGCTTTATCTTTGGCACCTACATTTAAAATTCCATTAGCATCAATATCAAACGTTACTTCTATTTGCGGTACACCCCGTGGCGCGGGTGGAATACCATCAAGATGGAAACGACCGATTGTTTTATTATCTACAGCCATCTCACGCTCTCCCTGTAATACATGAATCTCAACCGTGGTCTGATTATCCGCAGCAGTACTGAATATCTGCGATTTTTTTGTCGGAATGGTAGTATTCCTTTCAATCAATTTCGTGGCCACTGAACCTAGCGTCTCAATACCAAGTGATAAAGGAGTAACATCAAGCAAAAGAATATCATCTACATCACCTGCTAAGACACCGCCTTGAATAGATGCACCTAGCGCAACTACCTCGTCTGGATTAACACTTTTATTCGATTCTTTACCAAAAATATCTTTCACTTTCTCTTGAATTTTTGGTATTCTAGTTGAGCCACCCACTAAAATAACTTCATCAATTTCTGATGCTTTTAGACCAGCATCCTTAATCGCTTGCTTACAGGGAGCAATTGTTCTTTCCACTAAATCTGATACTAACTCTTCAAATTTTGCTCGTGTAAGGGTTAAATTAAGGTGCTTAGGCCCAGATGCGTCTGCAGTAATAAATGGGAGATTTATTTCAGTCTGCTTAGAACTTGATAATTCCTTTTTGGCAGCTTCCGCAGCTTCTTTTAACCTTTGCAAGGCCATCGGATCTTCCTTCAAATTAATCCCGTCACTAGCTTTAAATTCATCAGCAATCCAGTTCGAGACCTTTTGATCAAAATCATCTCCGCCTAAATGGGTATCACCATTGGTAGATTTTACTTCAAAAACACCATCACCCAGTTCAAGTATAGAAATATCAAAGGTACCTCCTCCTAAATCAAAGACTGCAATTTTTTCGTCTTTTTTCTTATCAAGTCCATAGGCAAGTGCTGCCGCTGTTGGTTCATTGATAATTCTTCTTACATTAAGTCCAGCGATTTTACCCGCATCCTTGGTAGCTTGACGCTGGGAATCATTAAAATATGCCGGAACTGTTACCACTGCATCGGTTACTGTTGTACCAAGGTGTTCTTCAGCCATTTGCTTCAATTTTTGTAATACCATGGCACTGATTTCTGGGGGATTATATTCCTTGTCCTCTATTTTAACCACTACACCATTATTTGGACCTTTTTTAATGCTATAGGGTACTTCTTCGATTTCAGTTCCGACTTCATCATACATACGTCCCATAAATCTCTTGATTGAGAAAACAGTGTTTATAGGATTTGTTACTGCTTGCCTTTTAGCTGGCTGACCAATCAATCTTTCTCCATTTTTCGTAAATGCTACAACAGAAGGGGTTGTACGCCCACCTTCTGGACTCGTTATGATAGAAGGTTCACCACCTTCTAAAACTGCGACACAAGAATTTGTCGTACCAAGATCAATACCAATTATCTTACTCATGATTTATTTCTCCTAATTTTCATGTAGTTAATTATACTGCAGACTTGTATCTAATGAACCAAAAAGGCTGCTGGTAATATTTTTGAACTTTTTCACCTACAATTGCAGTGTAAACCCAACCGGATAGCCAAAAGGCTAATATCACTGGCAACACGAAATTGATGAGGATTGAAAAAATGCCAATCACAATAATGAGGCTAAAAGGTAGTATCACTGCCATGCTTAATAAGGGATGGTTTATCATAAATGTTTGAATATTTTCCATTATTTACTCCTTTTAGAACGATTCAAGTAAATAATAGACAATAACTATGCCAGAAAGATTAATTAACCTATATGGCAGATATAATAGGTGATATTATTTAAATATGGCAGAAATACGAGGTAAATTTCAAACTTTCTGAGGATTTTCATCCTTTTTTGCATTTTTTGTCCCTCCGGCCTGTTTTACTGACTTATTTGCCCGTTTTTTTACCGGAGAAAAGATTAACTCATCCTTCTTACTATCAACTGTAATCTTATCACCATAAGCGAATTTATTTTCAAGCAATAATTCAGATATGGGATCTTCAAGCGAATTTTGAATCGTTCGTCTCAAGTTCCGTGCTCCATATTCTTCATGAAAACCCCTACTAACCAATAGCTTACGGGCGCGCTTGGAAATTGTAATTTTAATTTCCATTTTCTGTAGATTTTCAATCAGTTCCATTAATTGCAAATCAATAATATTTAAAACGTCAGTTTCATCCAACATATGGAAAATAATTGTTTCATCGATGCGATTTAATAATTCAGGACTAAATACATTCTTTACACGGTCCATTATTGTGGATTGCATAGTTTCGTAATCTGACTTTCCAGATTTTTTAACAAAACCATACCTACCATCAACTNNNNAAAATCTACTTTACGGCCAAACCCATCAGTTAAAATACCCTCATCAAAAACCTGTAATAATAAATTAGATATATCTAGGTGCGCTTTCTCGAATTCGTCAAACAGAATCACAGAATAGGGATTGCGCCGTACTCTTTCTGTAAGTGCACCCCCTTCCTCATACCCAACATATCCTGGTGGTGCACCAATAAGTCGTGATGCAGAAAATCGCTCTCTATATTCGGACATATCTATTTTTATAAGAGAATCGGTATGACTAAAAAGATAATTTGCTAATACTTTTGCCAGTTCAGTTTTGCCAACTCCTGTAGGCCCAAGAAAAAGAAATACACCAATTGGTCTTTTGTGACTTTTAAGGCCCATCCTGGCTCGCTGGATAGACTTAGAAATACTATCTATTGCCTTATCCTGACCAATAATTGATTTATGCAACTCATCTCTCATTTTCAGCAACTTTTGTGATTCTGATTGAGCAACTTTATTCACAGGAATTCCCGACACCAGGCTTACTACATCAGCTATATTTTCTTCAGTCACCTGAAATGGATGATTGGATTCATCCTGATGCCATTTTTTCTGCATTGATGCAAGTTTTCCTAATAATGACTGCTCTTTGTCACGCAGTGCAGCTGCATCTTCAAATCTTTGAGCTACAACCACTGTTTCTTTTTCACGACGTAATTCTTCAATTTTTAGTTCTAGATCTATCAAATCTTGCGGTACATCCATATTGAGCATGTGGGCTCTACTGCCAGCTTCATCCAAAATATCAATTGCTTTGTCAGGCAAAAATTTATCTGTTATGTACCGATGAGATAGATAAACACACGCTTCAATAGCTTTTTGATCAAAAGTCACATTGTGATGATTTTCATAAGATTCTTGGAGACCTTTCAATATTTCTATTGATTCTTCAATACTTGGAGGATTAACCATTATTTTTTGGAACCGTCTTTCTAGTGCCCCATCTTTCTCCACATACTTGCGATATTCATCTAGTGTCGTTGCGCCAATACAATGAATATCACCACGTGCTAACGCTGGTTTAAACATGTTTGATGCATCCAATGAACCAGACGCACCTCCTGCACCAACCAAGGTATGGAGTTCATCGATAAATATTAGTACATCTTCCGTTGATTCCAGCTCTACCATTATTGTCTTTAATCTCTCTTCAAACTGACCACGATATTTTGTGCCAGCTACGATTGCCGGTAAATCCAATGATAAAATTCGTTTATTGTGCAATAATCTGGGCACTTCTTTTCGTACAATCTTTTGCGCCAGACCTTCTATTATCGCTGTTTTACCAACCCCAGGTTCTCCTATTAACACGGGATTGTTTTTCTTTCGACGCGTGAGTATTTGCGCAACACGCTCAATTTCATCCTCACGACCTATCACAGGGTCCAATTCTTTCTTTTCAGCTAAATCTGTAACGTTGCGGGAAAAATGATCTAAAGCTGGCGTCTTAGACTTACCAGGTTTAGTGGTCTTCCGCGGTCCCAATTCCTCAGGTTCATTAATATCTTCACTATCCATTAACCCAAGAACACTATCATAATCCAAATTATATGCATTGAGGACTTCATAGGCGATTCCTTCAGTCTCTTTTAGCATAGAAAGCAGTAAGTGCTCATCATCTGCTACTGATGAACCAAGTGCAGCTGCTTCGTTATATGAGTTCCGTAAAATACGTTCAGCGCGACGGGTAAATGGTAAATGCCCCAAGGTCAAAGTACCTCCGGAACTCTTAATCATATCCTCAATCATAGCTTTAAGATCTGCTAGACTACAATCATAAATCTCAAGGATTTTTATGGATAATCCTGTTGAATATTTGATCATACCAAGAAGTAAGTGCTCCGACCCAACATAACTATGACCGAGACGAATTGCCTCCTCCTTGGCATATTTAATAATAGATTGAACGCGTTTCGAAAAATTTTCTTTCATTCTGCCATAAATATTAAAACACCTTTATCATGATATCAAAACCTATAAATAATCACTTACTTATTTATTCTCAATCGCCCATTAACCATTTTGAGTTTACGGCTACCTATTGCTGCAACTTGAGGATTATGGGTAGTGATAATAAATGTTTGGTTAAAGTCAGAATTAATTTTTTTAAATAATTGCAGCAATCGTTTTGCATTATTGATATCCAAGTTACCTGTTGGTTCATCCGCAAGCACTAAAGCAGGTTGATTAATTAATGCTCGTAATACAGCAACCCGTAACCGCTCACCACCAGAGAGTTCCGCAGGTAGATGGTCTTTCCGATCCGAAAGATGCACATAGTGAAATAACTCATCTGCAAGTTCTTCCTTAGCGCTGGCATTGTTATTAATAATTGCTGGCATCAACACATTCTCAAACGCAGTGAACTCAGGAAGTAAATGGTGAAATTGAAAAACAAAACCCAAATCCTGATTTCTCAATTCAGATAATTTCTTATCACTCATTTCCATTGCATTATTTCCAAGGATTGTTAATTGACCTGAATCAGGCTGATCCAGCGTACCAAGTATATTTAACAAAGTAGTCTTACCGGAACCTGATTGTCCCATAATGGTTATGATTTCGCCTGATTTTACCTTCAAGGTTAAGTTCGTAAGTACATTTAACTTTTTTTTCCCATTGGTATAGGACTTCACAAGTTTTGTTGTATCTAATACTATTTTTCCCACTGTAAGGACTCCCTAATGTCTATAATAGTAGCTCGCTTTGATGCAATTAATCCGGAAAATAGAACAAAGAAAATTGCAATTATTAGTACAACCAAAAGGTCAATTGTTGTTATTACCATGGGTAATTGATTAATGAAATACACATCTGCAGGAAGCGGGATAATACCATATTGATTTTGAATAAATATTAATACCATGCTTATACCGATTCCAATCACAACACCGACTCCTCCGATTAAAGAGCCCTGAATAAGAATTATTTTTTTAATATTAATTTTAGATGTACCAATTGCACGTAAAATTCCAATTTCACGGATTTTCTGAATAATGACCAAAACTAACGTTGATACCAGATTAAAACTGGCCACCAATATGATCAAACACAATACAGCCAAAGCACCTAAACGTTCAACACGCATGGCACTGATCAAACCGCGATGTAAATCTTCCCATGTTTTTATGGATAAATGATCCGAAAAGGTCTTTTCTAACTGCATTTTAATATCAACCAGATTTTTACGGTCAACTAGTCGTATATCGATTCCATCATAATTTTTCTTGCGCAGGAATAGGCGGTTGCCTACATCGGGTGAAATAAATACTACTCGGTCATCAAAATCCAACACTTGGGCATGAAAAATTCGACTGACAGTAACATCGATCATTTGGGGTAATCCAAAAAAGTTTGATTGATCAATTGGGCTCATAATTGTTAATTGGTCACCAATATCTACATTTAACCTTTGTGCCAATAAATTACCTATAATAATTTCAGGATTGGAAGTTTTCATACCCTTGTTAATGAATTCGATATCATAAAAAGTATCCAATCCTTCCAGCTCAACTGCCTTGAACGTAGCCATTCTTTTTGTATCATCCCTGCCAATTATCATCCCAATTCTTTCCTTGTACAACATAGCCTTATCAATGGAAGCATCATTTTTAACTTTATTATAGGCTTGTTCAAGCGCGGCATATTTATTTATTCCTGTTATACGTATATCCCCTTCAAATCCAATCAACTTATTAATCACCCGTTTTTCAAAACCATTCATCACCGCCAAAGTTATTATCATTGCAAATGTACCTACCATCATTCCAATAATTGATATCCATCTAGTAAGACGGCTTGGCCCAGATCCTCTGCCACCAAGCATAAATCGTTTCGCTATCATTAATTGAAATTTCATTCGTATCGTAACGCCTCAGCAGGTTTTACACGCGATGCAATATTTGTTGGCCAAAGACTAGCTAATAAAGAGCAGATAGTACCAAAAATTATTATAATTAAAATCTGAGAAAAATCGAATGATACCGGAATATGGTCCATAAAATAAATATCTTCTGCTATGGATAATATATGATATTTCATTTGTACCCAGCCAAAAAATAACGCCAAGATTAATCCAAATATCGACCCTGCCAATCCAATTATCATTCCTTTAACAAGAAATAAAGATATTATTGATCTACGTGATAAGCCAATTGCTTGTAATGAACCAATAGATCGAATTTTTTCTAATACTATCATGGTAAGCGCAGATATTATATTTACGATAGCCACTAGAGCGATCATACCAAAAATTAGAAGAATGGGAAATTTTTGTACGGCTAACCATTTAAAAAGTGTATGATGTTTTTCTTTCCAAGTTAGAGTATAATAAGGATATCCCAGACGAGATTCTATTTCCTCTGCCGCGGATTGGAATTCCGTATTATTTAAATAGATTATATTACCGGATATTTCTTCATTCATATTAAGTAAATACTGTGCGTCCTCAATTCTTGTATAAACCATTGAATTATCATATTCCACTAAACCAGAATGGAATATCCCTCCGATCGTAAATTGTGTTAATCGTTTCATTCCAGTTATATTTGTCATAGAACTCAGGTCAAATACTACAAATGGGTCGCCAACGATTAATTGATATGCATCGGCCAAGCGTTTACCAATGATAATAGTTTTTTCAGACAATTCTCCATTACCACCAACAATTATCTTATTCAATGCTGCCGGTAGTTCTTTTCCATTTAAACCTTCTAAAATAATACCTTCTGCATTTAGTCCTTTGCGCATCATTGCTGGTCCTTGGACAAATGATTTTATTTGAGCATCAGGGTGTTTTAAAGAAAAATCAAATAAAATACTATCAAGTCCTACTAAATTATTTGGGATAGGTCGGCCAAGAAAATCCTGAATTCTAATATGACCATCAAAACCAGCTATTTTATTAGAAATTGTGTCTTCGAATCCTTTATAAATGGCAGCAGTAAGGATTAGTGCAGCAATCCCAACACCTAATCCAATAATAGCTAACTTACCAGCAAAAGAAGAAAAACTGGCTCTATCTGATGACCTTAAATAGCGTAGAGCCAAATGGATACTTAGTTTCATTATGGAAATCTATTAGGTACGCATCGCCGGAAACAAAAGCACATCTCGGATGGATCGATTTTCAGTCAAAAGCATCACTAAACGATCTACACCTAGTCCTACTCCTCCCGTCGGAGGCATACCGCACTCCATTGCTTCAATAAAGTTTTCATCTACTGGCTGGGCTGTATCATCTCCTGCATCTCGCAGCTTTGCCTGGTTTTCCAAACGCTTTCGCTGATCTAATGGATCATTTAATTCAGAAAAACAATTGGCAAATTCTACGCCGCCAATAAATAACTCAAATCTCTCCACAAGATTTGGATCACCATTACGATGGGGTTTGGCAAGTGGGGATATAGCCTTTGGATGATCGATAACAAAAACCGGCTGAATTAGGTTTGGTTCTACCAATCTGTGCATCAGGTCATCCAAAAGTTGACCAAAATTTGCATCCTTAGAAACTTCAATTTGATGTTCGCTACAAATAGACCGCAGTTTCTTTTCATCGGCATCAGATAAATCATAACCAGTAGCATCTTTAAGCAGATTAAAAAA
>LWDU01035612.1_pt1 | contig 13793 bp, 16 predicted proteins | sample 727161 | NCBI WGS metagenome assembly LWDU01 (sample SAMN04566230, study PRJNA314399) | hydrothermal vent metagenome | isolation source: deep sea hydrothermal plume seawater | place: Mexico: Gulf of California, Guaymas Basin | collected 2004-07-11 | reverse complement strand
CCACCGATGTACAGTTGCGGGACGGTCGGCCAGCTTGAGTAGTCTTTTACGCCCTGGCGAATCTCGTCATCAGCGAGTACATCGGCGGTTTCAAACTCGGTGTCCAACGCTTGCAGTATCTGCACCGCACGTCCGGAAAACCCGCACTGCGGAAAATCGCGATTCCCCTTCATAAAGAGCATCACCCGATTGCCTTCTACAACTTCCTTGATTCTTTGGTTTGCGTCCATAGTGTTCTCTTTGTCCTGTTTGTCCTGTTTGTTTCTGTCCAGTGCCTACTGATTATCCCTACAGTGCCGCCTTTTCTTCCGGCGTCAGCGTCCGCATCGACAGCGCGTGGATCTCAGCCTTCATACGATCCCCAAGTGCGCCATAAACCATCTGGTGCTGTTGTACCCGGTTTTTTCCCGAAAAATCAGCACAAACGATCTCGGCTTCAAAATGGTGTCCATCGCCCGATATTTCAACCTGAGCGCCGGCAAGGTTGCTCTCGATCCAGCCCTTGATGTCTTCTGGTCTAACCATCTTGAATAACCCCTGAAAAATTAACCCGAATTCTTTACTTGAATTCGGCGGTTTTTAACTGCAGTGATTCTATCAGCGCATCCAGACCATTGGTATCGATGTACTGGCCGTACTGGTTGCGATAACTCAATATCAGACTGATCCCATCGATCTGAATGTCGTAAATTTTCCAGGCCCCGCTTTTCTCACGCAGGCAGTAATAATCCACCGGAATCGGCGCCTGTCCCGGTATCACGAGATCAGTCGGCACCACAGCAATACGCCCGCCGCCTTTTAATATGATGGGTCGGTAGCGAAGTTCCTCCTGACCGGTGTACTCGAACATCGCCGTAGCGTAACTGCGAATAAGCAGATCTTTGAAACCCACTGTAAAGTGCTGGCGCTGCACCTCGCTGGCGCTTTTCCAGTGACTACCCAGAATCAGCTTGGAGACCTTGCCCAGTGCAATATGCGGCACCACGAGTTTGTCAACCATCGTGTACAGCGCCCCTTCATCGGATTCCAACTCCAAGCGCCGCTCGCTAAACTCTAAAATCAAGCCCGACACGGTGGACCGAATCATCTCGTCCGCAGAAGGGGCGGCCTGAACAGCCGAACTTATGGCGCCAAGCGCTAGTCCCGCCAGCGCTGGGCACAAACGGCAACGCCACAAAAAAGACAAAAATGTAATCAAGTCAGGTGGTTCATTCAAACAGTTCGGATGGTTCCGCTATTGTGCGGATTTATGACAGCGACCACAAATGGCATTTTGCTGTCAGTGTCAGAAAGGTCGACTCAGCAGGATCAGTCGAGGCAATAAGGTCAGGGCGGCAAACAGCGCTAGGGCCATGCCCAAAAATTCGACAACACCAGTATGGAAAAGCCCGCGATGATAGTGATCGCGGTATAGAAGATGGCCCGGCCGATATTGGCGTGACAGTAGTGCAAAGTCTGTACGTAATTACCCAAACGGGGATACTCGTCGCGAAAACGGTAGATGTAATGGATGCTGTTATCGACCGCGATGCCCAGGGTAATTGAAGCGATGGTAATGGTCATCATATCCAATGGGATACCGCCCCACCCCATAAGTCCAAGGATAATCGCTGCCGCCAGCAGGTTAGGTACGATACCAATCACAGCGAGCTTCCATGAACGGAACAGGATCAACAGCATTAGCGCAATGCCGAGCATCACCAGGCCGAGGCTCAATATCTGCGAGCGGTACAGACTCTGCAGCATGTTGTTGTACAGTACCGCCAACCCGGTCAACTGGAAACTGTCCTTCGACAAGCCCACCTGTTCGACCAGGCCCAAACGGATTCCCTCCAACAGATCGTTGCGGCGCAGATCGGTTAGCGAGTCGCGAATTCGCGCCGTTACACGCGCCTCGTTATTCTCTATCGAAACGTATGGGCTCAGCAGCGTTTCCTTGAGTGCTTGAGGCATCCGTTTGTACAGCACTGCCAATTCGAAGGTATCAAAGGTTTCGTCGCTGATCGCCTCGCCCACCCGGATCAACGAGGCCAGCGACAATACCTGGCCCACACCGTAGCGGCTCTGAAGAAAGTCATGCACAGCCTTGATCGTGTCGATCTTTTGCGACGTGAACCAGTAATCCGCCGAATCTCCTTGTGAAACGCTACCCAGCAGCAGCGCCAGCTCGTCCTCGTCATTACTCTTTGTAGCCTCTGCCACCGACTCGTCTTCGAAACGCACCACGATATCCAACGGTGTAGTCCCGCCCAGTTTGCGATCGATCAATTTCAACCCCTGATAAATCTCAGTATCGGTGGAGAAATAGTTGACGAAACTGTTCTCCACCTCAAGGCGGGTAATACCCACGGCGCTAAACAACGCCAGCGCGAACGATACTCCCAGCACCACAAGGCCGCGTTCGGCCGCAAGGTGTGACAGCCAGCCGGTGAATGAGGCTGCCGGCGCGGGGCGCCCAGCGGATGACGCCGAGCCGAGCAGGGTTAGCGCCGCCGGAAAGAGCAAGAAGGAAACAGCAAAAGTCACGGCCAGACCGATAGACATCATCCAGCCGAAATCGATCACTGGCTTGATGCTGCTGAATACCAGGGAACCAAAGGCCAAAATAGTGGTCAGTGCGGTATAAAAGCATGGCCACACCATCTTGCACATAGTGGCCAGCACCAGCTCACGATGTGATGATCCCGGCCGGTCCAGAGCCAACTGGCGGTAGCGCACCACCAGGTGCACATTCATCGACATGGTCAAAATCAGCATCAACGATATGAAATTGGATGAGATCACAGTGACCTGCCAGCCGACCCATCCCAGCAGCCCGATCATCGTCACGCCCGCGTAGAGGCAGCTGGCCAGTGGCAGCAACACCCAGCGCGGTGAGCGGAAAATAACACTCAACATGCCAACCAGAAAAACGAAGACCCCAAAACCAAACATCATTAAATCCTTGCGGATAAACGTGATCATGTCATCAGCAATCATCGAAACGCCGCCCAAGTACAACTGGCCAAGATCCTCGTAACCTTCCATGACCTGGCGCAGGTGAACAATCGTATCGTGATTGCTCTGGTCTACACTTGTCTTAAGCGCCCGGTATTGGAGTCGAACTTGATCTAATCGCGCCCTTTCAGCGGGACTGGCTATGCCGTCACGAACTCGTGCGGCGAGCGCTCGTTTTTCATCCTGGAGTTCGCGAAAACCAGGGGTATCTTCAAGGTTTAACTGTAGCGCCGTGGCGGCGCCGTCGACACTGATAACAAGCTCGGAGAACACCGGGCTGGCAGTCAGTTCCTCGCGGGCCTTTGCGAGATCGACCCCGGCGTCACGCAGGGTACGATAGTCGCCACTAAGCTGCATCAAAGACGACTCTCCCTGGGCCAACAGCGGAGCATCAAGCAGGGAAACCACCGATTCAATGCCTCCCACTGCACCGAGATCTTCGGCCAGGCGGGCAATGCGTTTGAGTGTTGCCGGCGTAAACACCCCATCATGCGGAGTCAGCGCAACCACCAGGAAACTGCGTGAGCGGTAACGATCCGACAGATCGCGAAATACCTGCAGATCGTGATCATCTTCCAGCAGCAAGGAATCTGCCGAGGCATCAAGGCGAAAATCACGCGCTTGCCAGACAAAAAACCCCAGCACCAGCGCCAGCGCCAGTAGCACCAGCAGTGGCCGGCCGAGCACCCACGCATCGTAGCGCCGAGCGAACTGGTCCATCATGCGTCTAGCAGGTCAGCAATCATGCGTGCCTCTTTGGCATGGTGGTAGGCAAGCGCTGGGTCGGTCAGTATCAGGGCGCCACCACCAGGCAGTGTGTCCTGCACTGTCTGGATGACCTCCCGCAAGACCGGTAGCGCGCCGTGGGCACAAAAAGCAACCGTGTAAGGGGAGGGCACCAAAGATGCGCCTTCGCCAACATGCCAGCAGTTACCAAAACCGGCCGGAATTGCATCGGCAGTTACTCCGTCGACACAGATCGCCACTTCCGGAAAATCTTGGCGCAACGTGTCAAGTGCGGCCCAATCGGGAGCTGAGCCCGGCTGGGATGTGAAAAGCAGCGCATCCAGTTGCCCGGCGAATGATTGGGCCAGTGATCTGGCGAAAGAAGCTCTCGCCTGATCCTCACCTTCATCAGGGCCTGTAGGACCAATTTCAACGATAAAACGAAACTCGGGATCCGTGTCCTCGACCCAGTCCTGCGCCCTTGCAACGTTCACCTCATGCATAGTATCAGCCGGAACCAGTACCGCACGCAGATGATTAGCATACCAGGACAGTTGCCATTCCACCGGCAGATCCGGATCATAAAATGCCTCATTCCAGGCGGGATAAATCCACCCACGAGTGCCAATTTGCAATGAAGTCTGCATCAAAGAACGTTAGACCATCTCGCTCAAGCCTTTCCTTTAGAATAACCCGGATTGAACCCTATGCTTCGTGGTATTCGCAAGATCAGCAATCCTTTGAGTAATTTCCCGGCATGACCGAATCCCCTTTTGTTGCCGATGGCCGCGCGGTAATCGCGCGCGAACACCAGGCCCTGGCAGAATTGGGGCAGCGGCTGGACGACAATTTCGCCCGTGCCTGCCATGCCCTGCTGGAATGCGCCGGCCGGGTGGTGGTCGTCGGCATGGGCAAATCGAGCCATATCGGTGGCAAGATCGCCTCTACCCTGGCAAGTACCGGCACACCCGCATTTTTCGTCCACCCAGGTGAAGCCAGTCACGGCGACCTGGGGATGATCATGCCCGGGGACCTCGTCATCGCTATTTCCAACTCTGGTGAAACCCCAGAAGTACTCACCATCCTGCCTATCATAAAACGCATGGGTGTTACGCTGCTGGCGATGACCGGGCGCACCACATCCTCGCTTGGCGCGGCTGCAGATGTCTGTCTGGATGTCAGCGTCGAGCGCGAAGCGTGTCCACACAACCTCGCACCCACGGCCAGCACCACTGCAACGCTGGCCATGGGCGATGCTCTTGCAGTTGCGGTACTCAAAGCACGCGATTTTAGTGCTGACGATTTTGCCCGCTCGCATCCCGGTGGAGCACTCGGTCGGCGACTGCTGGTGTATGTTCGGGACGTCATGCATACCGGTGACGCTCTGCCGCTGGTGACTCACACGACATCACTGCTTGATGCGCTGGCCGAGATGTCAGCCAAACGCCTGGGCATGATCGGCGTCATCGATGAAGACGGCCTGCTCTGTGGCATCTATACCGATGGAGATCTTCGGCGTTCGCTGAACCAGGGTGTAGATGTCAACCGTTGCGAGGTGGGCTCGGTCATGGTGCAAAAACCCCACACCATACCTGCAACAACCCTGGCGGCCGAGGTGGTAGAGCTGATGCAGCGTCATTCGATCAATGGGGTTTTCGTGGTGGACGCTGACGGCCGGCCGGCCGGCGCGCTGAATGCGCTGGATCTGATCCGCGCTGGAGTCTTCTGAATCCGTGCACCGCTACCTTGAGCGAATGGTCTTGCTGGGGGTGCTGGGCACTATGGCAGCACTTGGCATTTGGCTGCAGGTCAGCCTGTTGGAGCCCCCTGCGGTCAAGCCCGCGCTGTCCTCGACACATGAACCCGATTACTACATCCAGGAATTCACAGCGACAGGCCGCGACGAAGCTGGCGTCATCTACGTACTCAAGGCACAGCGCTTAGTGCATTTCCCGGACGACAACACCTCGCTGCTGGATGCTCCGCGCCTCGTGCAGTATCAGGGCGATCAGCCCTTGCGCCATACCACCAGTGAGTCCGGCTGGCTATCAGGCGATGGCAACGAGGTGCTGCTCACCGGCAACGTCAAGGTCACCCAGAACCCCAGCGAAGGGGATCCCGGCAGCGTTACCCATACCGAGCGCCTGACCGTTCGCCTCGAACGCGGTGGCTAAACCAACTCCGCCGAACAGGTTTGGTAAAATTTAGTTATGCACCGTGCTGTGATCCTTCTGCTGGCCTGTTTCGCCCTAACGCCACTTAGCGCCCTGGCACTGGAGTCGGATCGTGACCAAAGTGCGTTGATTGAAGCCGATGAAGTCGAATTGGATTTTGGCAGTGGCAAGCGAATCTACCGGGGCAATGTCTCTGTCCGCCAGGGCACCATCCGTATCCTCGCCGACGAGATAGAACTTTTTTACCGCGGCGAACAACTGGACCATGCGGTGGCCAAGGGCAACCCTGCTGTTTTCCGCCAGAGGCCCGAAGGCAAGGATCACGACATTATCGGCACCGGCCAGACAATTGAACTGGACGAGGTCCACAATATCGTTACCTTCATTACCGATGCCCAGCTAAGGCAAGGCCGGGATTCGATCGAAGGTCAGCGCATTGTGTACGATATGGCTCGGGACCGGATGAAGGTGCGTGGCGGAGTCGCGGCACCGACCCGTACAACCCGTGCTGGCGAAGATGCACCGACGGCCATCTCGCAGGGAGATTCAGGCCGACCCCGGCTGGTTATCCAACCTGATGCAAAAAACACCAGCAACACGGCAACAGCACCTCCTATCACTACAGTGAAGGTTGAGACTGTAAATACATCTGATATGCGTTATATCGGCAACAAAGGAGCAACGGTTTTTGCCCAGCGCAGCGTGACCGCCCCCCAGTTGGGCGCCCTGGCGGCTAACACCCCGGTACGGGTATTGCGCTCTGGCGACGGCTGGGCCCAGATTAGCGCGCCCCGAGGAATAAAAGTCTGGATTTATGGAAAATTCGTTTCATCCAAAGCAGGTGTTGGAGTGGTGACGGGTTCGCGAGTGCGCCTGCGTTCAGCTCCTTCGACCGGAACAGGCTCAACGGTGACCGGTGAAGCCAACCAGGGACAGAAGGTCTGGGTTATCGCGGTGCGCGGCGACTGGAAACAGATTGAGCCCCCGGCAAATTTCAGGGCCTGGATACCCAGTGCCCGAATTCACAAGCCCGGCAAGACCGAGCAGTGGCAAGATGACTGGCGCAAGCTGGCACGCCCTGGCACGACGGATTAAATGCACCAGCCCCCCGCCATGCGGGCGGCAGATGGCACCCTGATGAGCACACTCACAACCCGAGGATTGATTAAGCGCTTCGGTGGCAACGTGGTTGTTGATGAGGTCGACCTTGAGGTCAACGGCGGGGAAGTCGTCGGCCTTCTGGGGCCAAACGGCGCAGGCAAAACCACCTGCTTTTACATGATCTGCGGTCTCGTGCGCCGTGATGCCGGCAGCATTTGGCTGGATTCAGAAGATATCAGCACTTTACCAATGCACCAAAGAGCCCGAAAAGGTATTGGCTACCTGCCGCAGGAGCCCTCTATTTTCCGTCGCCTCACGGTGCGCGAGAACCTGCTTGCCGTCCTTGAAGCTCTGCCTGATCTGGCTCGTGTAGACCTTTGGCATCGCTCACAAGGCTGGCGACTATGGTTACAGCCTTTCTGGTGGCGAGCGGCGCCGGGTCGAAATTGCCCGAGCCGTTTGCCTGCGGCCGGCATTCATGCTGCTGGACGAACCCTTTGCTGGAATCGACCCGATATCGGTTGGCGATATCCAGAAACTCATCGCGGACTTGCGAGATATGGGCATCGGCTTGCTGATCACTGACCATAACGTACGGGAAACATTGAATATCTGTGACCGCGCCTACATCCTGACGCAGGGCCGAGTCCTGACTTCCGGAACCTCCGAGCATATCCTCGCACATGAAGAGGTGCGCTCGGTCTATCTCGGCACGAGTTTCCGCTTGTAGCTGTGTCGCAGCTCTACGACCCGGTACAGGGAAAAAATTGAAACAGGCGCTTCAGATCGGTCACAGCCAGCGGCTGCAGTTGACTCCCCAGTTACAGCAATCGATCCGCCTTCTGCAGATGTCGTATGCCGACCTGACTCAGGAAATCAGCGTCGCCATGGAGTCGAATCCATTTCTTGAGGAAGCTGAATCCACGGGCCCGGATGCCCCACTCCCAGATCTGCCCGTCGTCGATACCGATGAGGAATCGGCACTAGAAGACGGGATCCATGCAGACCGGGATGACCCCAACGAACACTATTGGGACAGCACGGCAACTTCAGAGCGCCGCTGGGACCAATCTTCGCAGGCTTCGTCCAGTTTCGACCCGTTTTCGAGTGTTTCTGTCAGTGCTGAGTCACAATGGCAAAACCCTCCTGACGGCATGACGCAGGTCCTGCTTGGCGAACTGGCATTGCACCGCCTGAGCGAATCTGATCAGTGGATTGCCCGCGCCCTGATCGGCTGCCTTGATCCGCAAGGTTACCTGGCGGTGAACTACGATGAATTACGTCAGATTCTGGCACCACAAACGGCGCCGGAAGATTCCGAGATTAATTCAGTACTACACCTGTTACAGCAGTTGTCCTGGCCTGGGATCGGTGCACGCGACCTGCGCGAATGCCTGACCCTGCAATTATCAGCACTGGATCCCGACACCCCTGAACTCAACACTGCCCAGCGGTTGGTCGAGACACACTTGGCGCTGTTATCGGCTCACCGCTACGATGAGTTGGTGCGGCTATTGGATATAGACCGCCCGACACTCGCGCGGGCACTGGCTTTGATCCACTCGCTGGACCCCAAGCCCGGCGAGCGCCTCTTGGAGCAAGTGGCGACCAGTATGCGATCGCTGGACCACCTCTTTAACCCAGGAAAACGCCCGGCGAGTCCAGCTTAACGACCATTACCGCCAGTATCTCAGGGGCCAGGACCCGCCAACGCAGAAATACCTGCAGGAGAACCTGCGCAATGCCCAGTGGTTCATCCGTAGCCTCGAACAGCGGGACAGCACCATTTTGCGGGTCGCACGCGAGATCGTTGATGTCCAGCAAGGTTTTATGGACCACGGCGATTCGGCGCTGGTTCCCCTGACCATGCGCGTGGTTGCGCAACGACTCGAGTTACATGAATCGACCATCTCTCGTGCCGTCGATCAAAAGCATCTGCTCACGCCCCATGGGGTTTATCCGCTCAAATATTTTTTTTCAGGTGGGGTGGGGGAGTCGTCCGGGCCGGTAACCTCGGCCCGTGCGGTACAAGCGCGGATCCGCAAAGTGATAGAATCCGAAGCCCCGTTAAAGCCGGTGAGCGACAGCCAACTAGTAGCGATACTCGACAACGAGGGCATCCAGATCGCCCGGCGTACGGTGGCAAAATACCGCGAGCAGATGAATATTCCACCCGCGACCCAGCGACGAAGTGTCCTGTAGCCTGATTCTCAAAAGAGGTTTGCCATGCAACTCAACATTACCGGCCAGCACCTGGAAATCACTGATACGCTGCGTGATTATGTCGGTGAAAAAATGAACCGCCTCGTTCATCATTTTGACGAGATCACTACAGTCCATGTGGTCCTGCACGTAGAAAAAGCAGGCCACCTTGCCGAGGTGACCGTTAACGCCCGAGGCATTCAGTTGCATGCACACGGCAAGGCTGTCGATATGTACGCCGCGATCGACAGCATGATGGATAAACTGGACCGCCAGGCCATGCGACACAAGGAAAAAACAACTGATCATCATCAGATAGATGGCAGTATCAAAACGATGTCAGAAAACTATGAGCCAGACCGCACCTAACGCCGCAACAACCAGCGCGGGTCCGCTGCGTACCCTGTTGACCCGTGACCGGGTCGCTGTGGCGATCAAGGTATCAAGCAAGAAACGCATGCTGGAAGAACTGGCAGAACTGCTCTCGCGGCAACTGCCGGGCATGGATCAGCATACCGTGTTCGCCGTGCTCAACGAGCGTGAACGCCTTGGCAGCACTGGTATTGGCCACGGAATTGCCCTGCCTCACGGTCGCCTGAACGGGATCAGTGAGCCGATCGCTGCCGCAGTGCGCTTACACCAACCACTGGATTTTGATGCTATCGACGACAAACCCATTACGCTCGTGATTGGCCTGTTGGTTCCGGCTGAGGCCACTGATCAGCACCTTAGAATACTGAGCCAACTCGCCGGTGCATTTTCTGATTCGTCGTTCCGGCGAGAGATCTTCGAGGCGGCTGATGCCGATACCCTGTACCGCCTGCTGACTTGAGTTTCACGCTGTGGACACGCCTGAGTAAACAAGGCGCCCAGTCACTCACAGCATCGGCAAGACCCGCTTAGCCATGAGACAAACACAGCGAACGCCCAGCATGGATCTGATCATAGTCAGCGGACTGTCCGGATCCGGCAAGAGTATCGCCCTCCACGCACTAGAAGACCTGGGCTACTTTTGTATTGATAACCTGCCGGCTGTCATGCTGGTTCAGTTGGCACAGGAACTGCAACGCACCTCATCCGGGTCTGAGGGCAACGCGGCGGTCAGCATCGACTCGCGCAACCGTGAATTCTTGCAAACCCTGGATCTGGGCCTGGCCGAGCTGCGTGCAGCGGGCTTTGCGGCTCGAATTGTCTTCCTTGAAGCTGACAACAAAAGATTGTTGCAGCGCTACAGCGAAACCCGTCGACGTCACCCGCTCACCGACAAAGACACTCCCCTGCTCGAGGGCATCCTGGAGGAGCGTCGCCTGTTGGCTCCGCTGGCCGACGCAGCTGAGCGGACCATCGATACCAGCATCACGACCCCGCATGAATTGCGCGCCGTTATCCGTGAATTCGCCTTTGGCGAACTGCAAAGCGGTCCAACCCTATTGTTTCAATCTTTTGGCTTTAAACACGGCACGCCGGTAGATGCTGACTATATCTTCGACCTGCGCTGCCTGCCCAACCCTTACTGGGAAAAGGATCTGCGTGACCTGACCGGGATGGATACACCAGTGATCACCTTTCTCGAACACTCCCCCCTGGCGCATGAGATGGCCAATCAACTCATCGCATTTCTAACACATTGGCTACCGCATTTCGACAGTGGCGACCGTAGTTATATGACCATTGCCCTGGGCTGTACCGGTGGACAGCATCGTTCCGTGTACATGGTCCAGCGCCTGGCAAAAGCGTTCCACAGTGCTGACCGTTCGGTACAAATCCGCCATCGCGACCTGCACCCCATAGCCCAGGCCGAAACTGTATGAAACTGCAGCGCGAGCTACAGATCGTCAACCGGCTGGGCCTGCACGCACGGGCCTGCGCCAAACTGGTTAAGACAGCAAACCAATTCGAGAGCGATATTGTTTTGCGCCAGAACGAACACCAGGCTGATGCCAAAAGCATCATGGGGCTGATGATGCTGGCAGCCACCCAGGGAACCAGACTCACGCTGATCACCAGCGGCACTGACGCTGAAGATGCCATGACTCAGGTGCAACACTTAATCAACAACCGTTTCGAGGAAGATGAGTAATGCTATCTCTTAGCGGCACCGGTATCGGCCGGGGAATCGCAATCGGTCGCGCCATTGTCCTCGATCAAGGGCATAACGATATTCCCTGTTACCACATCAGCGCCACCGCGTTGTCTGGCGAAATCGAACGCTTCAATCACGCGGTGGATGCGGTGCGCGCCGACCTCAAACGAGTCCAGCGTAATCTACCGACCGATGCACCACCGGAAACCAGCGCATTTATCGATGTGCACCTTCTCATGCTGGACGACCCGGTAATTTCCCAGCAACCGGTACAGACCATACAGGAACAACAGCAAAATGCCGAATGGGCACTGAAAAGTCACGCCGACACGCTGATCGATTTTTTCGAGGATATCGCTGACCCCTACCTGCGCAGCAAGAAAAATGATGTTGCCCAAGTCGTGGGGCGAATCATGGACGAGTTGGCACACAGCCCGGGCGAGCAACCGCCTGACCTGGCAACACTGGGTAGCAGTTTGGCGGAGCAGATCATTGTGGCCCGTGACCTGACCCCTGCCGACACGATCATGCTGCGCGGCCGAAATATGGCGGCTTTTGTGACAAGCCTGGGTGGACCCATATCCCACACAGCGATCCTTGCACGCAGCCTCGGTCTGCCGGCCATTGTTGGACTGCATGACGTTATCGACACCATTCACAATAACGATCTGCTGATAGTAGATGCAGCTACCGGCACGGTACTGGTCGCACCCGACGAACCGTTGCTGACGCAGTTTCGCGAGTTGCAGCAACAGCATCTTGAACATCAACAACGCCTGACACTGCTCAAGAGCGAGAAAGCCGTGACCCAAGACGGCGAGGCGATCACCCTGCTGGCCAACATCGAACTTCCTGAAGATATCGAAGGTCTGCGCTCAGCCGGCGCGGCCGGTGTCGGACTGTACCGTACCGAGTTCCTGTTCATGAATCGCCCAAAGCCCCCCAGCGAAGACGAACAGTACCAAGCGTACTGTCACGTACTGCGCAGGGTCGAAGGCCCGGTTACGATCCGCACACTGGATCTTGGCGCTGACAAGCAGGTCGATGGCAGTCGGCCTGATAGCGAGACGACTGCGACCTCGGCGCTGGGACTGCGTGCCATTCGCCTGTGCTTGAGTGAGCCATCCCTGTTCAAGCCACAATTGCGCGCCATTTTGCGCGCAGCGGTTCATGGCGATGCGCAGATAATGATCCCGATGCTTTCCAGTTTGCACGAACTCGAACAAAGCCTGGCATTGGTTGGCGAAGTCTGCGCCGAATTAGAGCGTGAGGGGGTGGCATTCAATTCGAAGGTACCGCTCGGTGGCATGATCGAGGTACCCGCAGCGGCAGTTTCAGCGGACCTGTTTGCGCGTAAACTCGACTTTTTATCTATCGGCACCAACGATCTGATCCAGTATACGCTGGCCATTGATCGTGTCGACGATAGCGTCAACTACCTTTACGATCCGCTGCATCCTTCGGTATTGCGGCTGATCCGCACCGTGATTCGAGCCGGGCACGAAGCCGACATCCCAGTTTCGATGTGCGGCGAGATGGCCGGTGACCCAGCTTTCACCCGACTATTGCTTGGACTGGGTCTGCGTCATTTCAGTATGGAGCCTTCGCAACTACTGGAAATCCGCCAGCAGGTACGCCAGAGCACGCTGGCCGGGCTGCCAGGACAGGTTACGGATATCCTCAACTGCGTGGAAACCGGATCTCTGTACGACCTGGTCGACCAACTCAACCAAATCGACGGCTGACATGAGCAGTTGCGCCTCGAACGAGCCCTTTGCGCTCCAGGTCTTGGGGGACAGCATGGCGCCTGAATTTAAAGATGGCTGCGTGGTCATCGTGGAGCCTGGCGGGTCAGTGTGTGACGGCGCCTTTGTCGTTGCCGAACATGGCAACGGGGTTATCCTGCGCCAACTGGTGATAGAGACAGAACACTGGTCACTGCAAGCGCTGGCGCAAGGCTACCCGCGAATCCGAATTGATGGTCTTGGGGTCATTCGCGGTGTGGTAACGCAGCGGGCAGGCCGGCGGCGTAGCGAACGGAAATCCTACCTCTAAGTCGTACCCCTCAGTCACGCTTGTGGCGTGAGCAAACGCCTTTTTCCACGGCCATTACGGCGGCCTCAACGCGAGAATGCACGCTCAGTTTACGTAAAATGGCTTTGACATGCAGTTTTACGGTTCCGTCCGAGATGTCCAAGTGACGGGCGATCACCTTATTACTTTGCCCCTCAGACAGGTGACAGAGAATTTCGTGCTCGCGCGGGGTGAGACTGCTGAACGGAGCCATTTCGTCCTTACGTTCGCGTCGGTCACCATGGCGCACGAGATCTGCCAATACACCGGTCAGGCCCGGTGCGACCACAATTTTGCCTGCAACGATATCCTGCAACGCTACAATCAACTCATCGGGCTCCATGTCCTTCAGTAGATAACCGCGTGCGCCATTGCGCAGTGATTCAGAAAGGTCGGTCTCATCGGCGCTGGTTGTCAGCATCACCACCGGAACATCC
>LWDU01042917.1_pt1 | contig 13801 bp, 11 predicted proteins | sample 727161 | NCBI WGS metagenome assembly LWDU01 (sample SAMN04566230, study PRJNA314399) | hydrothermal vent metagenome | isolation source: deep sea hydrothermal plume seawater | place: Mexico: Gulf of California, Guaymas Basin | collected 2004-07-11 | reverse complement strand
TAATCTGCTTCTGGGATGTCTCTATTACAGTTAAGTGCCATTAAAGCAGAATGACCAATAGCAACCGCATCAGCACCTAGTGCTACCGCTTTAGCTACATCACCACCGTTACGGATACCGCCAGCATAAACCAAAGTAATTTCACCAGTCATACCAACATCATCGAGTGCTCTACGAGCTTGACGAATTGCCGCAATTCCTGGGACACCTGTTTCTTCTGTTGCCAGGTGAGGTCCAGCACCAGTGCCTCCTTCCATGCCGTCGATGTAGATACTGTCACAACCAGTTTTAGCAGCCATACGAACGTCATCGTATACACGTGCAGCACCTAGCTTTAATTGAATAGGAATCTGTCCATCTGTCGCTTCACGAATTTCTCCAATTTTAAGCGCTAAGTCATCCGGACCTAACCAGTCAGGGTGTCTTGCAGGTGAACGTTGGTCAATACCGGCCGGTAGTGAACGCATTTCTGCAACCTGGTCTGTTACTTTTTGGCCCATCAAGTGGCCACCTAGACCAACCTTACAGCCTTGGCCGATGAAGAATTCAACAGCATCAGCTAAACGCAAGTGGTTAGGATTAAAACCGTAACGAGACTGGATACACTGGTAGAACCATTTGCTAGAATAGCGTCTTTCGTCTGGAATCATACCACCCTCTCCAGAACAAGTCGCTGTACCAGCCATGGTTGCACCACGGGCTAAAGCCGTTTTAGCTTCGTAACTTAGAGCACCAAAACTCATACCTGTAATGTAGATAGGAATGTCTAGCTCTAGTGGTCGCTTAGCGTTTGGTCCAATAATCGTTTTTGTTAAGCATTCCTGGCATAAAAGTCAAATCATCCCAAGTTGGAATTTTTTTGAATAGAGAGAAGCCTCTCATTCTGTAACGACCCAAGTCAGATTTGATATGAATATCGTTCATCACTTCCTTGGGGAAGATAAAACTTTTACCTAAACGGTACTGATCGTCTGTATCACTCATAATATTTCCTTTTATTTAATTTATTTAGAAGTATGATTAAAGAACCAGTTTCTTCTCGCTTGGCTCTAAATTATCGTAGTTCCATAGTTGCTTACCAGAAACATACTTTTGCATTTTTTCAACACCTTTAGGTGCCTTCATGTCATAAAGATCTAATTTAGATGTAATGTATCGAACATCAAGTTCCGTCATTTCACCTGGTACACAGTCAACACCAAGTTCTTCGACCTCACCGCCGACATAAATAGTACCGTCATACATTGAATCACCTAGGTTCATTCCAGCATCACCACAAATAATCATACGACCACGCTGCATCATGAAACCAGAGAAAGCACCTGTCTTTCCACCAACAATAATAGTGCCTCCTTTTTGGTCGATACCAGTACGTGCACCTACACTACCTTTACAGACAAGATCTCCACCACGAATAGCAGCACCAAATGTAGAACCCGCATTTTTGTCAATTACAACTGTACCGGCCATCATGTTTTCCGCACATGACCAACCAACACGTCCTTTAATGTGCACGTTAGGTCCGTCAATTAGACCACAACCAAAGTAACCTAAACTGTCAGAAAAAGTCAAATTAAGTCGGTTTAAGATACCGACACCAACGCCATGTCTTGACATAGGATTATCAACGGTAATGTTTCCTATACCTTTTTCCATTAACGCTCTAATTTCACCATTGATTTCTCTTGGTGTCATTTCTAGAGCGTCGATTGTTCCGCTCTTGCTAGTGTCCACGTCAAATGAGTGAAAATATGTTAGATTTTCGCTTTCATCGACTGAGAAAAAACGTTGCTGAGTACGTCCCTTTAATTGCTCTTCGTGCAGCCCCATTTCATGAGACTTGTCCTGTTTTAATGTTGCCATACTCTTACCTCTCCGTGATATGGGTCAAATGTGTCAATCTGATGGTCAAACAATTTTCTGATCGCTACTTCTTCTGAAGCTAGTGCAATCATGTCATCGCCCTCATATACAACCATTGGTTTAGCAGCCATAACGTCCTTGGCCATACCAAGTTCATCCTTTGTTGCTACTAGATAAGTGAAAACGCCATCTAGATATTCAATTGAACCTTTCATCGCTGTCTCTAAATCATCACCTTGATTCATTCTATCTGCTATATAAAGCGATGTCCTTTACGCTCAAGTGCACGTCTGTTTGTCCAATAGTTAGTTAACTGACCATTGTGAACCACAGCAACGTCACTAAACGGGTACGCCCAATAAGGGTGAGCAGAACGAATATCTACGTCTGACTCTGTTGCCATACGTGTATGTCCAATACCGTGAGTACCATTAAAGCTATTAAGACCATATTGTTCAGAAACAACCGCCGCGTCACCAAGGTCTTTAACCAACTCCAGCGAGTGACCAATTGACAAGATTTCAACGCTTTCAATATCTTCAATGAAGTCAGCCATTTTTTTCATGTCTCCCGAGAATTCGATCTCGTAACGGTGGGCATACTCAGTTGGACTTTCTTTCTTAACTACCTTAACGCCAAGTTCAGCAAGGCGTGAGTCAATCATTGCAAGACGACCCTCAATTGCAGCATGTATATCGTAACTGCCTTCTAGCTCAGCCGCTTCAGCCACCTTAAAACGCATAATATGATTACCAGTATCTTCTCCATACATTGCATAACCAGTTGAGTCTGGACCTCTATGCTTCAAAGCCTGCAACATTGATGTCATTTGCTCACCAATATTTGCGCCTTTTCCAGCTTGTTTATGAATAATTCCTGCTATTCCGCACATAAATAAATCTCCTACCCTAATATTTGCCCACCTAGGAGGGTGGGCACTCTAAATAAAAACCTAAATCTAGCTAGCCTATGGCAAGCAATCCAAGTAAGTCTCAATATCCCAATCTGTAACCGTATGGTTAAATCTTTCCCACTCGTCATTCTTGTAGTGGTGATAGACTTTATACATTTCATCCGGCATTGCAGATTTGATTACTTCATCGTTTGCAAGTTCATTCAGCGCTTCACCTAATGTCATAGGCAGCTTCTTAACATCTTTACCTGCTTCCAAGGCTTCATAGATGTTGCGCTCTTCAGGTTCACCCGCATCGATGTTATTATCAATACCATCACCCATTGCCTTTAACAAGGCTGAGCCCATTAAGTAAGGATTTACCATTGAGTCGACTGAACGGTACTCGAAACGACCTGGGGCAGAAACACGAAGCGCACAAGTACGGTTTTGGTAACCCCAGTCAGCAAAAATTGGCGCCCAGAAACCTGTATCCCAAAGGCGGCGATATGAGTTTACTGTAGAAGAGCCAATTGAAGTTAGGGCTGGTAAGTGTTTGATAACACCACCGATTGAGTTAAGTCCGATAGGACCAGGCATCTTCTCGTCAATTTTAGGATCTGGCATGAATGTGTTTTCGCCCCCCTCTTTGTAAGTGTAGCATCCTGGCATACCTGGAAGTTCACCATCACCCGAAGCAATCTCAGGATGGAATACGTCTTTACCACCTCTCCACAAAGACATGTTATGGTGACAACCTGAAGCCGAAACACCCATAAATGGCTTACTCATAAAGCAGGCAATCAAACCAAACTCACGTGCAACCTGCGCGCAGATTTGACGATAAGTCGTTAAACGGTCTGAATTACGCAAGACATCATCGAACTGAGTATTAAGTTCAAGTTGTCCTGGAGCGTCTTCGTGGTCACCCTGAATAATGTCAAGACCCATTTGTTCTGAATATTCAATTACCCTCATGAATACAGGACGTAACTCTTCAAATTGGTCAATGTGGTAACAGTTTGGCTTGGTAACACCACCGTTCGGTGCACCATCTTCACCTCTCTTAAGCCACATCATTTCCGGTTCAGTGCCGCAACGCATGTCTAAGCCATATTGATCTTGGAACTCTTTATGTTGTCTATAGAGGTTTCCACGACAATCAGAAGTTAAAGCTGCACCCGGGTTTTCACGCTCCTCACGGTTCCTATAAAGTCTACAGAAAACGCGAGCGACGCGCTTATCCCATGGCAGTTGACAAAAGGTTTCAGGATCTGCTATACCGACAAGCTCAGAAGCTTCAGGTCCATAACCGATATAATTACCATGACGGTCAGTAAATAAATTAGCTGTTGAACCGTATACTAATTGAAATCCTTTTTCAGCCAAACGTTCCCAGTGACGACCAGGAATACCTTTACCGACAATACGGCCAGTAACTGAAACAAATTGATAATATACATATCTAATACCCAAAGCATCGATCTTAGCTTGAACTTCCTTTACTAGCTTATCGCGTCCAGGTGCGTTAACGTGTTGTTCTAAATCTGTCATTTAATCTCTCCGAAAAATAAAAAAAATCTTATATAAGATTAGTCCCCCTTTTGCTTTTATTTTGTTTTGTCATCATTTAACAAAACAAAACAAGTGCATCAGAAAAATTTGTCGATTAATTTAGATAAATCAAATGTTTAGGAGGATATAAAAAAAGACCAACTTAAATCAAAAATATCCTTGTCTCTCCACAAATTGAAAATGAAGTATACGCCTATTGATATTCCATTGTCAAGAAATTTTTTTGATTTTAAAGAAATTATGAAAAGTATTGTATTTCTTCTTTGAACAACTCAAAAAAGTTAATAATTATTGTGAATTCTTGAAAGCCTATAGTCAAATCTATATTATGAATATTGAGGCAAAATTAGATCAGCAACTGAGTTGTGATTAACTTAGTGTTAATCGGGGTTATTTGAGCAAATAACAGTTAAGAATTGACATTCGTCAGAGATGATTTTTTTTGGACCATGCGGCTTATCCGAATCAAAATATATTGAATCTCCTTTTTTGAAGTGATACACCTGGGTACCGTAGTAATAATCCATCTGGCCTTTAAGCATGTAAATAAATTCAACACCTTTATGTTGAAATTCAGGGAAGTTATAATCTCTCGAAGTAACGGTAATCAGACAAGGCTCAACTTTAAGAGAGCCTCCAACGGTATGCCCTAGGAGTTGATAGTGGCGACCTTCATCTGAACCTGCCCTTTCAATCGTTAGACCTTCACCTGACTTAATAAAGGTTGGTTCAACGTCTTTATCATGCTGCTTAAATAGCGAAGTGATCGATATATTGAGGGCATGGCATATCGACTGAATAGTTTTTAGTGAGGCACTGATTTGACCATTCTCTATCTTTGAAAGCATGCTTGCGGATAATAAAGATTGTTTTGACAACTGTTGAAGAGTAACGCCAGCATTTTTTCGAGCAATCCTAACTTGCTTGCCTATTGAAGCCTCTAATTGTTTATCACTACCAAAACTGGGTAGCGCTTTATTAATAATCGATACACCCTTTTTAGGGGATGTCTCTTCTGGATTTGAAGCCATTTTTAAGTGTTACTTAGAATAAAAAAAAATAATTTACAAGAATAATTGTAACAGACTGGAATCCTAACATGAATTTTTTCAAAAAACGAAAAAATTATGTTTAATGACCTTAGTTAATTCTGAGAGTAATTATTTTGAACGTCGACTTCTTCGTTTTTTGACTGGAGAAGAGTCATCACCTAGAAAAATAGCTCTAGACCCCTTTGACATTTTTCCTATCTTTTCTTCAATATCTGGCATGCTTGGTGATCCGTTCATTTGATGTTCATCCATTGCTTGTCTCATGGCTTTGATATGCCCAAAAGTTGTTCCACAGCAACCACCAATAATCTTTGCTCCAGAATTCATTGCAAGATGAACATAATCAGCCATCAATTTCTCGGTTCCTGTATAAACGATACTACCCTCTTTAAATTCAGGGATACCACAATTTGCCTTAGCAATTATGGTTGTATCTGGATCTACATTACGACTTATATCAGTAATTGTTGCCAATAGGTCAGATGCACCTATCCCACAGTTAGCTCCAAAGCCTAAGAGGCCAAGTTCTTTTGCCTTGATAGCAAGATTTGCTGGGGTGATGCCCATCATCGTTTTTCCTGCAGTATCAAAACTCATCGTAGCACAAACTGGAAGTCCAAACTCTTTCACTGCCTCAAGAGCGGCTTCTAGCTCTTCCATGGCATACATGGTCTCCAACCACAAAACATCAACACCACCCTCAACGAGTCCTTCGGCTTGCGCTTTAAAGGCTTCTGTCGCTTCTTTAGAGCTCATTACTCCGTGTGGTTCAATGATCTCACCTGTTGGCCCCATTGACCCAGCCACTACAACAAGCCGGTCTGCTTTATCGGCAACCTCTCTTGCAATAATAGCTGCAGCCTTATTCAATTCGAAAACTCGATTCTCAAGCTGGTGAAGCTTGAGTCTAAAAGCTGTGCCACCAAAGCTATTTGTTAAGAAAATATCAGAACCAGCGTCAACAAAGCCTTGATGTAAGGCACTAATTCGTTCAGCATGATTCACATTCCATGGCTCCGGCGGGTCGCCTGTTTCAAGACCCATAGCGAACAAGTTAGTGCCCGTAGCACCATCAGCCAGTATGTGTTTTTTTTCACTTATAATTTTTAAAAAATTATTCACAGTTATGAAGAATTAAGACCTCTAAAAAAGAAAAAGAATGGGCGCTTTGATATATCAGAAAAGCTTAAAAGTATGATACAGTCGTTAGGTTTTTATATCAATTATTATCATCCACATAAAACTCAAATTATTGTCATAAATAATTTCACATTATTTTTTATAATTAACCACTGCTAGAAACCAATGCCTATATAATCTGAGGTAAAAATCTAACTCACACATTGTGAATATTTTGATGACAGAGCGAGAGAGTAATTGCAGGCTAATTTTTAGCCAACAGGCTCAACTCGGACATTCTCAAAAAAACCCTAAACTTCTTTGTTTTCTTCCTTTAAATCCTTGCAATAATGAAAACTAACTCTATCTCACATAAAGATGTGATTGACCGCTTTGTTAGTTACGGTGAGAATAATTTTGAAACTACCTCAGTTAATAATCATTCAGATAACAAAAGTAAAGAGCAGCTTGGGGTGCTTCGCCTGATATATGCTTTCCGATTTTCTGGACACCTTAGGGCAAAATTAGACCCCCTAAATCGACCAAGACATCATGCAACACCATCATTTGAGATTTCTGAGTTTGGACTAAGTGAGGCTGACCTTGACAAGGCTTTTGGTATGGGTTCTTACCAGGCTCCTAATTGCAAAACTTTACGCGAGCTTCTAGCTTCCCTAGAAAAAACGTATTGCGGCAGCCTGGGTGCTGAATATATGCAAATACCGAATGTTGAGGAAAGGAAGTGGATTCAGCATCGAATTGAAACCATGTCCTTGGAGCCACAAAATTCACCAGAATATAAAAAGTGGTTACTTCAGCGTTTAACGGCAGCTGAAGTTTTTGAAAAATTTTTACACAATAAATATGTTGGCCAAAAGCGCTTCTCCTTAGAAGGTAGTGACACATTAATACCTCTACTTAATGTCCTTATTGAGCATTCAGGTAATCACTTAATGAAAAGGATTTGCTTAGGGATGGCTCACCGCGGTCGATTGAATGTATTAATTAATATCATGGGCAAGCTTGCAGAAAAATTATTTCAGGAATTCGACGGTGATCTTGATCTTTCTAAAAACCAAACAGGGGATGTGAAATACCATCAGGGCTTTTCTTCAGACATTAAAACCTCTCGAAATGACATCCATCTTGCCCTAATGTTTAACCCTTCTCATCTAGAATTAGTGAATCCAGTGATTGAAGGTTATACTCGCTATCATCAAGAAAAAATTGGTGACGAAGAGGGTCAAAAGATATTGCCAGTTCTTATTCATGGCGATGCTGCATTTTCGGGACAAGGTATTGTTATGGAGACATTAAACATGTCCCAGTCGCGAGGCTACACCACTAAAGAATCAGATTGGTTTTACTACAAGTAAGCAATACGATGCGAGGTCGACTGATTACTGCACGGATGTTGTGAAGATGGTAAATGCACCTGTTTTTCATGTCAACGCGGAAGACCCAGAAATGATGAGCTTTATAACGCGCTTGGCGCTAGATTACCGTATGCGATATAAAAAAGATGTGGTAATTGATATGATCTGCTATAGGCGCCATGGCCACAACGAAGCTGACGAGCCAGCTGTCACCCAACCAATGATGTATGAAGCTATACGAAAAATGCCTACAACAAGAGCAAACTATGCCGCCTCCCTGTTGAGCCAAGGCATTATCAGTCAGTCAGAAATCGATGCAATGATTAACGACTATCGTCAACAATTAAAAGATGGAAAGAGGGTTGCCTACAACATCGTAGCACCTGAAAATAGAAGAGCATGGGAAGTTCTTTGGGAGGATTACTTTAATTCTTCATGGTTGGCGCCCTATGAGTCAGCCATTACCCATAAGCACATCAAAAAACTCAATAAGAAGCTTCAAGCCGTTCCTAATGGTTTTGAACTCCATCCTCGAGTTAAAAAAATGTTGTCAGAGAGACAAAAAATGGCAGATGGTAAAATTAATGCCGACTGGGGTTTTGCTGAAACTTTGGCTTATGCAAGCCTCGCAGAACAAGGAACATCAATAAGACTCTCTGGACAAGACACTGGCAGAGGCACTTTTTTTCACCGCCATGCTGTCGTTCACAATCAGTTGTGCATTGAAGACTATATTCCTCTTCAGCACATCAGCAAAGATCAAGGCAGAGTTCAAATTATTGATTCAATCCTTTCAGAAGAAGCCGCCCTTGGATTTGAGTATGGTTATGCAACTGCGAATCCGGAATCTCTGGTTATATGGGAAGCTCAATTTGGAGACTTTGCTAATGGCGCCCAGGCAATCATTGACCAATTTGTTGCCTCCGCAGAAGCTAAATGGGGTCGTCTCTCTAACTTAGTTATGCTGCTACCTCATGGCCTAGAAGGTCAAGGACCTGAACACTCCTCAGGTCGACTAGAAAGATTCCTTCAGTTATGCGCTAGTTGGAATATGCAAGTCTGTGTGCCTTCTACCGCTTCCCAAATATTTCACTTAATGAGGCGTCAAATTATAAGAAAGTTTCGAGCACCATTGGTTATCATGTCACCAAAAAGCTTACTCAGAAACCCGCTCGCTGCTTCACCTTTATTTAAATTTACAGAGGGAAAATTTAGAGACGTTTATGAGGAACAGTATGACAATATCAAGGCTAAAAAAGTTGACCGTGTCATTATGTGTAGTGGTAAGGTTTTCTATGAATTGTTAACTCGACGACAAGATGACCAAATTAACAATGTGGCTATTCTTAGGCTTGAACAACTCTATCCTTTTCCACTTGAATTGCTCAAATCAGAAATCGCAAAGTATCCAAACACTAAGGATCTCATTTGGTGCCAAGAGGAACCAATCAATCAAGGAGCATGGTACACTTCAAGACATAACTTTATGCAATGTACAGAAGAAAATCACACCTTAGATGTTGTTGCTCGTGAACTTTACTCTGCACCTGCAGAAGGCAGCGTTAGGCAACACAACATTAACCAAAATTACATAATTGAACAGGCTCTAGGTATTCAGCCCGTCAAACAGCGCTAGGAGTAATTAGATGATAGAAGTGAAAGTCCCTGTCCTGCCAGAATCAATTAGCGAAGCAACAGTGGCTGTTTGGCATAAAAAGCTTGGAGACTTTGTCGAACTTGACGACGTCATTGTCGAAATTGAAACTGACAAAGTTGTACTTGAGATTCCCGCACAAGATTCAGGCGTACTAACTGAAATTAGAGCAAAAGAAGGGCAAACAGTTGGCGAACAACAGGTACTAGGAATATTGGAGAAAAAACCGCAAGATGATTCCAAAAAAACTCCAACCGCTGAGAGTGATTCAACTAAAAAAGAAGAACCTACTCAAGAAGCTCCTGAAGAAATAACACAAGAGGTGCCAGAGGAAGCGACTCAAGAAGATCAACAAAATAGCTCTGAACTCTCAGATAAAGGAGATGTTTCACCAAAAGGAAATCGCTTAGAGGAAAGAGTGCCAATGAGCCGGATACGCAAAACAATAGCGAATAGGTTACATTCCGCGACACAAAATACTGCCATGCTAACGACTTTTAATGAAGTTGATATGAGCGCCATACTTTCTATGAGATCAATCTATAAAGAAGCTTTTGAGAAAAAGTACTCGGTCAAACTCGGCCTTATGTCATTTTTTGTAAAGGCTGCTGTCGAGTCACTTAAGAAATTTCCTACAGTAAACGCTTATCTGGATGGTGATGATATTGTTTATCACGCTTATTGTGATGTTTCAGTTGCTGTTTCTTCAGACCGTGGACTTGTCGTCCCAGTCCTAAGGGATGCCCATAAGATGGCAATGCATGATATTGAAAAAGCAATCATTGACTTCTCAGTAAGGGCTCAAGATGGGACACTTGGTGTTGACGAAATGAGTGGTGGCACCTTTACCATTTCCAATGGTGGTGTATTTGGCTCGCTACTCTCGACACCGATCCTAAACAGTCCACAAAGCGCAATACTGGGAATGCACAAAACACAAGAACGACCTATAGTGGTTGACGGTGAAATTTTGACTCGACCAATGATGTACCTTGCACTTTCTTATGATCACCAAATCATTGACGGCAAAGAAGCTGTTCAATTCTTGATTTCTATTAAAGACGCCCTGGAAGATCCGACTCGATTATTGCTAAAAGTCTAAAATAAATATAGAATATCCACAAATTAATATCGTTGTGGATAATTTGCAATCACTTAAATCACAATTTGAAGAAGATGGTTATTTTTCACCATTACGTTTGTTTGATAAGTCAACTGCATTATCTTATCGTGAAATTCTTGAAACTGTTGAACAAAAAACAGGCTCTCTTAATTATCGATATAAAATCCATACCGTTGTAGAGATGGCATACAAACTAGCATCCAACAAAGAACTACTAGACAGCGTTGAAGCCTTGCTGGGACCTAACATACTTCTCTACAATACTTCATTCGTTATTAAAGAACCACATTCAAAAGCCCATATCAGCTGGCATCAGGACCTCACCTACTGGGGATTTAATGACGATAAACAAGTTGCCGCCTGGATTGCACTATCGGATGCTACAGAAGAAAATGGCTGTATGCATATGATTCCTGGGAGCCATAAGGGTGGTCAACTACCTCATAGGACCACAAAAGATAGTAACAATCTGCTTCATCATGGCCAAACCATTGAAGGAGTCAGTGAAGAGCAATCTCGCTGCATACCTCTAAAGGCAGGTGAGGCCTCCTTGCATCATGGCTGGACAATGCATACCTCATACCCTAATAAAAGTGATGATCGGCGAATTGGCCTGACTATAAACTATATCAGTACGGACATGTTCCAAACTCAAACCGAGCATGACTCTGCCATGCTTGTGCGTGGTGTCGATCACTACAATCACTTTAAAATCGACACGCCGTCAAGCACTATCTTCGATGAAAATGCCTGGAACAAGCAGAAAGATTATGAAGATCTTCTTTATCAAACCTACGATAAAATGAATCGAGCCTAATATAAATTAGACAATAAAAAAAGGGCGGTATTTGATACCGCCCTTTTAATAACACTTACAACATATTATTGATGCTTGTTATACTTTTCTTGCTCGCTATTGTTCCCAACAGCCAAGATAACAATCGTCATGACTACAGCAATCAGTGTCCACCAACCGGCGCCACCGTCTGCTCCAATGAACATGCCAATATCTGCAAATGATTCATCCCAACTTGATAATGGAAATCCCATAATATATTCTCCTTATATTAATTAAGCGTCAGATTCTGGACTATTCATTCCTTCTGGGAATGCCTGAGCAGGAACCTTAACAACGTCAAGTCCTAAAACTTGAGACGCATCTGGAACACGTAACATTCCAACTGATTTCAACAGTAGCGCTACAAGGTATCCTGGAATAAAGCCAACAAGGAACATGACACCAGCACTAACTACTTGTCCAGTGAACGAGATAGTTGCTGCATCTTCTGGAGCAAAGGCACCCAAAGCAGGGTAGCCAGAAGCTAAAGCTCCCAGAACAACCATGCCAAACACACCGATAGTTCCATGAATCGTAACTGCACCAACGGCATCATCAATACCACGGGCTTCTAACCAATCAGCACACGGTTTTATAATAATACCGGCAACGCAAGAAATTACAAACACTGTTGATGGGAAGTAAATATCCAAACCTGAGGCAACAGAAATAATACCAGCAAGAGCACCAGACATCATCCAGAAAGGATCTTTTGTAAAAATCCAAGCTCCGATAATACCACCTGCAACCGCCATCACAATGTTAAAGCCAAGCGCCGACAGTGTCATTGGAGTACCATAAATGGTAGTTCCCGCATCACCGTACCAGCTCCATCCTTCACCAGGCAGAATAATACAAGCCATTAAGAAGCCGAAGAAGCCAACAATGATCAGCATTAAGCCTATCACAGTAGCCATCATATTGTGACCTGCGATATGGTTCGCCGAGCCGTCTTCATTGAATTTACCCACACGTGGTCCTAAGTTCATTAAGACACCGAGCGCGAAAAATCCAGCAACAGCATGTACACAACCAGCGGCACCGAAATCATGAAAGCCCCATTGGGTAACAAGCCATCCATCGGCATGCCANNNTTGATGCGGTAGTCGCAGCAAACAGCGCAAAAGCACCCCAGAACACACCGGAAGCATGATCTCCCATGTTCGGACCCATGTATTGGGCTGACTCGCCCCATGGCCAAGCAATAGCGTTGGCATAGGCAATACCAGATATGGCCATATAGCCTTCCGATCCCGTGAATCCTGTCGGTAAGGCCCAGTAGAACCACCAACCGAAGAAATAAAACGTCACGATCGTAAACGAGAAAGCTAACAGATTTTTGATACCTGAAGACAATACATTCTTCACACGGGTTGCGCCCATTTCATAGGACAGGAAACCAACATGAATAAGCAACATCAGCGGTATCGTTAAGAAGTAATACGCCTCAGCAAAAAAGGTGTTTGTCACCTGTGCAGAAGCAATTACAGCTGCAATTTGTTCTTCCAAAACAATTCTCCTTTTGTTAAAAAATAAAAAAAATCTCCTTTTTCTTGATAGGAAAAAAACAACCCTACCAAGGAAAAGTATATAGTAACTTTAAATTTAATTCTAGTTTATTTATCTTTAATTTGAATTTTTAAAAGATAAAAGATAGGTAATATAACTCAATAAAAGTTATTTCTTTATTTAACTAATTTCAATAAAATTTGATTTAAAAGTTTAATTTCACTATATGAAATATTATGAAATTTTTTTATCTAATTTAAGACTGTTTTAGGAGAAATTCGCGAACCCTTTCTCCGACCTCATGAGGCGCTTCGATCAACAGTGAGTGCTTGTAATTTTTCAAAATACAGAGCTCAGAGTTTGACAAACTGTCTGCAATTAAGTGGTTGAGTCTGGGACTGCATCCGCCATCATTTTCACCCGTAAGTACAAGACATGGATGTTTAATATTATTCAACCAGGGTGACATTTCTGTTTCAGCATAGATCCGAAATACATCCAAAAAAACCTCGGGATCTGTTTCCAGAACTTGCTGTAAACGGAACTCTACGTCAGTAAATCTGTCCTTGATAAATTTATAAGTAAACCATCTCTCAGTAAGAGTAGTCAGGATAGGGCCAATCCCCTTCTCTCGCATACTTCCAAGTACTGCTTGAACTTTATTTTTGTCTTCCGTTGTTCGAAATGCGGCTGTACTAAGTAAGGAAATAGATATGACATTTTCAGGAAAAGATAAGGCGTAGGCTGGACCAATCATGCCACCCAATGAATGGCCAACAATATGAATTTTTTGGATATTT
>LWDU01036442.1_pt1 | contig 13803 bp, 10 predicted proteins | sample 727161 | NCBI WGS metagenome assembly LWDU01 (sample SAMN04566230, study PRJNA314399) | hydrothermal vent metagenome | isolation source: deep sea hydrothermal plume seawater | place: Mexico: Gulf of California, Guaymas Basin | collected 2004-07-11 | reverse complement strand
AGATGCAGGACAAGGTTCTGATTCTGACCGATGAAAATGGTGACGGCCGTGCGGACAAATGCACAGTCTTCGCCGACGGACTGCATCAGCCGACCGGTTTCGAAATCGGTCACGGTGGAGCGTATATCGCTCAACAGCCCGATATTCTGTTCATGACGGATACCGACGGCGATGATGTGGCGGATACCCGCATCCGCAAGCTGGTCGGCTTTGACACCGCTGACTCGCATCACGGTATCTCTGCGTTCGAATGGGGTCCTGGCGGAGCACTGTACTTCAACGAAGGCACGTTCAAGTACTCGCAGGTGGAAAGTCCATACGGTCTGACTCGGATGCACGAAGCCGGCGTCTGGCGGTACAACGCGCGCACGGAAGACTTCAGCACTCACGTTTCGCTGCCGTTCGCCAATCCGTGGGGCCACGTCTACGACAAGTGGGGACAGGATTTCATTTCCGACGCTTCGCCTGGTTTTAATTTCTGGGCGACACCCATCAGCGGCCGAGTCGAATATCCGGCCAAACACGCTGGCGGTTCGTTTAACGACAGCGTCAACAACTTCAAGGACACGGCCCTGCGAGGTCGCAATGCTTATCCTTGCTTCATTGTCAAACGAACACGACCATCGGCCGGCAACGAACTTGTGTCCAGCCGCCACTTCAAGCCGGAAGATCAGGGAGATTTTCTACTGTGCAACGTCATTGGCGACCGGTCCATCCTGCAGCATTCTGTGAAAGAAGTCGGCAGCGGTTTTGAAGGGACTGAAAAGCCACCGCTGCTGTTCTGCGAAGACGGTAACTTCCGCCCGATCGATATTCAGTTCGCTCCCGATGGCACGTTGTACATCTGTGACTGGCACAACGCCTTAATTGGTCACCTGCAACACAACCTGCGTGAACCCAATCGTGACCATCAACACGGTCGCATCTGGCGAGTGATCTGCACGGGCCGTGATCTGGTGAAAGCTCCGGCGATTGCCGGCGAATCGATTCCTGTCGTGCTGGACGCTTTGAAAGAGTACGAAGATCGAGCTCGTTATCGAGCACGCCGTGAACTGGCCGAACGTGACACCGCAGACGTCGTTCCAGCCGTAAAGAAGTGGGTCGCCGGACTCGACAAATCTGACGATGGCTATACGCACCGGATTCTGGAAGCGAACTGGGTGCTGCAATCTCACAATATTGTCGACATGGATCTGCTGACGTCGGCCCTGAACGCGGACGATCATCACAGTCGAGCGGCCGCGACACGCATTCTGTGCTACATGCGTGCAAAAGTACCGAACGCTCTGAAACTGGTGCATGAACGCATCAATGACGACCATGGCCTTGTTCGCCTGGAAGCTGTGCGAGCGTGCAGTTTCTTCGACAGCGAAGATGCGATTGAAACCGTCCTGGACGTGCTGAATCACGACGTCGACGGATACCTGCAGTACACGCTCGACGAAACGATGCGGCACCTGGAAAGTTTGTAATCCCGCGCAGCGTTTCACGCTGAATTGTGGCCGCGAAGAACGCGTTTCAATAGCAGTTTTGTTACTCCCACGAGCCAGAACGTGTAACGAGAATATGTAAACTGCTTGCCGAGGTTGGCAAAATAAATACAGGAAGCCCGGCGTTGGCAACATGCCGGGCTTCTGTTGTCTCAATTACGATGACCTGATTGGAATGTCCGGAATGTCCCGCTACCTGCTTTTTGCTCTGCTGCTCGCACAGTCTGCGATTGCTCAGGACGCTGCTCACCATCACCACGACGATGGCGAAAAAAAAATCGAGCGGCCTAAAATCCTGCTCGACAAGAGTGCTCGTATCGTTGAGTACCAGTTGAAGCGGCTGGACAACGCTCGGTTGTTGCTGGTGGAAACGGCCACCGATGACCCGAAGTACATTCCCGTGTTCAAAGCCATCCTGCTGCGGCCGGGTCTGTCACGACAGAACCGCGAACAGTCCCTCAACGGGCTGGTCGCCATCAACAAGACGGACACCGCCACGGAGCTATTGTCGGCGCTGGAATCTTTAGATGACGGGGACAGGGATCAGCAGCGAGTTGGTCGACAGTTATCGGGCATCCTGCTGACTCATTCCCGGGATGTCCTGGCGGCGCGCACAGATGATCTGAAGAAAGCGATGTCTTCTGACAGCAGTGTGCTGCGTGCCACCGGTTACGCGGGACTGGTCGTGGCCGGTCAGGCCGCAGCGGCGTGGCAGCAGGCGGAAACGAATGCCGCATCTCGACTGGCCTACCTTTCCGCCGTGTCGCTGGTTCCTGCGGGCGAAACAAGAAATGCGTTGCGAGCAAACGTCGTGGCCTCGCTCGAGAAGGCGCAGCCAAACGCTGTGCGATCCAGTGCCATTCGTGCCCTGGCGACGATTTCTGCGGACCAGACGGACAGCTTCACCAGACTGGCAGAATTCGTCTCGTCCGACAGTTTTCGCACTCCGGCCGTCCGCAGCCTGCTGAAAATTCCGAACGCGGCTCGCAGTACACAGACGTCAGGACAGCTTGTCGACGTGTTGGTGAAACACGCGGAGACGACTCCGGCGGCGCAGCGAACAACGGGCGAATTCCTTGATGCTATGCAGCTGGCGGACGAACTTTTGCGCAAGCTGCCAGCGGCGGAATCCAAACGTTACCGGCAACGTCTGAGGGACGTCACTGTCCGAGTGGTTCGGATACACACGGTCGAAGAAGAAATGCGGTACGACAAACCGTTCTTTGCTGTCGAAGCGGGGCGTTCCGTGCAGGTCGTGCTGGAAAACGAAGACCTGATGCCGCACAACCTTGTCATCACCAGAACCGGCAAGCTGAAGGAAGTCGCTCTGGCCGGAGCGGAACTCGGAACAACACCGGGACTCGATGGAAAGCTGTACGTGCCCGACAGTCCGGATGTCCTGTTCTCAACGGGCATGGTCAACGCAGGCAAGCGTGAAGTGTTGACGTTCACGGCCCCGACGGAACCTGGCGAATACCCATACGTCTGCTCGTTCCCCCGACACTGGATGCGAATGTACGGAGTGATGGTCGTGGTTCCGGATCTGGACGCATGGCAACGCAACCCCACCACGCCGAAAGATCCGTTGGGCAACAATCGCTCGTTCGTGAAGAACTGGAAACAAGCCGACTTCGATACAGACAAACTGGCCGACAGCCTGCGTGGCCGCAGCCCACTGATTGGAGCAAAACTGTTCAAGGATGCAACATGTCTGGGTTGCCACAAAATGAAGGGCGAAGGTGGAGCCGTCGGCCCTGACCTGACCGATGTCCTGAAACGCTGGAAGGGTGACCGCTACGGTATTCTGCGTGAGATCATTGACCCGAGTTACAAGATCGATCCCAAATACGCGGTCAAAATCGTGATCGATGTCAATGGGTTGACGACGTCAGGGATCGTCACCGCCGAAGACAGCAAGTCGATTTCGATACTGGTGAACCCCGAAGTGCCGAAACCAAAGGTCATTCTGAAGGACAACATCGAAGAGATCATTCCCTCGACAACTTCGATGATGCCAAAGGCGCTGCTGGACAAGTTCACCACCGACGAGATCATGGAAATCCTGAGCTACACCATCGGCGGTGAATGAAAACAACCGGCAGGACGACCCGATCGTGGTGGGTAGCCCAGGTTGCTCGCAACCTTTGGGTGCCGCAGGCACAAGAGGCTGTGACAGAACGATCCTACAGCAATTGATCCGGCAGAGGTTGGTTGTTTTTCGGTTGGTCCGCACAGCGGACCCTACGTTGGCTTGTTGCAAGCAACAGGGCCACCCGACGGTTGACACGATTGCTCAATCCACCCACCGAATCGGCACACCAACCGTTTGCTGCCATGCATACCAGCGGGCAGAACTCCATTTTCAATCGGTTGCCAGTTTGACCAAACCAGTCTTCACTGGATTCTGATGCATGTAGGTCAGCTTTTCCTCCTGTTTTTGGCGTTGATAGATTTCAAACGAATGGTATTTTGGCTGCCAAAACCGATTGCCTTCACCAAATTCTGAAAAGTACTTTGGTGCGTTGGTTCGATACCAGCTCCTGATTTCGAAACTACTCATTCGTTTCCAGCCGTGCATGAATCGAGACAGTTGCCCGGTCTTTGGAAATCAGATGACAGCATGAACATGGTTGGGCATGATCACAAAACCAACGCATCGTGCATCGAACGTTTGCAGTTGATGAGTCAGGACACCCAGGATGATTTGTTTTAGGTGATCGTGATCAAGCAGTCGGCGACGACGTTCAACTGAGAACGTGACGAAGTGCGAGTAGAGCTGATCATCGATAATGCGACGGCCGTTCATCCATTCATGGTGCGCCGCGCCGAAGTTTTCGTCAACCGGGGCCAGCAATGTTCGTTGAGAATTGCAATGGAACACGTTGAGCGAAACGTTCCGAGCGTGCGCACGGTAGCCCAGGTTGCTTGCAGTGCCGCAGGCACAGGAGGCTGTGATGGAACTATCTCATGGCAATTGATGCTGCAGAGAGTTGTTGTTTTTCGGTTGGTCCGCACAGCGGACCCTACGTTGATGGGCAGCCTTGCCGGACGGCCGACGCTGCTACCGCACCAACCGACGGGTGGTGATTTCCTGCGACGTCGCGTCCAGGTTGAACGATATCCGCAGCTGGCCGCCTTCGCACTGAATGCGGTGAATCCGCACTGTCGGAATTCGTTTGTCGATGTGACGCAGGTTAATTGACCTGGGCAGTTCGGACGGAGGAACACGATCCACCATCTGTTTCGCCTGGGCGCCGATCAACGTTGTCCATGCGTCAGGTGCAGCGTTCCTGTCCGCCGGATCGACGGAGATTTTCTGCAGGGCAATAGTCCACTTTCCATCGGTCGCACCCTGACCGCCCAGCACGATTCTCATCTGATGCATCTGGCTGGCCGGTGCCTGTTTCGGCACCACCTGAAATCGGATTTGCAGTGTCAGCAATCCTTCCTTAAGAGCCAGCGACACGGGACTGGAATCGGCTAGCTGCAGAGAAAAGATCAACGGCTCGACGGACGATTCGGTTTGCCGCTGCAGCAGCTGCAGAATTGCCTGCGGGTCGTCCTTCGCATTCTGAAAAGTCTGAATCGCCTGCGGTAACGTGGTATCCGGAATCGTCAGTCCACCCAGTGGCTGAGCAGCAAGCCAACGATTGATACTGTCCTGCGAAAAGGTCACGGCGACAACCTCCGGATCCTGCAGGTCCGTCGTAAGAGACGGTCCAGAAGTGGCCGTGTGTTGAGTCGTCGATGGACTGGACGCCGACAGAGAAAAACTGTTGTCGGTCGTGCTGGCAGCCCATGAAGTTTGCCTGCCACCTGCCACCTGACTGATGGTCTGGCGAAGATCTCGCCATTTGCGATTGAGTTCGGCCAATTGGCGGTCGACTTGTGCGTTGACCTTCGGCAGAAGATCGTCGGCCACCTGCCGCACCACGATGGCATTCGATGTCGGCATTCGCCGAAAGACTGCTCTGCGTGCGATGCGATCGCCGATCCGCCCCAGCAACGGCATGCCCGATGCAACGCTGTTGACGGCCTGAGGAATCTGTCGTGCCTGCAGGCTGCCGTAGGCCGGTTTTGTCAGAAACCTGTCGCCGTCAAAGAACACCGGTTTCGTCACGCTGAACGTGTGATTCCCCAATGTCGCCACTCGTGCCTGGGAGGTAAGTCCAACTGTCGTACTCGATACCGTGCCTGTCGTAAGAATGTGCAGCCGAGCGGTGTTGTTACTGTTGACCGACTGCAAATGAATCGATGTCGTCGTCGTCTGAACGCCGCGAACATTCGCCTCCATGACCTGAGTCGCAACGTCGTTGCTTTCAACGGTCTGGCGTTCCACAAAATGATTCAGCACATCAGTGCGGACTGTTAAAGAAAAGTCACTGACGGGTGCCCCGGTCGCTTCAGGACGCGGAGCGATATCGTACGACGGAATGGTCAGTGACGGCGTTGGCGAAAACGACTGAGCGCGCAGCGCTGGTGCGAACAGGGTAAACGGCAACATGGCCAGCAGTACGCTGAGTTTCGATCGTGTCGGTGGTGGAACGCGTGTGAGTCGCATTAGTAGGAGACATGTAAAAAGCGGCGCTCGGGAAGAGTTCCCCGACAGTGGCTGCCTCACGATTCGTCTTAACGGCAGGATATAGTTCCGTGGGACAGATTTCTGCCAACCAGTTTGCCCACTTGCCAGCTTACGCAACACCGGGAAACCGGGCCACAGGTTTCCCGACGGCTGACGAAAATCCACCTCAGCCTGTTCGGTTTGTCCTGACGAGTTACAGCTGGCGTGTGTCATATCCGAATCACACCTCCCATCCGCCGCACAGCCCGTATGATTCGCAATACGCCCGTTCTTCCCAGAATCAACATTGGCCCTGCGACTGTATTCGAGTACAAGCCAGCAGCCTTGGTGCACACAAACCGATTCAGATTGGTGCTGGAATGACGGGTCACCACGGTGCCTTGTCAGTAACTAAATGAACGGTCGTGTGCCACTGGCTCTGCCAGTGTTTCTGTGATCCTCAACGCACTGGCGGAGCCAGTGGCACACATTAAGACAGGGCTGACGCTGCCCTACAGAACGTTGGTTCATCGCAAGCCCCGTTTCCTAATCAGGTCGAAGGAGCGACTTATGGCATGGCTACTGTTGGCAGTTTCGACAGCCGTCCTGTATTGGATCTACGATGGCTACGGCCGGTTCCTGCAGTTGTGTGTCGCCATTCGACGTGCCATTACGCGTCCGGGTCCATCCGAAACGGACGCACAATTGCCGTGGCCGGAAATGACTGTGTTGTTGACCGTGCACAACGAAGAAGCCGTTATTCAGAAACGAATCACGAATACGCTCGAATGCGACTATCCGGCCGACCGCCTCAAAATTCTTGTGGCATCGGACGGATCCACTGACCGAACGAGCGAAATCGTGCGGTCGATCGCGGATGAACGAGTCACATTGATGGAAACGCCGGGGCTGGGGAAAACGGGAACTCAGAACGAAGCTCTCAAGACAGTGAATTCGGACATCGTTGTGTTCACGGACGCGGATATTGTTTTTGACGGCGGATTCCTGCAACGAGTTGCCGAGCGGTTTCACGATCCTCAGGTAGGAGCCGTCGATGGACGGCTGATGTACGCACCGAACGCCGCTGATGCGAACACCACCAGCCAGGGTTTTTATTGGAATTATGAGATGAAGGTTCGTCACCTTGAGTCTCAACTGGGGTGGCTGGCAGTGGTCGCCGGAGCTTCCTTTGCCGTTCGCCGTGACTTGCTGCAGACGATGGACCCATCGATTGGCGAGGACTGCATCGTGCCGCTGGACGTGGTGCAGCAGGGCTATCTGGTGGTTCACGAACCTCTGGCCAAAGCATTCGACGAGTTCGAAGAAGGCTCCGGAATTACTCTGCGACGCCGTATTCGTCAGACTCTGCGAAACTGGCAGGGCACGTGGTCTCGCCCTGCTCTGCTGAACCCTTTGCGGCATCCCTGGTACGCGCTCGCGTTGTGGTCTCACAAGCTGTTGAAGTGGCTTTCCCCCGTGTTTTTGCTGATTGCCTTGTTCGCATCGTGCTGGCTGCTGGCGACTGTCCCTAGCGCATTTTCCATCGCCGCAGCGCTGCCATATTTGTTGCTGTTCGGGATGGCCGGGCTGGGTTGGCTGGCAACTGTCTTCGGCTTCAGAATCCCCGGCACTGGGGTGGCGTTCAGCTTTTTGCTGGCGAATACGGCATTTCTGGTCGGAATCGTGCGAGCCACATTGGGTCTGTCCATGTTGAGTTTACCAGTAGCGGAACTCGCCCAGAGTTTCGGCAAACGAGGGGAAACGCCGAAAGTCCTGGCGACTTCCGCTACCGTCAGCATTAGTAAACTTAATGTGGATGCAGCGCTAGCCGCGGGTGAAAACACTGCCAATGACCGGCGGCTAACGCCGTGCCGCTCACAAGAACAGACGTATCCGGACAGCCTCCAGTGTTTATCAGCGCGCCCCGGTGGGAGAGGCCACTGATTGGTGTTGGCCCGATTTTCCGTGTGGGATATCCTTCACCACAGATATTTCACGGTCCAGGTAGACGCGGCACGCCCTGCCTTGCCCAAAATCACTGAAATCAACAGGGAAGTTGACTTCATGAGTACAATCAAAACATCCGTCAAACGCGCGTTTCGGACATTTGGGTTCCGCATCAATCGCGTTCCCAGAACCACGTCTCTGGCGTACGAAGATCTGTTTCCGTTGGCCACCTATTCGCCGTGGAACATCGATCAGGGTTTCATCGACGCGTACGACGACATTCAGCAGCACACGCTGGTGGACAAATACCGCTGCTACGAACTTTGGCAGCTAACCCAGCAAAGTGCAAAGCTGCCGGAAGGTGCACTGCTGGAAGTCGGCGTGTGGCGCGGCGGCACCGGTGCTCTGATGGCGCGCAAGGCGCAGGAATGCGGAATCACGGATAACGTCTACCTGTGCGACACATTCACGGGCGTCGTCAAAGCCGGTGAGATGGACGAAACCTACGGTGGTGGTGAACACGATGATACATCGCCGGAGGTCGTTGAAGAGCTTGCCCGAAACATGCAGTTGATGAATGTCGAAATCCTGCAGGGCATTTTCCCGGACGAGACCGAACATGAAGTCGAGGATTTGACATTCCGCATGTGTCACATCGACGTGGACGTTTATCAATCGGCCAAAGAGGTCAGCGAATGGGTCTGGGATCGACTGGTTCCCGGTGGCATCGTCGTCTACGACGACTACGGTTTTCAAGCCTGTGATGGCATTCTGAAGTGTGTTGAAGAGCAGCGGCACCTGAAGGATCGGATCGTGCTTCACAACCTGAATGGCCACGCTGTTGTGATCAAGATCTGAAATTTAAAACTGAAATCCGTCCCGCACACCACGAACGGTGACCCCATGAACATCCAGACAATTGTCTCCATAGACACCCTCACCGACTTCCTGAAGGACGGCGATGCGCTAGTCAACTTCACGTCAGAAGCTATCGCCAGCCTGACTCCTGCGGTGTCGATTTCTCAGGACGGCACGGCGCGGTTAGTCAACGGGCCGGCGTATCCTGTCAACGCAGAGGTGGACGCAAAGGCCATCATCCCTCTGTTGGCGGACGCGGGGCGCTTGGTTGTTGTCACGGACGGCATCGACAAGTCCGCGGAATTCGTGGCACAGCTTTCTGGAACAGATCTGCGCAGCAGACGCCTTTATGGATGAAGAAGATTCAGAAGCCGTCGCAGAGCGGCTTAGGCAACTTGGTTACATCTAGAACAGTTTACAAATTGACGGAACCAGTTCTGGCTCGCGGGGGCAGGCGTTCTGCTATTGAAAGACGTCAACCGCGGCCACGAGTCAGCGAAATTCGCTGTAGACTTTTCCCCTTCGCAGACAAACTTTTTATCACATTCAGTCAGCGACCAACGGGAGCGGGTTATTCCCTTCCGAGCGTTAGCTTGAATCGGCATGCGGGCCGTCCCGCACAAGGATAAGGCAACGGAATGCCAGGGCTGTTTTTACTTGGAATTGATGGTTTGCCACGATGGATGTGGCAGCAGTTTGCTGATTCCGGCGTCATGCCGAACAGCCAGCCGTTGCTGTCGTCCGGCACACTCGTACCGATGAAGTCAGCGTTGCCCGAGGTTTCGTCGGCCGCGTGGGCATCGATCGTCACGGGTGAGAACTCTGGTGGACACAATGTCTACGGCTTCACCGATCTGATCGACGGCAGCTACACCCTTGGGTTTACCTCGTCGCGCACATTCCGGGCAAAACCGTTCTGGCAACGTGAAGGCAGCGGCCCGTCGTTGATCATGAACGTGCCTCAGACGTATCCCGCCCAGCCGCTGGATGGCATGCTGGTTTCCGGCTTCGTCGCCCTGGACCTGAACAAAGCCGTTTATCCCCCGGAACAGCTGCCGTGGCTGGAAGGCGTCGGTTATCAGGTCGATGCGGACATGTCACTGATTGAGAAGGGCAAGTCAGAATTCGTGGCCGAGCTGCACAAGGTCATGGCCACGCGCTGCGAATCGCTGCATCATCACTGGGACCGCGAGGACTGGCAGCAAATCATGTTCGTGCTGACCGGAACGGACCGACTGAATCATTATCTGTGGGAAGACTACGAAGATACATCTTCTCCGCATCATCAATCGTTTCTGGATTTTTATCACGAAGTCGATGTGCAGATCGGTCGAATTCTGAAACGTCTGGACGACGACACCACCATTGCCGCCGTATCCGATCACGGCTTTGCGGCTCAGAAAATCAGTGTCAATCTGAATTTCCTGTTGGCGGAAAATGGCTACCTGCAACTGCGGGAATCGAAACGTCCGTCATACATCGACATGCTGCCTGTCACCCAGGCGTTTGCAATGGATCCCGGTCGAATTTATCTGCATCGCGAAGGTCGGCATCCCGGCGGAACGGTGACCGACGAACAGGCCGAAGAGCTGATGCAGCAGTTAACGACATTTCTGATGTCAGCGGAAGTCAACGGCCGGAAGATCGCAACCGAAGTGCATCGCGGCAAGGACATCTATACCGGCTCGTTTGCTCATCGAGCACCCGATCTTGTTGTCATGCCTGCCACAGACGTGGCGCTGTCGGGGCGGATGAATCTTTCCGAACTGATTGAACCGACCGCCATCAACGGCAAACACACTTACACAGAATCGTCGTTCTTTGTGCGAGGCAACAATCTCGGGCAGATTCCGGACGACATGAAAGTCGAAAACGTCCTGGACGTCATCATGCCGCAGGCACAATCACTTTACAAAGCTGCGTAAATAACAACCACGGAGTCACGGAGGACACCGAGAAGATCACCATTCAACTCAGTGTTCTCCGTGACTCCGTGGTTCCATTCCTTGAAAATTCAAACAACTGCCATGTCCGAACCAACCGCCTGCCACAACGCCAACCAGACCTGCTGGAGCTGTCCAGCTGTCGAATTCAAAGGTCATGTCGATTTTCGAGCGTGTGGCCAGGCCGCTTTTCGCAAGGCTGCCGAAGGGCAGCTGGTCGTGGAATGTAAACGCCGCCCCGAGATCGGCTATTTCGATCCGACGTCCATTACGTTCGAACACTGCACGGAATGGAAAAAGACGGACTCCGGATATCTGCTGGACGGCATGCGAGTGCTGATCCTGGGGATGGACGGATATCTTGGCTGGCCGCTGGCATTGAAACTGGCAAAGCTGGGCTGCAAGGTCTACGGCATTGACAACATGCTGCGACGCAAACTGGTGGCCGAACGCGGAGCACATTCTGTGATCCCCATCGAAACCATGGAGAACCGAGTCAAAGCTGCCAACGAAGAACTGGGCGTGGATATCGATTTTCGAGAAATCGATCTGATGGACCGCGACGCGTTGTTTGCGTACATCAAGGAAGTACAGCCGGAATCGATTGTGCAGTTCGCGGAAATTCCCAGCGCGCCGTACAGCATGGCGGATGTCGACAAGGCCTGCGACACAATTCAAAACAACGTCGTCGGTACGCTCGGTCTGCTGTTTGGCGTGCGCGACCACGCGCCGGATGCATCCATCATCAAGCTTGGCACGATGGGGGAATACGGCAGCCCACTCACGGGTCGGCCGTTGTTTGAAGGCCTGTTTCCCGGCGATGCCGTGCTGCAGTACAAAGGAGAAGAATGGAGTCTGGGTGGTGAACTGACACCGCGGGATCCCGTCAGCTTTTATCACGTCAGCAAGGTTCAGGGCACGTTCAGCGTTTACGAAGCCTGCAAGTACTGGTGGTTACGCAGCTACGACGTGATGCAGGGCGTGATCTACGGCAACCACTCCGATGAGCTGGCCGCACATCCGTCGTTAGCAACTCGTTTGGACATCGACGAATGGTGGGGCACCGTGGTCAACCGCTTTGTCGCTCAGGCGGTCATCGGGATGCCACTGACGATTTATGGCAGCGGCAACCAGCTGCGAGGATACATCACACTCAAAGATGCGATGCAGTGCATCACCCGACTGATTGCTGCTCCACCTGAGCCCGGTCAGTATGACGTTGTGAATCAGGTAACCGACGTGATGTCCGTCAGACAAATTGCTCAGACGGTTGCCACCATTGGCGCCGAATTCGGTCTGGATACGGAAGTTCAGCGGATTGAGAATCCACGAGTCGAAGCGGAAGAACATCCGTACGAAGTCATTCATGACAAGCTCCGCGAAAACTTCGGCTTTGAGTCAGAATCATCGTTCGAAGACGAAGTGCGAGGCATGTTCCAGGTGTTGACGCAGCCCGATGCCGTCGCGCGAATCAAACAACAGGAATCGAAACTCTTCCCCACCACGAAATGGTCGGGCGAAGTGGGTGAGCTCAAAGTTCTGGAAACGTGGAAACCGGAGATCAAAGAGAAGGCGGCTTAGTGCGTGGTCAAGTCTAAGAATTGGGGTTGTTCCGTAGCCGAACTCGCCCGAGTTTGGAGGTTTTTCTCTATGTCATCCAAAGTCTGGCGACTTCGGCTACCTCAACATCAAGACGGGACAAAGCACTAGTGCTGCATCCACATTAAGTTTACTAATGCTGACGGTAGCGGAAGTCGCCCAGACTTAGGGCGTTTCCCCTCGTTTGCCGAAACTCTTGGCGAGTTCCGCTACTAATAAACTCAACATGGACAGACCACTAGACGGTCTGTCGCGAAACGCTCTGTCGGATTGACAGACAAATACAGCATATTCACAGAACAAGTAAGCATGCAGATCACTGACGAATCATTTGAAGACAACGTGCTGAAGTCAGAGCGGCCGGTACTGGTCGACTTCTGGGCGTCGTGGTGTCCGCCGTGCAAAATGATGCAGCCGCTCGTTGATCGATTGCATGACGAACTCACAGGCACGGCCGAAGTCGTTTCGATCAACATTGATCAGAACCCGCAGACCGCAGCCAAATACAACATCTCCGGTGTCCCGACATTCGTGAGCTTCAGCAACGGGCAGGAAGTCGCGCGAAAAACAGGGGCACTCACGGAGAACCAGCTACGAAAAATGATCGACGGGGCCAGCGAGCAGAAACAGGCCGCCTGAATTTTAATGACGTTGTGACGAGCAGTAAGAATGTCCGCGATACAGAAAAACCAGATTGTCGTTGTAACAGGCCTGCCCAGGTCCGGCACATCCATGATGATGAAGATGCTGGAAGCCGGTGGAGTCCCTCCACTGTGCGATGGTCAGCGCGCGGCGGATTCTGACAATCCCAACGGCTACTACGAATTCGAACCCGTCAAACAAACCAAAACAAATCCCGGCTGGCTGAATCAGTGTTCCGGAAAAGCCGTCAAGATGGTCTACAGCCTGCTGTACGATCTGCCGGTCGACCGTCAGTACAACGTGATCTTCATGCGACGGGACTTGAACGAAATCCTGGATTCTCAACGGCAAATGCTGCAGAACATGGACCTGCAATCCGGCATCGATGACGACCGCATGGCCCGATTGTTCGGTAAAGAAATCGTTCGATTCCGGAATTGGATCGCCCAGTCAAACCACATCAATTGTCTTGAAGTTCCGTACAACGACATCGCTGGCGGCAGCGAACAACCCATCGACCACATCAACGCCCATCTCGGCGGCGAACTCAATACTTCAGCAATGGCCTCCATTGTTGACCCGTCTCTTTATCGAAACCGGGCAGCCACACAGGCTGCCTGAAACCTTGTTCCCAGGCTCAGACCGGCGAGTACACATCCGCAAAGATATCTTGAGGATGTACCGACCCGAATTGCAGTTTGGGACCCAGGAAAAGACACTCCTATCTCTCACCAGGGTGAAACATCATGGCATTTCTTACCGG